>MDTC01065161.1_pt1 | contig 22002 bp, 23 predicted proteins | sample 811181 | NCBI WGS metagenome assembly MDTC01 (sample SAMN05326644, study PRJNA326480) | marine metagenome | isolation source: seawater | place: Pacific Ocean: North | collected 2011 | reverse complement strand
TTATCGTCTTAGAAACGCCGATTCCAACCGAAATGCTCCCATCCGTAGTTTCGGTCCTCGAAGGAGGTAACTCCATCTTGCCGGGAAGTTTTTGCATTTTTATTTGTTACCAAATCTCATCTTCACATTAAATACCCATCCAACCTATTGTCATGTCCCTAAACCAAGATGTAACCGGTTCCATCGGGCGCACGCCTTTAATTAAACTCAATAAGGTCACTGTCGGCTGTGATGCCGAGGTTTATTTGAAGGGTGAGTTTTTTAATCCGCTTGCGAGCGTTAAGGATCGAATTGGAGTTTCCATGATCGAAGCTGCAGAGCGTGACGGGAAATTGAATCCAGATAGTGTTGTAGTCGAGCCTACATCGGGGAATACAGGTATTGCTCTTGCTTTCGTTTGCGCTGCTAAAGGTTTTAAGTGCCTTTTGACGATGCCTGAAACGATGTCGAAGGAGCGACGAGTCCTTCTCCGCTTACTAGGAGCCGACATCGTTCTTACTCCGGGGGCCAAAGGAATGCCGGGTGCTATAGCCAAGGCGAATTCATTGTTGGAGGAGTATGGCGAAAAAGGATTTATGCCTCAGCAATTTGAAAATCCTGCCAATCCGGAGATTCACCGTCAGACGACTGCCGAGGAAATATGGTCCGATGTCGAGGGAGATATCGCCGCGTTTGTCGCCGGTGTTGGAACCGGGGGCACGATCACGGGAGTTTCCGAGGTGATTAAGCAACGTAATCCCAACCTCCTTTCGGTAGCGGTCGAACCGGAGGAAAGCCCGGTAATCTCCCAAACCCTTGCTGGTGAAGACGTGAAGCCGGGACCTCATAAGATACAAGGAATTGGGGCTGGCTTTGTTCCTAAGAATTTAAATTTGGATATCGTTGACGAGGTACAAAAAGTTAACAGTGATGATGCCTTCGCTATGGCTCGTCGCCTAGGTATTGAAGAAGGCATTCTCGGAGGTATTTCCACGGGGGCTTCGGTCACAGCTGCCTTGCGTATTGGTAGCCGTCCTGAAATGGCAGGCAAGCGCATTGTCGTTATTGGTGCTAGTTGCGGAGAACGTTATCTTACCACCCCACTGGCAGCGGAAGCCGCTGCCGAGGTCATGGATGCCGTAGCGGCTGAAGACTAGGCTTAACCATTTTGTCTGAGCAAAGCCTGCATATTTTCAGTTTCTGAAAAAATGAGTAGGATGGTTTTCTCTTACCTCAATGTTGAGGATATAGAAAAGATATCGGCTTAAGGCACAGATGAGGGCTGTCGTACGTCGCGTTCGGAAAGCTCTCGTTCGAGTGGAGGGCGAAGTCGTTGGTGAAATCGGAGAGGGATTGCTGATATATCTTGGAGTCTCGAGGGAGGATGAGGTTGGCGATTTGGACTGGCTTGTCCCTAAAATCGCCCGATTAAGAATATTTGAGGATGATGATGACCGCATGAACTTGTCCTTGAAGGATAAAGATTTGAATGTGCTTGTAGTGAGTCAATTTACTCTCTTCGGGAATTTGACAAAGGGTTTTCGTCCCTCCTTCAATCGGGCTGCTTCACCCGATCTCGGAAAGACTCTTTACGAATGTTTTATTGAGAGGATGACCAAGGAGCTTCAAAAGCCTGTTCCCACTGGACGATTTCGTGCTCATATGGAGATCGAGGCGGTAGATGACGGTCCTGTGACCATACTGCTCGATTCTCGAAACAAGAAGTACTAGCTTACGTCTTTTTAGAATGAAAAAATGCAAGGTGCTGGATTCTTCGTTTTTTAATCGGCCTACAGTTGAGGTGGCTCGAGAGCTTATTGGCAAATGGCTTTGTCGTAGAGTCTCGGAGTCCTCGGAATCTTTTCGCATCAGAATTTGTGAGACCGAGGCTTACGATGGTCTGGAGGACAAGGCTTGCCACGCCCATCGCGGAAAAACCGCTCGAAACGAGGTGATGTTTGGTCCCGCAGGTCACTGGTACGTTTACCTGTGCTATGGGATGCACTGGATGTTGAACGCTGTAACCGGTCCCAAAGACTTTCCTGCTGCAGTTCTTATTAGAGGGTGTTGCAGTGTGGTCGGTCCCGGTCGTCTTACCAAGGCATTCTCTGTAAACCGAAAATGTGACAGATTGGAGATTTCGGAAAAATCAGGGCTTTGGGTCGAGGACGACAATTTTGTCGTCAACTGCGATGAAATCTTCATCGGTCCGCGGGTTGGTATTGGCTACGCCGGTCCGGAATGGGAACACAAGCCATTTCGTTTTGTCTGGAAACCTCCTATGGAGGCATGATAATGCTTTTTCTCCGCGCTTGCTTTTTTGCCTATGCGTGGCAATGGTGATCTTTTATGAGGGTTTCTCCTTCAAGTCTTCTTTTCGTTCTCGCCATCGTTTTACTCGATGGGTGCTTTTATCGTACTTCAAGCGAAGCTCCGATTGTTTATCAAGAATGGGAAGCTCGTTACCATTATGATCTGGATAATCGTCGCCTTACTTCCACATATGGGAATAAGCGAATCGGAAGGAATTGGGGGCGAAATGAAAATGGCCTCATTGATTACGATCGTTGGTGGGGAAGGGGGCCTCTCATAACTGAGAACCTCATGATTGCTAGGCGAAAGGATGAAGATGCGATTCGCGAAAAACGCTGGATAGAGTCCGAGAAAGCCAGGTTGGAAGCTAGGCGTAAGGAAATAGATAAGGAAGCAGGCATGGATACGACTAAACCCGATGCCGTCGATGATTCGGAACAACCCGCCACCGAAGAACCTGTGCCATTTGTTCCTGAACCATTTGCTCCCACTACCCCTGTCGAGACACCTGCGCCACTTACGCCTCTTCCTGTTCCCGACATCCCGGAAGACTCCGCGACACCATCTCCATTTGCTCCAATGCCATCTGATTCCGGTTTGCCACCTTTACCAGGTGGAGGAGATGGAACTGCTCCTTCACCTTTTGCTCCCTTACCTCCCTTGTAGAATATGCAAAAAATTTCTCGGATCGAAATTTGGCTTGCGATAGTTTTCTCTATTTCCGCACTGGTATTCGTACTACTCCTTTGGATGCGGGGAGAGGATGCTTCCATTCAACTGAGTACGCTCAACGAGGAATTTTCCTTACTTGAAAAATCTGCAGCTGAAAAAGTGAGTGCCCAAAAAGCGAACCTAGCCCGTAAGAAACGGGATATTCAGAGCCTTCAGGATGAATTAGGCTCAATCAAACAAGGCACCATTTTAAGCGAACGTCTCATTCTGGAATCTGAGGCTAACCTTCAGACTGAGCGAGACAAGGTTGTCCAAACTCGTGATTCGACTCATGAGGCCAATCTCGCTATCGAGGCTCTAAGGAAAGAACTCGAGCATGCTCAAAAGGATGCCGACAGGCTAGTTTTATCGAATCCTGCCAAAACCGCTGAGCTTGATACTATTAAAGATCTAATAGTTAATGAACGAGGAAACGGTGCGGTGGTAAGGGATCAGTTGACCGACTATGCTGACGAGACTCGTACGCTGGACTTTCATTACAAGAGTGTTCTCGCTGCTTTAGAGCGAGATTTGAATGAGCGACCGTGGATTGAGCGTGGCGAAATTCTATCTACCCGTGTTCAAAGTCTTAACTTGAAAGCCGGAGTGCTTATGTTGCCCATCGGTCGCAACAAAGGCTTGGAGGAGGATATGCGGTTCATTGTCTCTAACAAAGGCCAGCGCCTATGCCAAATCTTGGTCAAGGAAGCTGGCTTATCTCATAGTATTGCCATGATTATTCCGATGTTCGGGCGCATTGGTGGTTTGCGAGAAAATCAAAATGTTGAAATCACAAATCTCTAGATTTTTTGCTTGGGGTCTTACCCTTATGGCCGGAATCGCCTTTGCAATTGTTCCTGGTATCGTTGCCGAAAAAGAACAACGCCGTTTAGATCGTGAAAATTCCATTGAGAACCTGAAGAAGAAAATGATTGTTGACGAGAATGCCTCCAATCTTGCCCTTGCTGCAGTTTTTCGAGAAATCAGTGGGCACAGGGAATCCATAGATGCGGCCCAAGCTGACTTGAAGGAAACCGATGATAAACTGGATTTCCTGAAAAATGAGCTCACCAAGGTTGCTGATGAGTTAAAGGTAGCCGCATCGGAGAGCGAAGGATTGGTTCCTTCTCGTCTGGATGTGGAATCCAAGCTTGCCGCAGTCAATGAACGGTTGGAGCCATTGAAGAAAAATGCAAATGGAATTGCTGCCACACGTAAAGGCTTGGAGGATAAATTGTCGGATGTCCAAAACGAAAACAAAACTCTCCAGGCAAAGCTCGACAAACTAATATTTGCCCGCGAACAAATCCTCGTCGATTTTCGAGACCGTGAAAAATTTTATCGAGGTAGCATCAAGACCCCACCTTGGATTTATTATGCCGACAAATTGAACGTAACCGTAACGAACGCCAGACCTTCGGGAGCTGGTGTTTTTTTACCCGTTGGCTTTCAGGATGGTATGAAGAAGGGAATGGAGTTTCTTGTCCGTCGGACTGCCCCCAACGCCCCTAGTCGTCGTTCACGCCGCCTTCGTGCCACTCTCGTTCAGTCTAATTACTGCTTTGCTGAGGAAATTCCCGGCTTCGGAGACACCAATGTATTTCTTCAGGTTGATGAAAAGATAGAAATCGAGCGTTCCGGAGATTCGAATCAAAAGGAAGGGGACACGATTGGCCAGGAAAGCGATTCATCTCTTACATCCCCTGAATCCAATGCTATATCTGTTGGCGTTGCGAACGATTCTTAAATAATTCTAGCTCTGGTCTAGCGTAGTTCCATCACTTTTCACTTGCCACTTTTCTTTCTCTGGTAAAAGTTTATTTCCATGGACCCCCATCCCGATTCTTCGGGTCTACCGGCCGAAACCGATAAAATTTTCGAAGTGCAGGAAGATCCCATATCTAATTCCGACGAGGAACTCGCCGATATCATGGCTGATCCTGATGTCGCGGAAGCAGACGACTTTGTTGCTGACTCTTCATCTGCGGCAGTTGAAGGAATTATCCCACCGGCCGTAGAAGACAAGGATGGGGTTGAAAGCGAGGAAGAACCTTTTTCGATGGATGACTTTGAAGAGAGTTTCACTGCCGAGAAGGATAACGGACAGGAGCCTTCTGAATCTGAGGAAATTGAAGTTGCTCATTCTTATGATTTGCCGGAGGAATCTGCTGCTCCCGCACCTGCGGAAGAAGGAGAGGTCGCCGATTTTCGCCGATCTCTCGCGAATCTTGCGGCTCAAGCCGAGTTGGATCGTATCGCTTTCCTTCGTGATGGTCTTGCCAGACAGGGAGATCCAGTACCTACTTTGGAAGAGATCGCAGCGGATGTTAAAGGTGATAAGCTTCTACACCCCGAAGGTGATTGTGATTTGTATGGTCGCCGACCCAATGCACGGCTAGAAGGTTGGCAGGTTGGGCTTGCCTTTGGAGTCCCTAGAAGGGCCAAGCGTTTCAGTAAGACTTGAATGGCGTTCGTGAACCGATTTCGAACTACTCGAAATCGAATTTTTGTTCCCCTATATTATCCTTTTTCTAGGTATTGCTTCTATGTTTCATCTGTTTGTATTACTTGTTCATCATCTATCACAGGCTATTTACAAACTTTTTATTTCTCAGAGATTGTAACTCCGGTTAAGTATTCACAGGAAGGTTTATGTTCAGTTACTCGGTAATCATTCCAGCTTACAACGAGGAAGTTCTACTTGCCGATACCATCGCAGAGGTTCGGCGAGGTATGGTCGATTTATTACCACTCTCAGGCGAAATGATTGTAGTCGACAACAATTCCGTGGATCGTACTCCGGAAATCGCGATTGCCTCAGGTGCTCGCGTCGTTTTTGAGCCGATTAATCAAATTTCAAGGGCCCGAAATGCCGGTGCTCGAGAAGCGAAGGGGAAATACCTTTTTTTTGTGGATGCAGATACAATTGTTCCTCGTTCGCTACTTAAAAAGAGCCTGAATTTTATGATTGAGGGCGACGTCGGGGCGGGAGGTTCTACACTATGCTTCGATTCTAAGCTGCCGGTAGGCTCTTCAGAGCACTTTTTTGCCAAGTTTTGGAACCTAATTTCACGATCTTTTCGTATGGCCGCCGGTAGCTTTATCTTTTGTCGACGGGAAGCCTTTCAGTCCATAGGTGGATTTTCAGAGAAAGTATTTGCAGGTGAGGAAATTTTTCTATCCATGGCTCTTAAACGCTGGTGTCGAAAGAGCGGTTATGTCTTCCGAATACTTAATTGTAATCCTGTTGTTACTTCTTCTCGCAAGCTGTTTTGGCATTCCAAAACTCGACTATTCAGCGTGATTCTGTTGCCGATGGTTTTTCCGTTTTTTTTAAGGTCAAAACGCTGTTGTAGCTTTTGGTACGCTAGGCCTGATGTGAAGGGTCGGAAATGAGGCTATTTCATTCAAAAGGATATCGTAATCCCCATTGGGAGCGGATTTCGTCCAAGGTTTCCATTATTGAAATACTTTCATCAAGAGGCATTACGTCGCTCTCCAATTTGCCATTTCTCATCAATTCCATGAATGCGGCGGCTTCATAGTTAAAGCCGTTACCAGAAAAGGGTAGCGAGAAACATTCCTCCGATTCGTCATTGCGCGTTAATATTAACTCTTGGGGTCGCCAGCACTGCCTCGAGATTTTCAGCTTCGCTTCGTTGCCTGCAATTACTGTTTCCTGAGAGGTTTGTGCTTCAAGAGAAGAATGCATGATTGAAAGCGCTCCTTCGGCGTGCCGAAATATATATGCCGCTTGCTCGTCCACTCCTGTTTCTCCTTTGTGCCAAGTACTGACGATTTTTTCTGGTTTGCCAAAGAGCATGGAGGATAGGGATATCGGATAAACGCCAATATCCAGAAGCGAACCACCTGCCAATTGCAGATTTAGCAATCTACCTTTTGGATCGCGACTCTTAGCTTTGAACCCGAAATCGGCCTGTAGGGAGCGAAGTTTTCCTAAGGTTCCGTTGGCAACGAGTTCACGAACCTTCATCATTCCTGGTGGAAATCGCGACCACATCCCCTCCATCAACAATGTTTTGTGAGTTCTAGCGGTTTCGACCATGCGCCGTACCTGCTGTGAATTTACGGCTAGCGGTTTTTCGCAAAGAACGGCTTTGCCTGCCTCTATGCACATTTCGGTATTTGAGGCATGTTCAGTGTGTGGAGTCGCTATGTAGACCGCGTCTATTTCTTGGTCGGATGCTAAGGATTCATAGGAAGCGTGACGATTGGCAATCTCCCACTTTTCGGCAAAAGCCATCGCCGTCCCGTGATTTCGTGAACCCACAGCCTTCAACTCAGCATCAGCAAGGACGGAGAGTCCTTCTGCAAACGCATTGGCAATTCGACCAGTACCTAGGATTCCCCAACGTATTTTTTCTTTCATTTTAATTCATGCAAATTCCGGATACGCTAAGAGCAAGCTCGAAACTAATTAAAACGCCACCTCTAGCTTGACCTCATGGTCATTTCTGTTTTTTTTGAATCAAAGATTCATTGCTTGAATCGTTAAACATTTTTCCCATCGCTATGAAATTTTTATTCCTTCTCCTTCTTGCCTTTCTAATCAGCGGCTGTTTTGAGTCAGGCGACTCGAGTGCATCTGATACCAGTCAAGTTTCGATTTCATCCTCTGGGGTTTCCACAGATTTATCTCCAGTTGTTACTGCGACAAGCGAGTCGCCTCATTTGAATAAAGAGATCTTGAAAGCTTTATCTGCGCTGCAATTGGAGGAGATCGATTATGATAGACTGTCGGGAGTTGTGAATGAAAGCCTGAATGATGTGCGCGGAGACATTGAGGAAGCAATAGGCAAGCAAGAAAAAATCAACTATGACCGCATTCACTCCATTATTTTCCAAACGATATCGGATAACCTCAACTCTCAGAAACTTCCCGAACCTTCCCAATACCAGTTTATTTGCGACGTCAATGAACGCTGGATTTACCGTTGTAATCTCCAAAATGGTGAAATCGAATGCTTCAGCATGAGTTCGAACAAACTCAAACTTCTATCAAGTGTAAGGTGAATTCCCATCGTTTGTTCACTCCTCGCTTGCTTGTTGGCCTTAGATGCGTTTTTTTTATTACATGAACTTGATAAGATTATCACTATTTCTAGGGTCGTCTTGTCTTCTGAGCATTACCCTCTTTCTTGGTTCCTGTCGCTCGGTTGCTGAGTATCGCGGTGCTCGCGCCCCTGGCTTTGCTTCTCCTTACAGGGTTGCGGCCGTAGAGAAATCGTGGATGGCTAGACACAAGTACGATCACGATCGTCGGCTTCTTATCCCTGTACACAAAGGAACCCGTTGGGGAGCTGTTCAAGAATATAAGGAAGACGGATCCATTGTTTTTCGTGACTGGTGGGTACGGAACGTCAAGGTCGAGGACTTGGAGGCCAATCCCGAAACCGATGTGGTGAAAGCAGAGAAGCCTGAACCTGCTTCGCTACCTGGAGGCAACTCATTTGTTCCTGCTTCCGCTTTTCCTGCTCCAACGCTTGAACCTTCATCGGAGCCTTTTTCTCCCGAACCGGTCATTTCATCAGCTCCGGAACCTGCTCCCTTTGCCCCGGAACCTGCTCCCTTTGCGCCCGAACCTTTCCCCGTGGTCGATGGAACTCCGGAAATCGCACCCTTCGCCCTTCCCCCTGCGGGCACGGCTTCGGGAGGAATGGCAACTCCCTCGCCTTTTACCCCTTTGCCGGGGGCAGTTCCCTCTGCTCCTCTTCCTGGTACGGCCATGCCTGCGGCATTTCCTAATCCCGATCCTGGAGTTCCTCCTGGTATAGGCCTCCCTGTCATGGAGCAACCTCTTGTGCCACCTCTTGATCCCGGAGATGGACCGCCAATGGCTCCCGTAGTTGTTCCAGGAGGAGCAAACGCCCCAATGCCGGCCAACCCTTTTGCACCTGCGCCTGGAGGACCTCCTCCCGCACCCGGCAATCCTCCGGCAATGGAAAATCCCTTTCCTCCTGCTCCTGGCGGAGGAGTGGACGCCGCACCAGTTGCTCCTTTGGCTCCTGTGCCTGGTGGTCCTGCTCCTGACCCTGCCGGTCCCGCGCCCATTGAAGCCAATCCTTTTGCTCCTGCACCTGTCGGACCTGCTCCCGGAGGAGGTGACGCACCAATGCCTGCTAATCCTTTTGCTCCTGCACCCGGTGGTCCTGTTCCGATGCCTGTCCCCGAAGGCGAAGCACCTTTGCCAGCCGATCCTTTCGGACCTGCAGTAAAACCTTAGCGTTTTTTCCTCGGCCTTGTAATTGAATCAGGGCTTAAAGGTCGAAGTTCTGAGAATAACGATAGGCGATTCCCGCTAATGAATTCCCCGTGGTAATCTCATTGCCTTCGTTCTCTGCTTCGGACTGTGAGTCATCCTTCTTCTTGGCAGTTTCTTTAGGATCGGGTTCGGGCACTGATGAAATCTTTTTTTCTGCGAAATCGGATGAATCCTCTGATTCCATCGAATCCGGTTTGGAAATGGCTATGGTTTCTTCCACATCAGTCGAAATTCTCGGTTTTGAGTCGGGCAAATTTTCGGCTGTACCGATAGATGGTGGAAGGCTTTCGTTCACGCTAATTTCCGGCAAAGAATTTATCGGTTGTTCCACGTACTTATCCAGATCGGCATTCAGGTTTCGCAACCACACTCTGCTGACTGGTATGGAAACTTCGGAGCCAATGAATTTTTTCAATTCGGACCACGGTATCTTGGCATAGCAACCAGCCCCTCTCGTCTTGCCGCTTCCCTTCTTGCGAGGGTTTCCGTCCTTGTTCAATTTAACTGCCATTAATTTATTCTCCCAAAGGTTATCTCATCTCGTTCAATCTATATTGCCTTTGTATCTGACGATAATCATATCTTAAAGTAAATTAATGAATGGTAAATCGAAAATAAAAACCAAGATTCCCGCTAAGGCCAAAGAAAGAGCGGTTCAAGTCAACCGTTTGCAAAGAAGTGCTGATGAAATGGGAAAGTTCGACAATGCTTCCGCTACTTCAGTTCCTATGGCTAAAACCGCTGCGGTGGGTCTTGGCATAGAAATTGTTTTCTATTTGTTTTTACTAGTCTTTCTGTTGTCCGACAACACCAAGATCTTTTACGATTACTTTTATGAGCGTGGGTGGGTGCCATATGTCTTGACCTATCTTACTGGATGGTCCCTTGCGATTCTTTGGTTTAAGAAGAAAAATCTCAGTAACCAAGCGAACGTAATGCAGTTCAAGCTTTTGCCCGAGGATATCTCCGTAGACATAAGAGAGGATAATGTAGGCGACTTCTACACTCATATCAAGAGATTGGGATTCGATCCGAGGCAAAGTTTTCTGCTCACCCGAATTCTTCGAGGCTTGGAGCACTTCAGTGTCCGCAAAAACCATTCTGAAACTGCAGATATGCTTAAATCACAATCTGAAATTGACGTCACAATGGTGGATTCGAGTTATGTGCTGATAAAGGTCTTCATCTGGGCGATTCCGATTTTGGGGTTTATTGGGACGGTCTTGGGCATTAGTAATGCGGTGTCTAGTTTTGGAGGAGAAATGGGAGCAGCTGCCGATATTGAGGTAATCAAGGAACAATTAGGACAAGTTACGGGTGGCTTGAGTGAGGCTTTTGATACTACGCTAGTTTCTTTGATCTTCAGCCTTTTTGTCATGTTTCCTACCAGCATAATGCAAAAGGATGAGGAGGACTTGCTCAATAAGGTCGATGAGTATTGCAACGAGTACTTCTTGAAGCGTTTGCGTGAACCATTTTCTGCTTCTTCCATTTCTGATTCAGGGCAATCCGGCGATACCATCGATCGCATAGAAAACCTTCAAGCCTATCTGTTGCAATTACAGGAATCGCAAAACGTCGTAGCCCGGCAAATGACGCAAATAGCTTCTCAATTTGTTCATATTATGCATAATACCTCTATTGAAGAGGAAAACAGTTAGCCAGAACGGGCTTTCCTGCCCCTAGAGACATTGAAAAAGAAAAAGAACGACCTGCAGATTTCTCTGTTCCCGTTCTTGAGCATACTGGCTTGCGTGATTGGAATCCTGACTTTGATGATTACTGCAATCGTCATTGCCCAGATCGATCCTGAGGCGGTCGCCGAGAAGGTCGAGACGGCATTCGAGGATAATGAAGAGTTCCAAAAGCAGATTGCTGAGAAAAAGCAGGAGCTCGAGAAATTGCGCATGGAGATACAGTCGATCAAGGAAAATCCGAAAAAGTCAATCGATCCCAAGAGCAAGGATCAGTTGAAAAAGGAAATTGCCGCGGTCGTCAAGGAGGCTGAGAAGCGGAAATCCGAAAAAAAGCAAAGCCAGGCAATTCAGGGGCAAGTCGTCAAGGTAAAGAATGACTTGGCTAAGCTGATGAAAGACCTCGAGGAGGCGGAGGAAGAATGGCAACTGATGAAAGATCCCGAAAAATTCGCCACCATGGTGGTCAAGCAGAGCGGTTCAGGCGCGGGGGGTGACTTGGAACCTACCTTTATCGAGTGTCATGAGAAGGGAATCCGCGTATATGAGGAGAATGGCACGCACTACGAAGTGCCAACTGCCCAAATCTCCGGTCACGCGAAGCTTAAGGCACTTATTCAAAAGGTTGCCCGCGAAGCCCCGTATCGTATGTGGAGAAGTGCCCAGGGATTTAAGATGGAAGCCCGTTTTATCAAGAGAGAGGGGAGTAACGTTACTCTCAAGGACAAGAAGGGTAAGGAAATTAAGTTAACCGCAATTCAACTGGCGCCCGGATCTCGAAACGTCATTCGGAAGTATGAGGAAGCCCGCAAGGACAAGCGCCCGGACCCGGAGGCCCGTTACGTAATCTTCCTGCTCCGCAACAAGGGTTATTCCGCATGGACAAGAGTCGCCAAGGTTTGCCAAGGCTTGGGTTGCAGGCACGGTCAGCTGCCCTTGGATGGGGAGGGAGAAATCGATCTTTCTCGTTTTCGCGGATCATGAAGAGGAGAAAGAGAGACGATGGAGGAAGCCTTGATTCGCTCCTCGATACCATAACCACGGTTGTTGGCATACTCATCATTTTGCTTATCGTGGTTCAGTTGGGAACCGAATCCGCTGTCAAGCGCTATGTCGAGGAACAGAAAGAGGAAGATTCCAAGGGGCTAATGGAATCGACGATGAAACCGTTGGATCGTCAAAAGGAACTCCTGCTTGCGGAAAAGAACAAGCTACAGCTCAAGCTTGCATCCGAAAATAAGGAGCAAGAGCAAGTGATTAAGGAAATTTCGAAATTGGAGAATGAATTGGCGGCGAAAAAGAAGGGGATGCCTCCCGTACCTCCGAAATTACAGAATTTGCGACAGGAAAAAACAAAGCTCGATAAGGACAAGAAGGCAATTGAAGTGAAGGTAAAAAAGGTAAAGGGGCTGTTGGCCAAGGTTCCCAAGCCAACCGGACAAACCTTGAGCAAGGAAGTGAGCCTCCCTGACCCCAAGCCCGCTCCTCCCAAGGCCAAGCCTTTTCGCTTTCTTTGCCGGGGAGGCAAGATTTACCCGTTGGATGATCCGCGCCTGATCAATCGCGTTACTCAGGAAATTCAGAAAGCGGGCATCAAGCCCAACAAGGCGAAGGAGTATGACGGCAAAAAGATCCTCGCCCATTTTTCCAAGGCTAAGCCCGGGGATCCTTTTTTTCAGGCTGTTCCCCGTGTCGATGGCAACAAGAGGATAATCTTCGATCTCCGGAAGAAGAGCGCCGCTGGTGAGGATGAGGCGGCCTTGGCCAAGACCAGCTCGAAATACCTCGCTTCCTTGAAAAGCATTTCACCCAAGACTCATTATCTTCAATTCGAAGTTTTCGAGGATAGCTTTGCGGCCTATCTTTCCGCCCGGGATTTGGCCAGCAAGCGAAACTTCCCTGCCGGATGGAAGCCCGTAAGCAGGGGGACGGATACCGATTGCACGCTGGGTTTATGGACTATATGGGATCTTGGTCATGCGGCTTTAATGGCATCGCGACCGCGACCCAAACCACCAACGGGAAAGCCTGCTCCGGCAAAAAAACCTCCGAATGTTTTGGACTAGTGAGCGATGAACTGATCGTCCAAGGGGTTCTCTTCGCTTATTCGCTCGAAACTTTCCGGTTTGTTGACGGCTAAGTTTTCCAAAATCTTGAAGACCCATCCTACCTTGTCGGAAAACCCGATTTCCTGAGAGGCTTGGCGGGCGGTCATTGCCTCCCCTTTTTGGGCAAGAAGGTGTTCACGAACCGCTTTTCTGACTTCAAGAACCGATGCGGCCGCTTGCTTCCCTGCCTCAACTCCCGGCTGGTGGTAAGCGTTTATACCGATTAGCGAGGCGTAGAGTCCAACTGCTCGCTCGAAGAGAGCTATAAGACCGCCAATTGATGCGGGAGTGATTTCTTGGATTGTAAGGGTAATTGATTTTCGCCCCTTTTCGTGAAGGGCATCTCTTGTGCCTAAGAAGAACCCGTGAAGGAATTCTCCTGATGTCATCCCGTTGTCATCCACTGGAGGACTTGCAGTCTCGCGGTGCTTGAGGACCTCTATGAAAGTGGCGAAGAAGTTGGGTACACCCTCTCGTAATTGTTGAACATAGGCGTGCTGGTCGGTCGATCCCTTGTTTCCATAGACTGCAATACCTTGGTGAACGGTATTGCCTTCAAGGTCTTTTTCCTTGCCGAGAGACTCCATAACCAGCTGCTGGAGGTATTTAGCGAACAAATCCAGGCGATCCTTGTATGGAAGAATTACCATGTCGCGCGAACCTTTACCATCGGTGAGGTAATGCCATGCAATAGCTAGCATAGCCGCCGGGTTACTCCGAAAATCATTCATTCGAGTGAGTTTGTCCATATCTTTGGCTCCTTTAAGAAATGCGTCGACGTCGATCCCTTGAAGAGCTGCTGGTAGTAGTCCCACCGCAGCTGTTTGGCTAGTCCTCCCGCCCACCCAATCCCACATGGGGAGGAAATCTAGCCAACCTTTTGAAATGGCGTGTTGGTGTAGTTTACTACCTTCCCCGGTGATGGCGATTGCTTGTTTTGAGAAGTCTAAGCCATTTTGGGCAAATGCGTTTTCTGCCTCGAGCATGCCGTTTCGAGTTTCGGGGGTTCCTCCGGATTTCGAAATTACGATAGCCAGAGTTGTGCCTAGTCGTTCACCAATTTCGGCGAGGGTCAAATCGATACCGTCGGGATCGGTGTTGTCGAAGAAATGTAATGCCAACTTATTTGTCTTTGGTTGTCCTAATGCTCTTCCTACGAACTGCGGACCCAGCGCGGAACCCCCAATACCTATGATTAGGAGGTCGGTAAATGATCCGGCAGGTGATTTCAAGGCACCTTCATGGACTCGGCTGGCAAGATTTTTCGTCTTTTCGAGTGTATCTTTTATGGCGTTTCTTATCTCATCGCTAGGAGCTAGCTCAGGGTCTCGAAGCCAATAGTGGCCAACCATGCGATTTTCATCTGGGTTGGCTAGGGCCCCTCCCTCCAATTCCTGCATGGCAACTAGGGCGCCCTTAATACTTCTTGCCATCGATTCAATATAACCCTCGGGGAAGTCGACGAATGATAAGTCAGCCCAAAAATTGGAATCTTTGAATGCGAGATATAAATTTGTTTTCATAGTGAGATTAAAATCCGTCTGTTATAGCCCCATGAGAGGCAGAGCTTACGAGCTTTGCATACTTTGCGAGAACTCCTCGTGTTTCTTTGGCTTCGGGAAGAGTCCAAGCTTCAAGTCTCTCTTCAAGCTCATCTTTGGAAATATCTAGATTGAGTTCGTTTTTCTCTGCGTCTATAGTAATTATGTCGTTATTTCTAATTACTCCAATAGGACCTCCTACCGCAGCTTCCGGGGTGACATGGCCAACCACGAAGCCATGGCTTCCTCCGGAAAACCTTCCGTCGGTAATAAGCGCGACCTGATCGCCTAGACCTTTTCCCATAATAGCTCCGGTCGGAGAGAGCATTTCGCGCATACCCGGACCACCTTCCGGACCTTCATTGCGGATTACAAGAACATGGCCTGCCTCTACCTCGTCATCTAGAATTCCTTTTAGGCAGGCTTCTTCAGATTCGAAAACTATCGCCTTACCTGAGAACCTGAGTCCTTCCTTTCCCGTAATCTTTGCCACGGCGCCGTCTCTTGCCAAATTCCCATACAAAATGCGAAGATGGCTATCGGGCTTGATGGGATTGTCGAATGGACGAACGAGGTCCTGCCCATCAGGGTAAGGAGCATAAGGTTTCGCTCCGGAGATGTTGTCACTGACAGTTTTTCCTGTGACGGTGAGGCAGTCGCCGTGAAGAAGGCCCTCATCGAGTAGAGCCTTTAGCAAAGGGCGAAGTCCGCCGATCCGAACAAAGTGAGACATGTTGTACTTGCCGCTTGGCTTGAGATCGCAAAGTACGGGCACTCTTTTACCGATCTCAGTGAAATCGTCTAGTTCGAGTGGAATATTTGCCGAATGAGCCATGGCAAGTAGATGGAGAACCGCGTTTGTTGAACCACCAAGACAGATGACTACTGTAATGGCGTTTTCGAATGCCTCTCGGGTCATGATGTCTCGAGGGCATATGTTTTTCTCTATTAGATTAACTACCGCGGCCCCTGCTTTTTCTGCATCGATGCGTTTTTCTTCGGAGATCGCGAGCTGGGCCGAACTGTCGGGTAGGCTCATTCCAAGGGCCTCGATTGCGGACGACATCGTATTTGCCGTGTACATACCTCCGCATGAGCCGGGCCCGGGAATCGCCTTAGTTTCTATTTCCTTCAATTCTTCTTCACTCATTCCCCCCCCGGAGTGGGCGCCGACGGCTTCGAATACGGATACGATATCTAAGTTCTGTTCCTTGTGAATGCCGGGAAGGATGGTACCTCCGTAGACGAAAATACCCGGACGGTTAAGTCGACTTAAGCCCATTATGCAGGCAGGCATGTTCTTGTCGCATCCTCCAATTGCGACAACTCCGTCCATTCCCTCGGCTCCAACGACGGTTTCGATGGAATCTGCGATAACCTCTCTGGAAACAAGCGAGTACCTCATTCCTGGGGTACCCATGCTGATGCCGTCGGAAACCGTTATCGTGCCGAAAGGGATTCCTTTGCCACCAGCTTCATCTACTCCCACAACTGACCTTTTGCTCAATTCGTCGAGGTGAGAATTACATGGAGTGACCATGCTCCATGCCGAGCACACGGCTACTTGAGGTTTTTCGAAATCAGCGTCCTCGAAGCCAACGGCTCGCAACATGGATCGGTTGGGAGCTCGATCAATACCGTCCACGATTACTGAGGAGTGCTTTCTATTACATGAAGTTTTCATTGTTGCGTAAAATCTAGTTAGGCGAATTATTGTCTGACCTACGGAGGGACTCTAAACAATCCACATTTGCTCGACTCGCAACCATGTTTTTCAGTGAAAAACTCAGAACTGGAACAGCTTCGATCTAAAATTGATGATATCGACCGTGATGTTACGCGGTTGCTCAACGACCGTGTTCGTGCTTCTGCGGAAATCGGGCGCATTAAGAACGAACGAGGTTTAGATCCTTATGATCCTGCTCGCGAGGAAGAGGTTTTCCGAAAACTGGACAAGCTCAACGAGGGTCTGCTTGAGTCCACCACCTTGCGGACAATCTATCGGGAAGTGATTTCCGCATCGATTGCCTTGCAGAAAGATTTGCAGATCGGCTATCTTGGACCCGAAGCAACTTTTACTCATCAGGCAGCAATCAAGAATTTCGGGTCGGCTCTATCCTATAAACCCCTTTTGGATATTCCGGACGTCTTTCGCGAGGTGGAGGGTTCCGACTGCGACTATGGAGTGGTTCCTGTGGAGAATTCCACCGAGGGGGCAGTGAACCGTTCGCTCGATCTCTTAGTGGATACCGAGCTGACGATCATCGCCCAAGTCTATCTCAAGATCGAGCATTGTTTAATCTCCGCTTCACCGCTTGATGAAATTGTGAAAGTATCCTCTAAGGATCAGGCGCTTGCTCAATGCGGGGAGTGGCTTCGCCGGAATTTGCCCGCTGCCTGCCTTGAAAACGCAACCAGCACTGCCGAGGCGGTAAGAACAGCCAAAGGAACTATCGGGACTGCGGCCATTGCGGGCGCTCTGGCGGGACGCCTCTATGATGTTCCATGCATTGCGGAAGGAATTCAGGATCATAAGGACAATCTGACTCGCTTCCTCGTCGTCGGTCGAAAGTCTTTGGCTAAACGCGAAGACATTGAATACAAAACCAGCTTGGTGCTTTCACTGACGGATAAGGTGAGTGCCCTACAGGAAGGACTCAAACCCTTTAGTGACCGTGGTATTAACCTTTGCAAAATTGAATCTCGACCCAGTCGCCTCAAGCCTTGGGATTACTATTTTTTTGTGGATTTCCTTGGCCATCGAGACGACGAATCAGCATCAGAGGCCATCGTCGAGCTAGAGAAGGTTTGCCCTTTCGTGAAATATCTCGGCAGTTATCCCAATACCCAGTCCTAAGTTACATTGGCGGGATTTTAGAATTCGTCTAAATGAATAGAACCGATAGTTTTTGTTCAGGGTTGGCTTGACGAGCAGCCAGTAGTTCGATCATGCGGATGGCTTCTCTGTATGCTCTTTCTCGGCGACTAGTCCATCGACAACCTGCTTTTAGCAAGGCGTTTCTTAGCCCTGAGACAATTAGGAGAATACTACGGTGGGTGCCGAGTTCCGACAACTTTTCAAGTACTGTGGCACGTAACCAAAGTGGATCAACTTCTCCACGGCGAGCATCCCAATGAGCGAAATCAAAGTGAGTTCGACTGGGGTCATGAAAACGAATGACTTGTGACACGCAGTGCTCGAAAGAGCGAGGGGGCATTTCGGATTCGAGATTGTTTGACCGAAGAAATGCAAGGGCTACGTTTAATTGTTCCGATTCCACGCAACTAATGTTGCCTCCAAGAAATGAGACAAGAGAATTGAGATTGGTCAAGCGTGTGTAGTCGTCGGTATTTTGTTTTTTCGAACTTCTCTTTTTAGTCACTCCCCTCACCTTTCAAATTTACGATTTCCCGCGCGAATCTTGAAAGTCCTCTGAAATCCTCATAGAAACTGGCAAAGCGCAACCAGGCAATTTCATCGACGTTTCGCAGACGACTAATGATGGCATCTGCTATAGCGCGACTTGGCACTTCGTTGTCGTATTCGTTTTCGATACGCCTAAGGATTTCTGACAACAACGCATTTATTTGTTCAGGGTCTATGGAGCGTTTTGATATGGCTCTTTGTAATCCCTTGGCCATTTTGTGACGGTCAAAGTTTTCCCTGCGACCGTCTTGCTTAACCACTAACAAGTCTTCCCGCAATACTTCTTCGATTGTTGAAAAGCGATGCTCGCAAGACAAACACTCTCTACGACGACGAATTGACGCCGCTTTCCCCGCTCGAGTATCAAGAACCTTTGAGTCCTCAGACGAACACTTTGGACACCTCATTATTTAACATATTAAACACCACCACCACTGCAATTACGCTAACAGAGCTCCATGAAGTTTTTCAAGATTAATATACCTTGTTCGGTGGCTAGTGATTCAGGATGGAATTGTACTCCCCACACGGGTATTTCCTTGTGGCGGATACCCATGATTTCGCCTTCTTCCGTTTTGGCCGTAACTTCGAGACAGTCGGGCATAGAAGCAGGTTCGATGATCAAGGAATGATAGCGCGTAGCTTCGAATGGGTTGGGTAGGTTCTCAAATATTTCTTTATCGTCGTGGATCACCGGAGAGATTTTTCCATGCATGAGGCGCTCGGCCCGAATAACTTTTCCACCGAAATACTGGGCGAGGCATTGGTGCCCAAGGCAAACGCCGAAGATTGGCTTTTTTCCAGCAAAAGCCTCAATGATGGCTAGACTTTGGCCTGCTTGGTTGGGAGCACAAGGACCCGGTGAGATGACAACTGCGTCGGGTTCTCTTTCAATAGCTTTTTCGGGAGTGATGGCATCGTTCCGAAAGATTTCTTGCTCAGCCCCAAGCTCGCCAAAGTATTGCACGAGGTTGTAGGTGAATGAATCAAAGTTATCTATTAGCAGGAGACGCATCGAATTAACCGGAGGCTAGCAGGAGTGAATGGCAATTGAAAGCGCCACTTTGCTACAGATGGGAACTGCAACGAATTGAAGCACTCCTTTGAACTTTTTTTCAAGATCCGCGATAACCTTGCTTTCGATTACGTTCTCGTAGACGAATAGCGTTTAACCGAATGAAACCACCAGCATCTTCCGGGCGGTAGTCGCTGTCTGCCTTCTCCATGGAAGCAATATGTTCGTCATACAGGGAGAAGGGAGACTTCCGCCCGACAGTCATCAAGTTCCCCTTGAAGAGCTTCAAGCGTATGGTGCCTGAAACTGTTTCTTGGCTTTTGTCCACGAGAGCTTGGAGAGCTTCACGTTCGGGGGCGTACCAAAAACCATTGTACACCATTTGTCCGTATCGTGGAACTAGTGAGTCGCGCAGATTCATGAGTTCCCTATCCATCGTGAGGGTTTCTAGTTGCCGATGAGCATGAAGCAGAATGGAACCACCTGGAGTTTCATAGATACCACGACTTTTCATTCCCACAAAACGGTTTTCGACTAGGTCTTTCCTCCCAATGCCATGCTTTCCACCAAGAGAGTTAAGTTTGCGAACGAGATCTGCAGGTTTGAGTGGTTCGCCATTGACGGCAACGCAGTCACCTTTTTCGAATTCGAGCTCTAGATGCTCGGGTTCGTCCGGAGCATCGGAAGGGTCTACGCTAAGCTTGAACATGCCTTTGTTGTCCGGCGTGGTTGGATCGAACCAAGGGTCCTCGAGTATACCGGCTTCGTATGAAATGTGCCACAGGTTACGATCCATTGAATATGGTTTTGATGCACTGGCTTCTACGTCGATACCGTTCTTTGAGCAGTACTCGATCATTTCGGTACGACCTGGAAATTGTTCTTGGAAGTCGATTTCACGCCAAGGAGCGATGATCTTGATCTCCGGTGCGAGAGCAGCGAATGCGAGTTCGAAGCGACACTGATCGTTTCCCTTGCCCGTTGCGCCGTGAGCCACAGTATCTGCTCCAAATTCTCGAGCGATATCGATTTGTGCCTTGGCGATGAGCGGGCGAGCGATTGATGTGCCGAGTAAATATTGGCTTTCATACAATGCCTCTGCACGGACCATTGGAAAGATGAAGTCGGAAGCGAACTCATCGACCAGATCGACCGTTCGGTGTGCGGAGGCACCGGTGGCCAGAGCTTTCTCCTCCAGACCATCAAGTTCCTCTTCCTGTCCCACGTCTGCGCAATAGGTGATGACCTCGGCATTCTGTTCCTTTGCGAACCAGTGAACGAGAACGGAGGTATCTAGACCTCCTGAGTAGGCGAGAACTATTTTCATGGTATTCGAGAGTTCGGTGAATTTTGGTGCTCTGGTTCAGGTTGCTGATTTGCTTGCCAGTTTAGCCAGAATGGCTTTCTGCATATGTAGGCGATTCTCGGCTTGGTCGAAGATAATTGTCTTTGGAGAGTCGAGTACTTCTTGGCTTACTTCCATTCCAGGGTGAGTCGGCATACAGTGCATAAATAGTGCCTCGGATTTTGCCTGAGAAAGAAGCTCGGTCGTGACTGCAAAAGGATTCATACTTTCAATGCGAGATTCTTCCTCTTCTTCGGCTCCCATGCTCACCCAGACGTCGGTGTAGACAATATCCGCATCGGCCACTGCCTCCTTGGGGTCGGAAGTGAACTGGTAATCGTGGTCCACTCCTTCGTTGATTAGCAGATCGTGAATATCTGGTTTCGGAGCGAAACCTTTTGGGCCGGCAAGAGATACTTTCATGCCGAATAGTTTTCCCGCCAGAATCCAGGAATTGGCCATGTTGCAGGAGGTGTCTCCTAAAAAGGTCAGTTTTTTTCCAGCAAGGGAACCAAACGGATCTCGGCTATCACCCAATTTTTCAGCAATGGAAAAACAGTCGGCGTAGATCTGGCAAGGATGCAGAAGGTCCGTCAGTGCATTAACTACGGGTATGTCGGAGTGTGAGGCGAATTCTTCGATGATTTCGTGTCCATACGTGCGAATAATTAAACCATGAAGGTATCGGGAAAGCACTTGGGCCGTGTCGTGAATACTTTCACCACGCCCGATCTGGGTGGTTTTTTGGTCGAGGACAAGCGCTTTACCTCCAAGTTCATTTATGCCCACTTCGAATGAAACTCTGGTACGAGTACTGTTCTTATAGAAAAGTAGACCCCATGTTTGGCCGGCCAGGTCGTTTGCTAATTCCTGCTTGCGCTTCTGTTTTAGATGAGACGCTCGGTCAAAAACTTCCAGTATTTCATCATCGGAGAAATCATTTTCCTTGAGGAAATGTTTCATGGTTTAGTTAAAGCTGTAAATGTGGATAGGGTTTTGTCAATAATTTCGAGGGCCTCGGCGATTTCTCCTTCATTCGCGTTGAGGGGGGGCAATATCCGTACGGAATCCCCACCTGCGGGGACCGCGATGAGTCCTCTCATCCGTAGAGCAGTTACAATTTCTCCGCAAGGCACTTTCATGGACATTGCCAGAAGGTAGCCGCGACCACGGACTTCTTTCACGAGATCCGGACGTTTGGCGGCAACGGTTTCTAGCTCAATCTTGAACGAAGCGCCTCGCACGGCTACTTTTTCCATCAGTTTTTCTTCCTCGATCACATCTAGTACCGCATGCGCCGCGGCACAGGCAAGGGGAGAGCCACCGAAGGTCGTGCCGTGCGAGCCCGGCTTGAAGAGGTCGGCGTGAGATTCGCGCACCCATATAGCTCCGATGGGGAACCCACCTCCTAGCCCTTTGGCTAAGGCGATTGCATCAGGCGTTATGCCAGCACTTTCGTAGGAAAAGAAACGCCCGGTTCGAGCCATGCCGCACTGAACTTCATCAAGCATAAGCAAAATTCCTCTCTCGTCGCAGAGTTGGCGAATCCCGCGAAGGACGTCGTCGGTGGTTTCGCGAACGCCTCC
>MDTC01247902.1_pt1 | contig 22010 bp, 19 predicted proteins | sample 811181 | NCBI WGS metagenome assembly MDTC01 (sample SAMN05326644, study PRJNA326480) | marine metagenome | isolation source: seawater | place: Pacific Ocean: North | collected 2011 | reverse complement strand
CCATGGAGGCCGGGCGTGAAGTCTTTACGGCGCTATGGCGCAACTGGCCGGCGACCATCTTGTTCTATGGCGCCATACTAGTGCATGCTTTGGCGACCCTGGGCGTGCATGAATTTTTCGGCGTCAACGACAGCTATCTCTATGAAATCCTGAAAATATGGGTGTTCGAGCCGCTGTATGGCTGGCTAGCGGCCCTGGCAGGGGGCTATGGCTGTATTGGTTTGCACCAATGGCTGCGCCTGAAACCCTGGTACAGTCGAGCCTGCCTCTGGCTGCTGACCGCTGCTCTGTTGTTGCCGGCTCTGGCACTCTCTGGTTTTGCTAGCGTTGGAAAACAGATCGCCCTGTGGACGCAAGACTAGGCCTGGATGATTGCGTTCATCGCGTCAGTTAAGTTCAGCGTACCTGTTAGCGAGCTGAAGGAATTTGCCGTGCAGACGGTGATCTCCAGCTTTGTCGCGGCGCGCGCCGGCGCTGACCTTTCGGCTTTCGAGGCGCGTGAGATCACCGTACGGGGCCGGGCGGAGGCAATGGCCGTGCATCTAATCACCTTGCGCGCGATTTGCCCCAGACCGAGGCGGCTCCGCCACGCCGCGCCGCCGTGGTGGCCGCGTCCTCGTCAAGGTAGCGGTATAGCGCAAAGAAAAAGGGGCCGCGCCGGACTGGCGCGGCCTCTAAATCGTTGGGGTTATGTGCGTATTGGTGAACCGGCTTAGAAGCCCATGCCACCCATACCGCCCATGCCACCCATGCCACCCATGTCGCCCATGCCACCCATATCAGGCATGGCGGGGGCGCCGCCCGCAGCCTTCTTGGCAGGCTTGTCGGCGACCATGGCTTCCGTGGTGATCAACAGGCCCGAGACGGAGGCCGCATCCTGCAGGGCGGTACGAACCACCTTGAGCGGATCGACGATGCCGTCCTTGACCATGTCCACATACTTCTCGGTCTGTGCGTTGAAGCCCCAGCTGGTGTTCTTGCTCTCCATCACCTTGGAGGCGACAACGGCACCATCCACGCCCGCGTTCTCGGCGATTTGCCGGATCGGGGCCTGCAGTGCGCGGCGGATGATATCGATGCCCGCCTGCTGGTCGTGATTCTTGACCTTCAGCTTATCCAGGGCGCGGCTGGCATAGACCAGGGCGCAACCGCCACCGGGCACGATGCCTTCCTCGACCGCGGCCCGTGTCGAGGCCAGGGCGTCATCGACGCGGTCCTTGCGCTCTTTTACTTCGACCTCGGTCGCGCCGCCAACCTTGATGACGGCGACGCCGCCGGCCAGCTTGGCCAGACGTTCGTGCAGCTTTTCCTTGTCGTACTCAGACGTGGTTTCGTCGGCCTGAGCCCGGATCTGGCTGCAACGGGAGGCGATGCCGCCCTTTTTGCCCGCGCCGTTGACGATCACCGTATCTTCCTTGGTCATGGAGACCCGCTTGGCGGTACCCAGCATGTCCAGGGTGACGCTTTCCAGCTTGATGCCCAGATCTTCCGAGATCACCTGACCACCGGTCAGAATGGCGATGTCTTCCAACATGGCCTTGCGCCGGTCACCAAAGCCAGGGGCCTTGACGGCGGCAACCTTCAGGCCGCCACGCAATTTGTTGACCACCAGGGTGGCCAGGGCCTCGCCCTCCACATCCTCGGCGATGATCAGCAGGGGCCGGCCGGATTGTACGACCGCTTCCAGGATCGGCAGCATGGATTGCAACGAGGTCAGCTTGCTTTCGTGCAGCAGGATGTACGGATTTTCCTGCTCGGAAACCATCTTTTCCGCGTTGGTGATGAAATAAGGCGAAAGATAGCCCCGGTCGAACTGCATGCCTTCAACCACGTCCAGCTCGGTATCCAGGCTCTGCGCCTCTTCCACCGTGATGACGCCTTCGTTGCCGACTTTCTCCATCGCCGTGGCGATCATGTCGCCGATCTCGGACTCGCCGTTGGCGGAGATGGCGCCAACCTGGGCGACCTCTTTACGGCCGGAAACCTTCTTCGCGCTTTTCTGCAGGGCGTCGACCACCGCCTCGACGGCCAGGTCAACGCCGCGGCGCAGATCCATGGGGTTCATGCCGGCGGCGACGGACTTGGCACCTTCACGCACGATGGCCTGGGCCAGCACCGTGGCGGTGGTGGTGCCGTCACCAGCGACGTCATTGGTCTTGGACGCGACTTCACGGAGCATCTGGGCGCCCATGTTCTCGAACTTGTCCTTCAGCTCGATCTCCTTGGCGACGGCGACGCCGTCCTTGGTGACGCGCGGGGCGCCGAAAGATTTGTCCAGCACCACGTTGCGGCCCTTGGGACCCAGGGTCACCTTGACCGCATTGGCCAGGACATCGACGCCGCGCAACATGCGATCGCGGGCCTCGGTATCAAATTTAATTTCCTTGGCAGCCATGCTTTTTGGCCTCCTTTAGTATTGATGTAAGCCAGAGCGTAAGAAGAGCAAAAGCAACCGTTAGGCCGCTTTTTTGCCCTTTTTCGCTTTTTTGGCGGGCTTGGCGGGTTTGTCCGAAAGCACGGCCATGATGTCGGTTTCGTTCATGATCAGCAGTTCCTGGCCGTCCAAGGTTACCTCGGTGCCGGACCATTTGCCGAACAGTATGCGGTCACCGTTCTTCACGGTGAGGGCAACGCGTTCGCCATTTTCGTCGCGGGCACCGGGGCCGACGCCCATGATGATGCCTTGCATTGGTTTTTCCTGCGCCGTATCGGGAATGATAATTCCGCCGGCGGTTTTGGTGTCCTCATCGGCGCGCTTGATCAGCACGCGGTCGTTCAGCGGACGAAGCTTCATGGAGTCCTCACAGTCGCTGTAGGTTGCAAAAAATTCGGTTTCATTGGTAGCTGTATCGCTTTTTTTAGCCGCCAAGAGCGCTTGCTAGCACTCTATGGAGGCGAGTGCCAGTGATTTAGGCGAGGCGGGCTCCAGGTTCAAGTATTTCTTTTCCGCCCAGCCCAACAAATTTTATTAGCTACCTTGCCAAATGAGCGCCAAGCCGTTGAATTTGCAGGACTTTCAATAAGATCTTCATGGGATTACATGAAAAATAAAAGAGGTGGTTCGATGGGCACAAAAGGAGCAACATCACGGCCACGATATAAACGCAATTGGACCGCTACCGTTTGACGACGGCGGAAATCACCTATCGGCTGCCGGACTGGCCGGCATTGCTACAGACCTACTTATGGCAGGAATATGATCTGGCGCCGCGCTTTCCCCGCCTGCATGAACTCCTCGCGTTCTGGGAAAGGCATCTGGATGGGCCATTGCACTCGGTTCGCGTCGCCTCGGCCAAGCTGATCACGCCATTGCAGTTTCGCCACCTGGACGCCGACGAAATACGGCATTAGGGCATATTTTGATATTCATCGGGTCGCTGGGCTGCCTAGTGGTTGTGATCCCATGGGCAGCCCGGCGTCTCCGATAAAGTGGACCGGTCCTAGCCGCCGTAAAAGACGTTGTCGCCCAGTTCCTTCATTTCCAGGATCGCTTCATCGGCGCGGCCTTCGGGTTCCTTGGCTACATTGGCGTCGACCACTTCGCCGACCAGGATGTGGTGATCGCCTTGTTCGACGATCTCGACGATCTTGCATTGTACGGAGGCGACGGCGTTATCTAGAACAGGGGCGCCGTTGCCGCCCATCGTGAAGGGCTCGCCGCTGATGGTATCGCCGTCGCGGGTGGCGGGCTTGAAAAAGCCGAAGGCCATGCCCTGCTGCCCCTTGCCCAGCATGTTCAGGGTGAAATTGCCGGCTGCCTTGGCGATGGTGTAGGCGCCGGAATCCGCTTTTGCCCCGACCACAACCAAGGGCGGCGCGAACGAGGTTTGCGTCACCCAGTTGACCGTGGCGGCAGCGACTTCACCGTCGTTTTCCGCCGTCATTACATAGATGCCGTAAGGAATCATGCGTAGAGCAGTTTTTTTAGCGTCGTCGTCCATGGATTTTCCTTTGCTGGAACTGTTTCGTAATATTACTAATTTTGGTCTTCCCACCTGAAACCGGATATCAGGCCGTGGCGCTGGGCCGGGCCTGCATGCGTCCGTGCCAGGCGGTGATATTCGCCAGCGATTGATCAATGGGCTGATCCACGCCGGCAAAGAAATCGATGAAGCCGAACAACAGAATATCGGCCAGGGTTAACCGTTCGCCGACGATGAAGCTCTTACCCGCCATCTGTTGATCCAGCCACTGCAATTTGTCCTGGGCTGCCGCCTTTAAGTCGTCCGCTGCCTGGGGGATGCAGCGCATGCGGCCCTGAAACATCTTCAGGCCCGTGGAATAGCGGAAGCCATTGGCCATGGGCTCGCAGATATTGAGGTCAATACGCCGGGTCCACATGCGGGTTTCTGCTTTTTCCTCCGCCGTGGCGCCAATCAGCGCCGGTTCAGGATGGCGATCCTCAAGATATTCGCAGATCACCGTGATTTCCGCCAGAACGCCGCCGTCATCAAGCTCCAGCGCTGGGCATTGCCCGGACGGATTGAGCTGAAGATAGTCCGATTGGCGGTTGACGCCGGCCATGATGTCAACCTCTTCCATGGGCAGATCAATGCCCTTTTCCGCCATGAACATGCGGACAACGCGCGGATTTGGACCGATGGAATTGTATAATTTCATGCTGAATTATTCCCCCTGAATGCTTCTACCCCGCCGGCGCATGTCATAGCACATCGCGCCGGTCAAAACCCATAGAGATCGCCATGTTGAGATCACTATGTTGATCTCACCACGTTACGAACATCATGTCGCGATCACGATGGCGGTTCCCGCCGAAGGCGGGCGCCAGTACCGAATAACACTACCGCCGCCGCGATTGGGCGGTTCTGGATCCCCTGCTTCCCTATACCCCCGTCCGGTTTGCCGCCTTCGGTCCGCCGTCGTCTAGCGGCAGGCTACGATGCGGCCTTGTTGCCGCCCAGCAGCTTGCGCATATGTTCGTTCACCTGACCGCTGTGATGGCGGGCGGTTTTGCCCGTTGGCTCCAAGGTTTCGTCGTAGAAGAACGACGGCAGTTCGTCATCATCCTCGGTGAAGCCGGCCTGGCGGTTGAATTCCCACTCCAGCTGCAAGGCTTCGCGGCCCAGATCCTTCATGAAGGAAGCGTCGAAATTGGTGCCGTGGGCATCGTTGACGGCGGCTACGATCAGGCCTTGATTGATGTTGGTGACCGAGCGCCCGAACAGGCAGAGACCCATGGAATCCGCCGCCGCGCAGTCTTCCTGAATATCCAGGCTGGCCTCGGTCAATTCCTCGGTCGTCATATCGGCGCTCTTGTGACCGGGGATATTGCCCGCCGTATGATCAGCGCCCTGAGCGGTCAGCATCATGGAAATGCCGGTAACCTCGATGGCGCGGGGGTCATAGGCGCTGATGCCCTGGTTCTTGATCACTGGAATACGGGCGACATTATAGTGTTTGCCAACCCGGCCGGCACCCTGGGCCAGGATGCGGCCCCGCTCGTTGCCGGCGCGCATATCGTCCATTGCGGCCAGCATGAAATCGGCATCGCCGAATTCGCCTTCGCCGGCTTCCATCAGCACGCCCAGCATGGCCCCGACCTCGATTGTATCGATGCCCAGGTCGTTACATTGATGGTTCGTACGGGCCACGTCGTCGGGATCTTTCAGGCCGCAGTTGCTGCCCAGCAGGCCAAGGGATTCATACTCCAGCGGTGAGACCATCTCCTCGCCGTTCTCGTCCACATAGATGTTGGAGCACTTGATCATGCAACCAGGCATGCAAGCATGGGTCGTCTCACCGCCCCGTTCGATGGTCAGATCACGGATATAGCTGCCGCCCAGCTTCAGAGTTTCCTCTGATGCGTCGACCAGGCGGCCATCGCTGAAATTGCGTGTCGGCAGGCCGCCCAACTGGTTGGTCAGATCGCTGACCATCGCCGTGCCGAACATGGAGAAGGCCTCGATCGCCTTGTCCTCGCGCAGCAGCTTGCCGTATTCACGGACCCGGCCCATGACCTTCTTGCGGTCGTGGAAGGTGGGCATTTTGTTCATATCGACGATGATCGCCTTGACCTTCTTGCTGCCCATGACCGCACCGACGCCACCACGCGCGGCGATGCGCACGGGCCGGCCTTCCGGATCGGGGAACGAGATGCCGGCGACCAGGCCGCCGTATTCGCCGACCGGGCTGCACAGACCCATGGAGATCTTGTCGCCGTATTTTTCGAACAGCTTCGCCGCCGTTTCGATATTGCCCATGCCCAGAAACGGTGTCGCGTCATCAAAGCTGATATCTCCCTCCTTGCTGACGCGGATGATCACCCAGTCGTTGGAGGCGCCTATCAGGGTTATGCCGGATATCTCGCATTGGCCCATGGCAAATGCAAAGGTGCCGCCGGCGTTGGCTTCCTTGACGCCGCCTGTGAGCGGGCTTTTGCAGCCGACAGAGATGCGGTTGGCGTTGGAAAAGTTGGTGCCGGCCAATGGCCCGGCGGAAAAAATCAACGGATTGCCCGGCGATAGCGGATCGACCTTCGCCGCACCCTTTTCCAGCAGAGTCTTAGCAATGAAATACCGGCCCACACGAATGCACGCCGCGCCGGTCAGCTCCTCGGTCTCGGTGGATTGGTCATCGAGGTTTATGTGCAAATATTTCCGCATGGTGCCTTCGCCCTATTTCTGAGGTTTATGTGATTGGTGTCTATATCGATCTAGAAATCCACAGTCAGTCGTAGCCTATTTCCATTCCAATACAACACGCCCTGGCTCATTTTAGCACATCCAAGCAGCAAGACTAGGTGTGCTTTTATGCTAGTTCATGCGCCTTTACCGCGTTTAGCGGTCGCTAATAGGAAAACGCCTGCGGCCAAGGATGCAGCGGCAATCAAATAGAAAGCATTGGTATAGCCGCCGCCGAACTCGACCATCGCGCCAAAAACCGGAGGACCCGAGACAATACCGAAGAACAGAAAGAACTGCCCGCCACCAGCGGCCTCGCCCACTTTGTTCGGCGGCGCCAGGCGGGCAAACTCGGAAAGTAGAAGGCCCAACACACCATTCGTGCTGGCGCCTAGCATGACCGCGATCAGCGCGGTCAGCCAGAATGGCCAGGCCGTGGTGAAGAAACTCATGGAGACGATGCTGAAGGACATCATCACCCCGATTAGGCCAAGCAATACCCAACTTCGCAGGAAGCGGCCGGCAATTGCACCCCAAAATATGCGCGCCGGTATCGCCGAACCGTGGATGATGGCAAAGATGGCTCCAGCAAATTCAATCGAAAGACCGTTTGCTTCCTCTAGATAGATTACCATGAAGGCCAGAATGGCCATCTGTGTGAATGTATAAAAATAGCCCGCCGCAGCCAGCGTTATAAGCGGTTTGGATGCAACGATCACACGCAGGGACTCGATGACGCCGGCAAGGCTGATGGGATAGCGGGGGTCCCGGTCGTCATCGAGATCATTGCGGATACACTGCACGCCGACAATTGTGAGGAGTGGCAGCATGGTGATCGCGACGACGGCGATCCGCCAATCATACAGCGCCATCAACGGCGGCAGCAGCAGCCCGGCCAGCATTCCGCCCATGGGCGTCCCCGTCTGCTTCAGGGAGAATACCAGGGGTTGCCAGCGTTCCGGCGCATGCCGCGCCAGGATCCGCGAACTAGCCGGGTTGAGCGGCCCCATGGCGATGCCGATCAGCGCTGCGCTGGCCAAGGCCATCCACCAGAGGGGGATGGCGCCGGCCAGCCAAAGACCCAAGGCCGCAGCCAACAAGGCGGCCTGGCAGATCCGGATAACGCCAAAGCGGGCTAGAAAACTGCCCGCGCCGAGGCCCGCCAGCATGCCGGCGATATACAGCACAGCCATATAGATGCCGATGTTCGTTGCCTTTACACCAAGATCGCCTGCCGCCTGCACTGCCACGACGGCGGCGGCGAAGCTGCACATAGTGCCGAAGGATTGTATCGCCAACATCGCCGGCAGGGCGATGCGGACCTTGGTTTGCAGCAGTTCACGCATGACCGGCTAACTACTTGCGCTAGGCAAGGTCAACCTAATAGCCTGTGGAAATGTGCCAGGGTGCGTTGCATCGCAGGATCAGCCGCCGCTTCGCTGTAGGGCGGATGGCCGTGGTGGTTAAAACCGTGCTCGGCGCCGGGATAGAGATGAATGTCTACATTTTCCCATGCCCCCATATGGGCCTGTATGGCGTCGACGGTGTCTTGCGGTACGTGCGGATCAATGCCAGCGAAGTGCATCAGGATCGGGCAGTGCAGGTTCCTGGCCTCGTCCAGGTACTCATGGATCTGAACACCGTAGTAGCTTACCGCCGCGTCGATTTCATGCCGCGTGGCCGAGAGGTAGGTGAACTTACCGCCCAGGCAAAAGCCGACGACGCCGACTTTTCCTGCGCATTCGGACCGCGCCTTCAGGGCGGTGACGGTGTCGCCCAGATCATTGGCGAATTGATCCGTGTCCAATTTGGCGCGCAATGCCTGCGCCTTGGCCCGGCCCTCGTCCGTGTAGGGTAGATAACAGCCGGCTTCCTGACGCCAATAGACGTCCGGCGCGATGACGGTGAAACCTTCGGCGGCGAAGCCGTCGGCGACTGAGCGGATATGATCGTTGGTGTTGAAGACTTCCGGCAACAGCACGATGCCTGGAGCCGGCGTGCTCTCGGGCAGCGCCAGATAGGCCGCGAAAGCGCCGCCCCCCGTCGCATTGATCTCGATGTCCTGGCCCATATTCTTTCTCCTTTAATGTCTAGAGGCTGGCTCGGTTGAGGCAGCATTTTTTGTATTTCTTGCCGCTGCCGCAGGGGCAGGGGTCGTTACGGCCAACCTGGCGCACAGGCTTTTTCGGGCCCTCGCGCAGGACCTCCATGATTTTTGTGGCCGGCTGCCGCATTTTTTTCAGTTGTGCGAATTTTTGCAGATAAGGCCGTGCGTGCAGAGCGAAATGTTTATAGCCGGTGCAGAGGTAGTTCAGGCCGTCCCCACCGTCCGGCGTTTGGATAAAGCGGTCCTTGGGGCAGCCGCCGTTGCAAGAGCTAAGCACTTCGCAGTCCCGGCAATATTGCGGCAGGCTGTCCTTTTTATGCTTGCCGAACCGTGCCTGTGCCGCGCCGTTGATCATGTCGACCAGCGGCGTTTCCTGAATATTGCCGAGCATATGGTCTGGCTCGACAAAATGGTCGCAGGAAAAAAACTCCCCGGTATGTTCGACGACCACCACGTCGCCGCAGGTCTCCCGCAAGACACAGAGCGAATGATCCAGGCCGATATAGGGCCGTAAGGCCTCCTCGAAATTGTGAATGGTTATGCGCCCGACGTCGTTGCGCACCCATTCGTCGAACACCGCGCTTAGGAACTCGCCATACAGCTTGGCCGGCACGGATTCCTTTTCCACACCGCCCTTGCCGTCGCGGATGACCAGGGGCAGGAATTGCAGAAAATCAATACCGAGATCCCTGAAGAAGCGGTAGACCAGCACCGGCTGGCGGGCGTTCCGCTCATTAACGACGCAAAGTAGGTCGCAATGAATGCGGTGCTTCTTGAACAGGCGATGGGCGTGTAGCACCGCTTTATGGGTGGCCTCCGCTTTTTTCGTTACCCGGTAATGGTCATGCAGATATTTTGGGCCGTCGATGCTGAGGCCCACATAGAACCGGTTGCTGCCTAGAAAGCGGCACCATTCCTCGTTGATCAGGGTTCCGTTGGTCTGGATACCGTTGGCGATCTTGCGGCCGTCGGGGCGATGGCGTTCCTGGAGTTCCAGGATCCGGAGGAAATAGTCGATGCCCAGAAGAGTAGGTTCGCCGCCATGCCAGGAAAAGAAAACCGTCTCGTCGGGAGAGGCCTCAATATGTTGGATAATATAGCTTTCCAGCAGATCGTCGGCCATGCGGCGGGATTGTGATTTCGGGTAAAGCTGTTCTTTTTCCAGGTAGTAGCAGTAGCCGCAATCGAGATTGCACATCGCGCCAACGGGCTTGACCATAACCTGGAATCCCTGCCTCGCCGTCTCCACGATCTACCACCCCTTTGGCTTCGCAACGGTTATCACTTAGCTTCGTGGTCCATTGTTGGCAATCTCTATCTGTCCTACACTCAAGGGCGACCAATAAGCATTTTTCAACAATACAAACACAGGTGACGCCATGTCCGCTTTCTATGAACTGCGCCAATATCACGTCCTTCCCGGCAAGTTGGATGCTTGGGTCAAGGTGATGGAGGACGAGATCATCCCCTTCCAGGTTTCCAAGGGCATGGTCATCTGCGGTAGCTTCCAGGGCGAGGAAGACGACAGCGTCTATGTCTGGCTGCGCCGTTTCGAAAGCGAGGTACAGCGCGAAGAGCTGTATGCGGCGGTTTATGAATCAGACTATTGGAAGAACGAGATGAGTCCCAGGGTGCCCGACTATCTCGACCGCTCCAAAATGGTAGTAACGCGGATTATTCCGACAACAAAATCCACAGTGCGTTAAGGCCTCAATTGAACGATACCGACACTGACGCCGCATCCCGTCCAGACCTGCTTGAAAAGGTCACGGGCCGCGCTGTCTATGCCAGCGATATTTCCGTCCCCGGCATGGCACAGGGCCGCATATTACGCAGTACGGTGCCCCATGCCCGCATCGTCCGTCTGGATTGTGCCGCCGCCGCTGCCCTTGAGGACGTGATCACGGTACTGACCGGTGCTGATCTTGCCAGCCTAGCGCAGGACCATTGGGGCCTGTTTCTCAAGGACCGCCCGGTCATAGCTGTTGATAAAGTTCGCTATGTAGGCGAGCCCGTTGCGCTGGTGGTCGCGGAGACGGCCGCGATCGCGGAGGCCGCCCTCGACCTGATTGATGTGGACTACGAAGACCTGCCGTTTGTTGACAATGCCGTGTCGGCCATCGCGCAAGGGGCCCCACTATTGCATGAAAGCCACGAAACCATCGCGGATTTCTATTTCAAGGGCGAGGCCAAACCTGTTGCCGGCAGCAATGTTTTTCAGAAGTTTCAAGTCAGCACAGGTGACGTGGATGCGGCCGAGGCCGCAGCGGCAGGTGTGTTCGAGCACAGCTACAGCTTTCCCGGCGTATCTCATTTTGCGCTCGAACCCCATTGCGTGGTCGCCGCGTTCGAAGAGGCGGATTTGACTGTATGGTCCGGTGCCCAATCACCCACGGCGGTGCAAAAGGTGCTGTCGCGGGTTTTTGGGCTGGCGCTGGCCAATATTCGTGTCATCGTGCCGCATGTTGGCGGCGGCTTCGGCGGCAAGGCGTCGGTCAAGGTCGAACCGTTGGTCGCCGCCGCCGCCTACAAGGCCCGCCGCCCGGTCCGGGTCGCGCTAAGCCTGGAAGAATCCATGCTGACCTGCCGCCGCCTGGGCGCCGAGATCACCTTGCGCACCGCCGTTGATGAAAATGGCAAGGTTCTCGCTAAACGCGCCGCCATTCTGCTCGATGGTGGTGCCTATGCGGATACCGGGCCGGCGGTCGCGGTAAAAGCGGCGCACCGTGTCATCGGTCCTTATGGGATTGAAAATCTGGAAATCGAGGCGAAGGCCGTCTACACAAATACGGTGCCGGGTGCCGCCTTCCGCTCCATTGGCGGCCCTCAGGCGGTGTGGGCGACGGAATCCCAGATGGATGAAATTGCCGAGTCCCTGACCATTGACCCGGTCGAATTACGCCGGCGCAATCTGTTGCCGCGCGGCGGGAAAATTCTCGATACCCTACGTCCCCTCGACGTGGATATGGGTGAAATGCTGAGCCAAGCGGACCGGGCAATGACAGCGCTAGGCAGTGGTCCCGCCGCTGGCCTGGCGATGGCGGCGACTGATCCTGGCATCATGCCTATCGGCGGCGCATTGGTCCGTGTCCTGGCGGATGGTTCAATCGTCGTGATGTCCAACAGTGTGGAGATCGGCCAGGGGGTCCGTGCCGTCTTGCGTGAGGTAGCGGCCAAGACTTTGAACCAGGATCCAGCCGCAATTCGGGTTGCCAATCCAGACACGGCGGCGGCACCCTTTGATTGGGGCACCGGGGCCAGCCGCTCCACCGTGATCATGGGCCTTGCCGTGGAAGACGCGGCGCGCGATGCCTCTGATCAGATACTGGCTCTGGCCGCTTCCGTGTTCGATGGTGCGCCGAACGACATTCGGTTGGTGCCGAGAGGTGTTGCCCATGGCGATGATGTGCTTTCGTTTCAGAATCTCTATCACAAGGCGTTTGGTGTCGATTCCGGCGAGGTCGTAGGCCGTGCCATGGTGACCCCAGTACGTGGCGGCAGCGATTTCACGAAATCTCCGCTGTTTTGGGAAACCGCCGTGGGTGCGTGCGATGTCGAGGTGGATGAAGAAACTGGCGAGGTCGCGGTCAGCCGTTATGTGGGCGTCGCCGATATTGGCAGGGCCATCAACCGGACCGGCGCCGAGGGCCAGGAAGAAGGCGCCTCGGTACAAGGCATGGGGCATGCGATGTTCGAACATCTGGATTATGTCGACGGCCAACCGGTCAATGCCACGCCTGTGGCCTACCGGGTGCCGGCGGCGGGTGATATTCCCGCACATGCCCATACCGTTTTGATCGAGAACGGCGACGGCCCCGGCCCCATGGGCGCCAAAGGCATGGGCGAAGGCGGCATTCTGCCGGTTGCGCCGGCCATCGCAAACGCGTTGGCCCGCCGCCACGGCATCCGCATTCGTGATCTACCCCTGACCCCGGAACGTATATGGCGCGCCTTGCGAAATCGGGGCGATGATGCTCCCTAAACCTTTTGATTATCACCGCCCTACAACCCTTGACGACGCATTGTCGTTACTGGCGCGCCACGGCGACGACGCCTCCCCTTATGCGGGGGGTACGGAGCTGCTGCTGGCTATGAAAATGCATTTCGCCGACTATGATCATTTTGTGGACTTAAAGCGGATAACGGCGCTGCGTTCAATTGCCCGCCATGGTGACGTGCTCTCCATCGGCGCGCTGGCAACTCATGCCGAGATCGCCGCCGACGGTGTGGTCCGGGACAACCTGCCGGTGTTGGCGGGGCTTTGCGCCTCGATCGCCAATGCCCGTGTCCGCGCGACGGGCACCATCGGAGGCAATCTTTGCTTCGCCGAACCCCGCGCTGACCCGCCGGTGCTGTTGTCGGCACTGGATGCGCAATTGTGTCTGCGGTCCATGCACGGCAACCGCTGGGTTTCCGCTGGCGAATTCGTCACCGGTGCGCTTGAGACCATACGTGCGCCCGACGAGCTATTGCTGCGGATTGACGTTCCCCTGGGTATGGGCAAGACAGGCTATGAACGGGTTGTCCACGGCCATCGCACCATGGCCGGCGCGGCGGCGATGCTTGGCCGGGATACGGTTGCCGCACCGCGTGTCTGGGCCGGCTGTGTCGCGGCCCATCCCGTGCCCCTTGTCGCTACCCAGAACTACATTGCGGCCAACCCGGGTATCGTTGATGACAACCTGACAGAGGCGATCACAGCGGATGTCGCCATGCTCGATATTACCGATGACGAAGATGCCAGCGCAGAATACCGCCGGCATTTGGCGGTGACGGTGGCGCGTCGCGCTATTGCCGCGGCGCTCGGCGAAAAGGCGTCTGCGTAATGCCGACCAGCCACAAGATCACGCTCACACTCAATGGCAACCTTGTCGAGGCGACTGTGGCCTCCCATACCCTGCTGATTGATTTTCTGCGCCATAGCCATGCATTGCACGGGGTCAAACGCTCCTGCGATATGCAGATTTGTGGCGCCTGCACCGTTTTGGTGGATGGTTGCCCCGTCAGTAGTTGCACCATGCTGGCTGTCGATACCGATGACGCCGCCGTGCTGACGATTGAAGGCCTGGGCGGCCAGGATGAACTCGATCCTGTTCAGGAAGCTTTTCTGGAATACGGCGCGCTGCAATGCGGTTTTTGTACACCTGGCATGATCCTGGCGGTCAAGGCGCTGTTGGCGTCCAACCCGGCGCCAAGCCGGGCCCAGATCAGGCATCATTTGAGTGGTAATATTTGCCGCTGTACCGGCTATCAGAAGATTATAGAAGCGGTGGAAAGCCTTGCCCGGACCTAGTGTTGCATTTGATGGCCGCGAATCGGTCGATGCGGTTCTGGCCAAGACCCAAGCGGCGGTCGACGGTGGCGTTGAAGCGATTTGGCTTGCCTGCCACCTGTTCGAGCGTGACCCCATCGTTACCGCTTCGGTTTTGTTAAGTCGGCATCCGCACCTGAAGATCATCTTGGTTGCCGTTAGTCCCTATTTGGTTCATCCGGTGCATGCGGCCATGGCAGCGGCGACGATTGACGAGTTTTTTCCGGGCCGAATTTCCCTCTGTCTCGGTGTGGGCGCGCCCGCCGACCTGGCCAATGTGGGGATAGAAGCGGCGGCGCCGCTGCGGCCGATGCGCGAGGCTCTGGGGATTTGCCGCCACCTGTTCAAGGGAGAGACTGTCCAGGTCAAGGGACAACGGTTTACGGCCCAGGGCAGAGCGCTGGGTTCCGGCGGGCGTGATATCCCCCTGCTATTGGCGGCATCCGGGCCTAGGATGTTACGGCTTGCCGGCTCGCATGCCGATGGTGTGTTGCTATCCGCCAGTGCCTCGGAAGAGTTTGTGCACTGGAGCCTGGACCAGTTACCGGCCAGCGGCGTCGGCGCCGGATTCGGTCGCCATGGCTTAATTTTCGCATCCGTCGCCGAGGATAAGAAGACGGCGTATGACCGGCTGCGCCGCGTTCTGGCCCTGACCTTGCGCGGCAAACATCACAGCCGGAACTTGGAACTCGCGGGCAGCCGATTGAATCAGGCAGCCGTCAACAACGCGATCACGGCCGGCGATCTTGCCACTGCCGAGCGCCTGATTAATGATGCGATCGTTGAACACCATGCCGCCGCGGGAACGCCAGACGCCTTTCGCGCCCGGCTTGCCGCGTACCGGGCGGCTGGCCTCGACGGCACCATTTTGACCGCCATGCGCACGCCGGAACAAATCAGCATGGTGTTGTCCGCACTAAATTCCCACACCTGAGGATGTAGCCATGCTTTTCAGTATCTGCCTCTCGACCGGTTTCGAAGGCGTCATGTATCCGATCCCCTTTGCTGCGCCTGAGGATTTTGTGGCCCAGGCGCGGTTATGCGAACGGCTTGGCTATCATTCTGTCTGGGGCAATGATCACATCACGACCCAGCAGTATGTCAGAGATCTTCATCCCGACACGGCACCGAGTTTTTACGAGCCGCTGATCACCCTGGCTATGTGCGCCCAGGCGACGGAACGCCTGATTGTCGGGACGGCGCTGCTTGTCATGCCCATGCGCGAGCCTGTTTACCTGGCAAAACAGGTGGCGACCCTGGATCAATTGTCCGGCGGACGCTTTATCCTGGCGGTCGGCCTTGGCGCCTACCGCGAGGAATTCACCGCCATGTCGCCCCGCTTGAAAGATGCCAGACGGGGTGATCTTTTGGATGAAGGGATCGAGGCATTTTTGAAATTGACCACCGAACCCGTCGCCAGTCATGACGGCGCACATTATGCCTTCGAGGATGTTGTAATGTTTCCGAAGCCGAAACAGCATCCCTACCCGCTTTATATTGGCGGGCACAACATGGCGACGGTGGAACGCGCCGCTCGCCATGGCCACGGCTGGTTATCGGGATGGCGCCCCCATGCCGAGCTGGCAGAGCGTATCCAAATCCTGAAGGACCGCAGCGCGGAGCTGGGCCGGCCTCGGGACGCGGTCGAAATCGCGCCACAATTTTCCATGCTGTTGGCCAATACGGATGAGGAGGCGGAGGCGGCTTACATGGCTAGCGGTCTTGTCGCGCACCGGCGGTCGCTGGCATATACCGGCCGTGATCTGAGCCATCAGGTAAAGGCCAACCTCGTAGGTTCGCCCGCCACGGTCATTGAAAAGGTGGAAAAACTGAAATCCATCGGCGTCGATCATTGCTCTGCGCTGATGATCCCGGCCAACAGCATTGCCGAAATGAACGAACAAATCGAATGGTTTGCCCGTGACGTCATGACGAAATTTTAACGCCTAGCTGAACACTTTTTTACAGCTCAAATGAAATTGAGAGCATCCGTCGAAGTATCGATGCAAAATTCTACGAAATTCTTTAGATCACCCATGAACTGATAAAAATTAAACGTGGTGACCCATTTAATTCACCCATTTAGCGTTGATCAAAATCGGGCCGCCTGCAGTTAGCTAAAAAATTTCATTGTTAGCACGCAATTTCTGGCGATATTTATAGGGTTAAGTGAAGGTGTGGTGCGCCAGAGGGGATGAAAGTGCGAACTGGGTCGTCGTGGTTACAATTGGTCAAGCCATTCGGAAGAATGGATGTTTCGAGTGCTAGTCGGCCCACTCCTGCGAGCAAGGGAAATCAGGGCTTCCGGTTCCATTTGACAGTGGGCCGAACAAGGCAAAGAAAGTATCGGACGGCGATACTGACTTACTCTTGAGAAACGCCCTCGATTTCAAGTTGGAGCCCGTTCCCGTCGCCCTGCCGCCAGATAAAACGTCTCTTGAGGGAGATACGATGATGCCATGCCCATATGTGGTATAATATTGCCGCATCACAGGGATACAAATATGCGACGAAACACAGAGATCTAATCGCGGGAAAAATGACCCCTGCAGACATCTCCACCGCAAAGAAACTTGCCCGTAAATGTATCCGTAAGAATTACAAAGGGTGTTGAGTAGAACCACACCTAACCAACTTAACTTAATACCTTCGAGCAACATTAGAACTCCAGATTAGGATAGCGTTCAAGCAGTACTGCCTTGAATGCGTCCACGTCCCTACCCTTTAAATTATCGAACTGATCAACGTTCACCTTGCTCTTCTTAGAATACTTCACGTCAGACACTTTGGTGGGATACCCACTGGCAGTGAGCCAGTCAGCAAGCTCCTGATATTCAACACCAGCAAGCCCCCATAATTTGTTTGTGTAGGCTTTCAAGAACATGCGTTTGGCTTGATCGACTACGGAACCACGACCAGTAAGAACACCAGACTTCCTATAGGAGGCGGCTAGACGGTAGTCATTCCATCGGTGCCAATCGTCTAGCGTTTTAAGAACGCCTTCCTCTTTGGAGCGCCAACCATCGAACAGCTTTCTGGTTTCCTGAAATGCTTCAAGGTCCTTGTGAGGTTTGGTGTGAAAAGTGAGGTGTGACGGATTGGCGCTGCCAAAGTTCCGCCCGACGATGACTTCTTCTGCATCTGTAGGGTCCCGTTTGAAGTCATATTCCATACTCACACGTTGGTCCTTCACATTCTTATACATATCGAGGTCTGAACGAGCCATATCCCGCATAGGAACGAATGACCACACAGGAATTGTGGTGGTGTGATCACGATCTAGATAGTATTTCAGAAGCCAGTCATTCTCCGCTATGTCCTTGAAATCGTCTGGAACGTCAGCTTCTCCTATACTTTCCAATGCTCGACGGTAAACATCTTCTGGGGGCTTATGACCGGCTTTGGCTGTCACAAATTTGCGAACAGAATCTTTAGGGTAGATAACATTACCTTCAGCATCTTTAAGCTTCTTCTCAGGCTCCACATCCATAATGCCAACCCCAAGTTGACCACGTGTCTTGAAGCAGAGGAGTTGAACAGGAATAAAATGTTTCAGTTCAAGAAAATCTGAAGCGTCGGACATGCGATCTGCAAGAGACGCAAACAGGCGTGATAGTGGACCGGTATCATCTATCTCCTCACGTGGGGCGTTCGTGAGGAAGCCGTCAGTCGTAACGGAAAGGATGGTACGATGAGCAGGTATGCGATGAAGAAGCTCACCTAATACAGCACGAATAAGAGAAGTGGTGTAAGCAGCTAGATAAGGCTGGGTGATAGGTGATGGAGGCAGTATTTGGCTGCTGTCAGTCCGGCTATCGTAAACTCGCTTCTCTCGTAGTCCTTGCGCCAGCTTGCCGTAAACACTGTTGCCGATCTCTTTCCATGACCGTTCAAAAACAGATTTCTTCGGCAAGGCATCTCTATGCCCACGGACTGATTTGCTAAATAATTCAATCGGCCTAATGTCGCTTAACCACGGCACAATGAGGCCGTTTTGTATCTCTACGTCTGCACCCATTTCAACAGCTAGCTGTATCTCCGGTGATCCAGCATAAGACTCACCTGAAAGCGGAAAGATCAGGCCGTTGTCGGAGCGGACAGGAAGACATGGAAATCGAGTGTCATCGGGAAACTTAAAGGTGATACGAGCTAAACCAAGAACATCAGCCGTGTAGGATTTAACATCTAAATTAGGCTTCAGGCTTCTCCAGTCAGGCATTTGGATGCCGGCCATCGCAGTGCTGTAGGCACTGCTAAGATCAAAATCATACCAGCTATCCATCGATGAGAAGCCGCACACGAAGGCTTCATTACGACCGCCATGAAAGCTTTCGGTGGCGAGTGTGGCATGTTCATGAGCGGATGCTATGGGAACAGTTCTACGTCTGGTGTTGTACCTACCTGTAGAACGGTTCCACGTCCGTTGAGTAACTACCACCTGACCCAAGACATCACGGGAATTGATGCCTTCTTCCTGCCAAATATTTTCCAGATGCGTAACCGCTAGTGAACCCAAAGTTAAGGGGGGCGTATTACCAAAACCATTTTCAATGCTGAACTTGGTCATATCCCAAAGATGTAATGCAGCTATCTCAGCATCCCTTATGGCGTACCGTTCATAAAGGTCAGGATCATCCCGCAACAACACATCCATCTTCCCAATCATTCCATCCGGAAGATTTAATTTGGGCAGCCCATGGGCTTCACCTAAATCTGAGAGTTTCGTACCTCCAGCCGCAAGCGTGACGGTATCCCGCAGAAAAATACGTAGATCATGGGCGTGGCGATTATCGTCGTAAATACGGCAGGTGTAGGGAAGACGGGCATTAAGGGTTACGTATGTTTTTCTGATGGCATCAAACTGATATTTCAGTTGTGAATAGTCTCTGAAACCAGCCAAATCAGCACGGGAGAAATGGGCGGTAGCATAAATGTCTGTAGGCCAGCGTGAAGGCAACACACCAGCGGACCTCCCGGCAATGAGGGCCTTTCTCATCAAATCTTTTAAGGTGAGGCGGTATTGCTGATCAGGTCCGTCTGTGTAGATGATGCCGGTCCATTTCCCAGCAGCAGTTATCCCAGCAAACTGATAGCTAAGAATATGGTTTCGGCCAGTGTCACCTAACTCCACCCATTCACTGTCAAAACCAATAACAACCAAACCAGCCATTTGATCAGGGGTTTCGGGTCTAATATCTGTCACTGCTATATCCCATACATGCTTATTAAACCCGCAGGGTTTGTGGCAGAAAACTGCTATTCTTTAACATAGCAAAAGTGCGAAAAGAGTTCAATTTTCGCATATGATGCGGTGCTATAAGTACCACGCCTAAGTGATGTTATGTAAAATATATCATATATTTAAGGAAATATCCGATGCCCACATAAAGGGGCAGAAACACCACATCGCTTGAGTTGTAGGTCAAGGGTTTTGCCGCAGTTTTCGCCACAGCACAACGTTGGCGAACAAGCTGGCTAACAACAGCAACGGGCCGATAATCACGAATATCCAAACGTTGATCTCTTCGTAGCTGATGCCGATTAGGTCGGCTAATGCATAGAGCAGACGGACTGCCGTATTGAAGGTCCAGTCAATCCACAAGATACCGCTGTTGGCCATGCCGGTGCCTCAAGTCGCTTTGCAGAGTATGTACAGGCAGAATGTGGCATTTTGGGGGCGTAAAGGCAGACGACTTGAAACGAGGAAAATTTGAGCCTGATAAAGAAGGGTAGAGCCTAAAGAGATGTAGCGTAGTGTGGTTCGTGCAGCTGCACCCGCTAGTCCTAACGTTGGTCCCTACAATGCCAATAAGGGGTATCTGTTGAGCAAATACGATTTTTCTCTTTCTCACAAAGTGGCTTTAAATGTTTTGGATAGTGCTTAATTTTTAGATATTTTTCCTTAATGCGAAAACATGAGGCATGTAGGGTAAAATAGACCATATTATCGATTGCCTCGATATCGTCTTCCCATGTTCTGAACTTTGCTTCTAGTTTTGTTGCTCGGATATTGTTGTCATAAATTATCTGTGCGTTCTCATTCATAATCAAAGATTCAGATAATTCTCTCCCAAGAATCTTCCATTCTGTACTTGCATGTGGCCCGTAGCCATCCAACATGGCTTTCGTTAGGCCTGTCATAGCAACGTCAGCAGCGCCAGAATTAACTAACTTATAAAAATGAGATCCAGTTAGTCGTGCGGAATGTTCAGGGGTGACTAAAACCTTATCGATTTTATTCTGGATGCTTTGCTCCGGTGAAATCAAAAGATTGATATTCAATACGAAGAACGATATCAGAAGAAATTCCATTTGGTGTTCCGAAAAAGCTCATCGGTGTAGGGAATTGCGCCAGTCTGTAACCGTCTTTTGAAATAAATGTTATTACAAGCAACTTGGGGGAGTCAAAGGGATCGCCACCACACACTGTCGATCCTCTCGGTGGGCATAAGGCTTCTAGATGGAAAAATCCGAGCGGTAGGATCTATACAAAACCTTCCAGCCAGTGGCCGGTGCGAGGATCCCTTACTTTGACACAATCAAACATCGGATTATAAAATTTGGATCGGAGGAATTACTCATGACCAGAAGGGTGCTACCATGAAATTTAATCTTAAAATTGTATCTTTTTTGCTCGTTTTTTTTACGGCTTTACGTCGGTTGAAAACGTTGCTGTTGCATTAAATTATCAAGACTATCAGAAAGCACTTGGGCAGAGCCAAAAGATTACAATACCGGGGCTGCCGCAAGGTGACGGAAAAGCCCTTGATGCTTATTTGCACAACCCCGCTGGTGACGGACCGTACCCAGCCATAATCGCCCTGCATGGAGCGGGTGGTATTTTCCCGTATCAGATCTGGTGGGCATATGAGATATCAAAATATGGATATGCCGTAATATTTGTCGATCATTATTGCACAAGGGGTCACCTTTGTGAGATCGAGTCTGACGATCACGATTCGGCCCGAGGCGAGATCATGAGAAACTGGCAGTCTGTTAGCCCGAGGCAAAGAGTTTTGGATGCCGTGGCAGCATATCTGTGGTTATCCCGAAAGCCTTATGTCAAAAATGATAAAATTGGCTTGATTGGTTGGTCATGGGGCGGGACTTCGGCATTATTTGCTCAGAAATTGGCACGAAGGTTGTCACTGCCAAATGGAGGTTTCAAGGCTACAATAGCATTCTACCCAAATCTGAAATACGCCATAGACACACCGCAGTGGACTCGTTCAGGCCCAATAGAGAAGCCGACACTAATACTGTACGGGAAATCGGATACTCTAGAATCTAAGGAATCCTACGATTCGTTATTATCGGCTGGATATTCGGCAGATATCAGAGTGTTAGGTTTTAAGGGAGCATATAAAAAATTCGATGAATTGGGTGGCTATAGGGAAAAATATCATCCATCCGTTGGAAATTTTCCAAAAGCATTCCAGAAAGAAGCATTTGAGACTTCTATAAAAGAGATAAAAAGATTTTTGTCTCAGAATCTGCAATAAAGGCCAAGTTCTGCCACGATCTACTAGTAGACGCAGAGACATTCCAAGTGGTAGTTTATGAGTCTGTTGTAGATGAAGATAAATTAGCAAAATATGCTGCTTTGGCAGGGCCAGCAATGATGGCTGCAGGTGGTCGTATTCTGGCAAGAGGTATGCCCGTCGCAGTGAAAGAGACTGGTGAAGCCGCTCGCACCGTGGTGATCGAATGGGATAGCTGCCTTGATCGGCAATGAGTTTTCAGGATTTGTGACGGACACGCTGCGGCAGAGTTTGACACGACAAAGCCGGGGCACCATGCCACGCCCGCAGCATGCCACTGCTGCGAACCGGATAATCAACCAGGAGGACCTCATAATGTTGGGTCTCATGACTAAAGTACAGACACGCATAACCGATCTGAAGGAATTCTGCCAGGATGGCTCGGGCGCCACCGCCATTGAGTACGGCCT
>MDTC01060093.1_pt1 | contig 22021 bp, 2 predicted proteins | sample 811181 | NCBI WGS metagenome assembly MDTC01 (sample SAMN05326644, study PRJNA326480) | marine metagenome | isolation source: seawater | place: Pacific Ocean: North | collected 2011 | reverse complement strand
TGCATATAAAGAGTTTCCTTTTAGGTAAAATGCAGAGCTTGAGTTTATTCTAATATCATCAGATTCTCCAAGAAAACTGATCATTTGCTGATGGTCATTATAATCGATATCTTCTATTCCAAAACGATCCATTCTAGCTAGACCAGCAAAATGTTGCTCTGCATAAATTTTAGTTGAAGATGGAGTAATCTCCATCGTATGGCTCATTGTATTAGATGGTGTAACCGTGGGTGACACTGTATTACTTGGGGTATTACTAGGTGTAGCCGTTACACTCGAAGTATTACTTGGCGTTGCGGTTAAGCTTGGAGTGTTAGATGGTGTAGCTGTATTACTTGCAGTGTTAGATGGTGTGGCAGTAAAGCTAGATGTATTTGATGGTGTTGTAGTTGGTGTTGCTGTAAAGGTCGTTGATGGAGTTTGGGTCATAGGAGTTATAGTTACAGGGGGAGTAACGTTAACTCCATTTTCTTCTAATTCAACAATTATACCATTATTTTGTCCACAAATAAATTTTGTAAAATCTGCATTGGCTGGTATCGAAGCGTTGTCCAAAGTTTTTATTGTTATGGCATTGATGCTATTATATCCATTTGTATGCCCATTGTTACCTACATCTCTAACCCCATTCCACCCAAAGTAGCGCATTCCTTCTAGTGAAAAATTATCTTTAGTATTTTGATTAAAAAAGAAAAATCTCTTATCTGTTTCTGAGTCTTTTGATGCTCGTATTGACTCAACCTTACCAAATACAGGGTTATGTATTTGCTGTTCTCCTCTATAAAATTTTATACTTTTAATAGTCAATCCATTATCAGTATTTCTATCGAACCCCCAGTCCCAATCAGATATAGTTTGAGACTGCACTCTTCTTAATATTATCCTAATTTGTCTAATATCCACAGGAGTGTCGCCAACATACATGTCAATGTTACGTTTTTCATCTGGAGTAAAATTTCGACCAATTTCATGCGTTATTGCTGGGTTATCGTAACAATAGAATCCCTCATCAACATTAAATACAAAATGCCTGTAGTTATAAATTTGCTTCCAACCCCCACTATCTGATTTATATTGAAAAAATACATCAACATAATCACCATCTGATTGATGAAAATGATAGGGAGAACCGTTATCATAAAATGTGAAAAAGTGGTCTAAGCTAACTTTCGTTACTCCATATAGGGTTGACCCGAAATCATGCGTAAGTGTAACTTGATCTGCAGATTGACCTTGTCTAAGAAAACTTACATTTCCTTCTCTATATGGTGATGCCCCCCCATATATAATAGGATTATCTGTAAACATGTTATGATACAATCCTCTAAATACATGACTTGTAAGAGTTGTCGATCCAAGCCTTGCTCCTGTATTTCCAAAGTGTGACCACGGGTAATTAATTGTTGATGAGTTATTTTGTTCGTCAAAATCAAATTGATCTAAGTTAGTTTCATAACGTAAAAATCCACATATGTATACAGCATTAAAATGAGATACATAAAGACTGGTGTCTTTCATTAGCTCGACACTTCTTACTCCTGAAGCAACTTTAACTGGAACTGATATTGCATCAACTGGATCATTGTCTGGGTTAAATTCATAATATTGTTGCTCAATACCAAGTTGATAATATTCATTATTTCCTACCGCCCATAAGCTTTCATCATCTTTAATGAACATAACTCTCTGATGTCCTGCAAAAACCTCAACTACATTATCTGCTATTTTTTCAGCCCTATATCTATCATCTGTATCATCCCAAGGTATTGAAGTATTAAGCATAGAGGGATCCCCTAAGCCCAACTGACCATGACTATTGTTACCAACTCCCCACAATTCTCCATTTTCTTTTATAAAGTATGCAGCCCCACCATAGGTTGATATTTTTATTACATTTAAAATGTCATTCCCATCTTTATCTTTAACAAGTAGCGGATCGTTGTGATTAAGTTCATTATGCCCCAATCCTATTTGCCCATAATGATTACCTCCAAACGCATACAATTTCCCATCTTCACTGTTTACAAAATATAAATTTTCATACTCTACATCTTCTCCATCTTCTTGAACTGAATAACTAGTAGAATCAAAAATTTCAACATTATCAAGTATTTTTTCTACATATCCAATCTTCTTATTAAAATCATAATCCTCCAATGATTCTTGAGTTAAAACCTTCTTTCCTGCTGCATGAAGTGAGTTTCCTTTTAAATAAAAAGCAGAACTTCTATTGATTGTAGTATGGTCAGCTTTACCTAAAAACATAATCATTTCCGTATACCTGTCAATGTCTGTAGGTTGCTCTAGGTCTTGATTAAGGAATCTTTCTCTATTGTACAGTCCAGCAAAATGTTTACTGTTATGAACTGGGGTGTGAGAAGGAGAAGATTCAATGGGTGATGTTCTGGTTTGAGTAAAACTAATAGTAGGCGTAACGGTTGGGGTGTCAGTTTGCGTTATGGTGTTGCTAGGAGTCTGAGTATTACTTGGTGTTTGAGTTGGTGTTTCTGTTTGAGTTGGGGTATATGTAGGACTGGGAGTAGGCTCAATAATAAATACGGGATAAGGATTTCTTCCTAAAACTTTAACATGAGTGTTTTGACTTTGTGATTCAGTTAATTCTATCCAAAAGAATTCATCTCTCTCGCTGGTATGCTTTCCATCTGGAATTGGTAAAGTTTTGATTTCTATTTCTGAATATTCTTGCCCCTGGTGAAATGTTAAGGTTCCAGTATTGTTTTGCCCAATAATGTAATCGTCTAAAGTTGCACTATTATATGACTCGTATGCTCTATAATTAATAGTAAACGTTCCTTCGTCAGTAAAACTTAAAGAATCTCTATATACTTTTATGTTTGTAGTTTTTCCTTCTACAAGAAATGTATTTTCATACTGAAACCTTATATAAGTTTCGTGAACAGGGGTTCTTGTTTGAGTATTAGTTATTGTATTGGTTGGTGTTGGGGTAAAAGTGTTTGTTGGGGTAATTGTATTACTTGGTGTCTGAGTTCTAGTAATAGTATTCGTAATCGTATTTGTTGGAGTTATTGTTGGTGTTTGTGTGGGTGTTGGAGTTTGAGTAATGGGGTCATCATCCGTTATTAAAACTTGGTGAGGGTTTTGCCCTATAATGTTTGCTTCTACCGATATTTTTTCTTCCTCATCAAATACTGGTACTAAATCCTCAAGATAAATATTAAAAAATTCTGAATCTTCTCTTAATAAGTCTCCAGTTGTTTGTACCGTTATTATTTTTTGATTTTCATGACCAGAAAAATAAAGCATTCCAGTTTCGGCTACGAAGTCTAATCCTGTTTGAGCACTAAAGGGCTCAGAGTCCATATAGTATTTTACATGAAAATCTCCAGTATAGTGATATCTTTCATCGTAATTAATTGAATCATAACTACTCCTCCTGAAAACTGACACATCAACACTTTGACCCTCACTAACATAACTTGCCCAGTTCTGAAAAGATACATTAAGTATTTTATTTGATATAGGGCTAATACTTGGAGTTACCGTAGGTGTTTGTGTTTGAGTTTTAGTTTGTGTTTGGGTTTGGGTTAAAGTTGGTGTTTGTGTTACGGTTTGTGTCTGAGTAATAGTTTCGCTAGGTGTCTGGGTCTGAGTCTGTGTAATAGTGTTGCTCGGAGTTTGTGTTTGTGTCTGTGTTAAAGTTTGAGTTTGAGTTAATGTGCTTGTCGGTGTCTGAGTCTGAGTTATGGTATTACTAGGTGTCTGAGTCTGAGTTATGGTATTACTAGGTGTCTGAGTTTGTGTCTGAGTTTGAGTTCTAGTCTGAGTTTGTGTCTGAGTCTGAGTTCTTGTTTGAGTCTGAGTTTGTGTGTTAGTTGGTGTTAGGGTTTGTGTTTGAGTGGGTGTTGGAGTTGGTTCAGTAACGCACTCTTCAATATTAATTGTATCTAAATTAAAGTTATTTAAATAAAGAGCCTGACCCTTTACTATTTTTAAATGACTTAATAATCCATAAAACTTATAATGTTTATTCCCGATAGAATTAATAATTGATCCTATTAATAGATTTTCATTTTTGAAATAATGCCCTGTATTTGTTGATATCTTTTTATTTTTAGCTATTCCATTTTCATATATTTCTATGTACTCCCCGTCATTAACGATGGCAATGCTTTTCCAATCCTCTATGTATGTTGTGTTAATAACAGCTTCATATTCTAAAGTTTTTTCCAGTCTCTTATCGTACATTGTGATAAATATAGAAGACCTGCCATTCACACTTCTTAAACCTACCACATAATCTCCAATCGCAAAATCTTTTCCACCTTCAACATCTTCTGTTATTTTATAAATTAAAATACTTTGATTGTGAGTGTATTCTCTATTCCATTTTATATGAAACTCAATTGTGAAATCTTGATCGCTCAATAAATCAAAATTAGCTCTATCAGATTTAATAACTTCAAGACAATTAGATGCATCTTCCTTAAATTCCAATGAGTTTTCATTAAATATTCCATCCTCACTAACTATTGCTATATCACCATCAACTGCAATAATGCTATCATTTCCACTTCTATCATAAATAAATGGATCCCTAATAAAAGGTTTAATTAATAATTCTAAATTACTGCAGCTTGCCAACTTCGGCTCAGCCGCACAGCTTCTTTTAAATGATTCGGGTAACTCAAAATTATTTTTATATACAGCAAAATCTTTTAATATTCTAAACTCTTGCATATACCCCTTTAAATATTTGCCATCAAATCCTCCTACAATAATATTCTCAGAACTATTTTCAAAAGCTTTTGTCCTAGTAGAGCTGTCGGAATTAATTCCATCTAAATATATTGTTACTTGAGAATTAAAACAGCATATCGCAACATGATGCCATGAGTTTATAGCTACCTTATCGCTTGACTTTAATTGAACATCTGAATTCTCAGTATAGTAAATTTTTTCATCTTGTTTATTAAAATAAATATTCCAGACATTCTTAACTTGAGCAATTATTTGATCCTCAATCTCCTCTATATAAATCCAAAAATCAATAGTAAAGTCATTTCTAATGTCAAATATATCAGAATTATTTATCATTAAATAATCTTGCTTACCTTCAAATCGCAAACTTGATGCCCCGATTACTCTTTTGACTGAAGAATGATGAACGTCGCCAACAACTTTAATTGGATTTCTATATATACTAAAATCTCCAATGTCTGTAGATCCATTTGAATGATCTGATTTAATTATTAATTCAGCGCAAGGCTCATCACACCTTAATGGCAAGAAATTATCTAAATTAAAATGGCCTAGAGGGTTAACCGATTTACCCATTATATATCTAAAATCTTGAATACTTGCATGGGAATAGCTAGAGTCAAACCTAGCTCCCAAGGTGGCATAAAAATTATTAATATATTTATATGAATTGCTGCCTATTTTATTATAATCAACAATCTTTCTATCTACATAAAGTATAAGTAAAGATGAGTCGTTATAACCTCTTCTAATTAAACCAATATGGTACCATTGATTTTCATTTAAATTTTCAGATTTTATTATTAAATCATTTCCATCAACATTGCTTTTGACATGAATACTACCCTGTTCATCAGAATATATTTCAATAGCATAGCGTTCGGAGGAATGAGTGTTATCGTTTTGTATTGATAGTATTGTGTCTACATTACTGCTATTAACATGCGAATGCTTGTTATACCAAAATTGAAAAGAAAAATCTTTTTCATCTGGATGACTATTACTTAAGTTCCACTCTTCACTTTTTTCAATAAATAAGAATCCATCTTGACCATTAAAATATACACTTGAGTCTCCAAGTATTGGGTCTACATGATTATCATGTCGCACCTCTCCATACGGAACAATTATGTGACTTAAAATACCTAAGTCATCGAAATGATTATTTTTTTCAACTGAGTCGCTTTGTATTTGCAAGTGAGCACAATTAGTGACGGGGTTAACGCAATCTATTTCATTCAGCTTAATATCTTCTATAAAAAAAGATCCGCCTAAATTATCTGTATAAATTCCTTCATTTACAACAATTCTTAAATCTTGCAAATGACCCTCTAAGTTTACATCTTCTCTAAATCCTCCACCTACATAAAGTTTGTGCTCGTTTCCGTTAAAAATATGAAAGTTTCTTTCTGCATATAAGCCAACCCCATTGACATATACTACAAAATTGTTCTTGTAATGAGATATTGCTACATGGTAATCTCTATCTACCTTGATAGAGCAAGGTATCTCTATGGTTATCTCTTTCCTTTCTACAAAATTTTCTTCGCCGTCAGCTAAACTCCAATTAACACCATCCTTGTCAGGAGTCGTGTAGCCAAACACTCCAGTTGTGTTAATATATAGTTGCCCATTATAAATAACTCCGCTTTGAAAAACTGTAGCCGCCTGCCATGCTGGGTATTGAGTTACATCCTCACTGGAGTCTGCTAATAATTGAAGTTCTTGATCTGAATATTCTCTATTATATCTTATATATAATTTTCCTTGATACAAATAAACAGTAAAGCTTTCCTGTGAACCTTCTGCCTGAGTTTCATCTACAAAATTTAATACCTCAATAGATTGAGTTTCTATTATCTTGTCTATATTAATCCAAAAATCAATACTAAAATCTTTGTTTTTAAAATTTAACCTTTCGCCAATAGTCTCTAGATAACTACTTCCATCAAAATATAAATTATAATTTTCTAAAATGATTTTTTTCTTAGATCTCTCAACCCCATGGTTTGTGATATAGTGATCATCTGAACTATGATCGAACATTCCTCTTATATCTTCGTGACCCCTTAAGTGTAAAATTTTATTTTGACACTGTGGAGTTTTAACATCAAAAGTACAATTCTTTAATAAAACAGGAGGTCTTACAAAGTCTTTTCTGTATACATTGCTTTTTGTAATTTTAATGTCCTGCATATAGCCTTTAAAGAAATATGCTCCACTAACTCCCATTCTTCTTCCAATAATTAGTGGTTGATTTGAGTTCTTAATAGGGTTATGTAAAATTCCTTGACTAGATATTTGCCCATCTACAAAACCTCTTATTTTTTTATCTGCCAAAGAAACAGAAAGATGGTACCACTTCTTGGTTTCAAAATCTAAAGGAGTTATATCAATCCAATTAGTCCAACCATTATCTCCTACTTCTGACCAATAAAATCTAATAGACTCATCTATTGCTAAAATCATCCATGCATAATTTTCAGCATCGCCTACACTACCATGCTCCATCAAGGTAATTCCAGATTCTTCCAGCCCAAGCCTCTCTGTCCTAGTTGGAGTAACAGTTGCTGTAGGTGTTAATTCGATTGTTACTGACGGGGTGTTTGTTGAGCTTGTAGTATGGGATGGGGTAGGAGTTGTGGTTGGGGTTGTTTGACCTAAGGTTGTAGTTGGTGTTACAGATTGAGTCGCAGAAGGGGTGGTCTGTAGATACCTTCTTCCATATTCATTTAATTCAGGAAAATCTTCGTCAAAATTAACCCAAAATTCAATATTAAATATATCATCATTTAAAGAAAAATCTTCATTGTCTTCTACAGACAAGAAACTTGACCCATTAAAATAAAAGCTAGAATTGCCTCTAATAACCTCATTATCTACTATCTCGATATTGCCATTATTTTCTATCTTTCTCTTTTTTGTCGCATCGTATATTTTATTAATATTTATATCGCTTTGAATGTGTAACTCCGTGAATATACAACTTGCATCAAAAGATTTTTCCACACAAGGAGTCTCTAAGACCGTCGGTGGATCAAAAGCTTCAACCCCTCCATAATAAGAAAAATTATCAAAGACTCTAAAATCCTGCATATTTCCACAAAAATAATCCTGCCCACTCCAACTCTTGCCAACATGAAGTATATCAATACTTGGATCAATTAAAATGCCTGTTTGCTCAACCACTGAAGTTTCTCTAACTCCATTAATGTACATAGAATTTCTTATATCGTTTTTTGACAAAGCAAAATGATACCATTCATTTATCTTTCTTTTGGTCGAGCTTTTTAATATTGGGTTAGTTATATCTCCATCACTTAATACAAAATAAAAATTTTGATCATCTAACTCCACTTCCTCCCAAACACCAGCATTTCCAGTGGGTGGTTCATTGTTAGATATTGGTGTTATTAATTTGTAATAGTGACCTGTTCCACCTAAGTCTTCCTGATATACATATTCGGAACTATAATACTCTCTATTAGGTATCCAAACATTATAAATTTCACTTATAACTGATAAATTATAAAGGTTTTCGGCTCCAGTAAAATTATTCGTTGATCCATAATCAAAAACAGTTCCACCATAATAAAAGTAATCTTGTTCAGACTCAAGAGTCATGCCGTCCCCCTGTCCTTCATTAGCCTCGTCTGATTCATCAATTAGAACCAAGCTGCCATCTTCTGATTCAACAAAATCATCCTCACTGGGCTCTTCCTCTTCTATGTCTTGTTCAAAATTTTCAGTAATGAAATCTATACCAGTATATAAAGTTACTGCTTTTGAATTTTCATATTTATTTAATCCTGTAGGTTTTATCCATATATCTATATTAAAATCTTGATCCTTAATACCTAAATCATCACCAGAAATCATTAAATATTGACCCGATCCATCAAAAGCAAAAGAAGAGTTTCCGTATTGTATATTTTCTGTATCATGAAGCATGTTGCCGTAGCTATCTACTTCATTGTTTTGAACAGTTGAGTCATAAAAAACATCATCACCTTTTTGAGCGTCGCTTTGCAGGTGAACAATTGGGCAATAACTTTCACAATTTGGCTCTATTAAAGAAGGCTGAGGAAAATTTCTTTTATCTAAAGCTTGATTAGACAACATTCTTATGTCCTGGAAATAAGTTTCTGTATTCAAGAAGCTGGAATTGTGTTTACCTATAAATAAATTTCCATCATAATTATTAATTGAAAATGATTTTGATCCAAAAATTTCTCCAGTTTGAATATTTTCCTGCTGAACAGAACAATGTAGTCCATTAATGTATAACTGCCAATCAGAAACTTTTTTTCTAACTAGAGCTATGTGATACCATGTTTGATTTGTAAGAGTGAAGGGGGAGAAGAAATTTATTTCTTGAACTGTCTCGTCTAGGCTTTTAACTTTCCAACTAAACCATCTCGTTTTTCCACTTGGAGCTGACTGTTGGTGTGGCGCATTCTGCATGCTACCCATGTGTTCCAAAGACCAGTAAGATGTATTATCTGAATCTTTTTGTTTCTTAAATATGCCGTGATCTTGCTTTGCATCTGTAAAGTTAACCCAACACTCCATTGTAAAGTCTTGAGTTCTATTTACAAAATTATGATTTAAATTTTCTCTAGGTACATATCTAGTTATATCCAACCTTCTATCTTGATATCCATACACAGATCTCCAATAAGATCTTGTGCATGCAATTGTTGATTCGCAATTTTGATCTGGATATAAAGCCTTATAATTAGGGTATTTCCATGTTGACCCTTGGTAGAACCAAGCTTGAAGATCAGCTTCTTTATCAGAAAAGAAATCGCAAGGGCCAATCGCAGGGCGCCAATCTGCTTCATGAGTGGGGAATGAACTTGGATTTACCTCAAAGTCTGTTGACAACTTCAATTTTGATATTCCGTCAAGCGGTGGCCATATATTAAATGTAAATTTACTGGTAGAACTCAATCCTCTTCCAGCGAAGCCAAATCCACTATCGTCGTCGATTAAAATGTTTTTAAAGTCTCCAATTATATTATGATAGTAAGTTTTTCTGTAGTCATAATAATAAGGGTATCTACCTACATGACCTAAATTTTGTGGATTTAAGTTTAATTCATATGAAAAATTATATTCATCTTCGTCCCATATTGGATATTCTAAAATTTCTCCATTAGGACCTTCTCCAAAAATAGCAATATAATTTATCTTCTTGTAACCCCATTTAAATCCATAATGAGATCTCCAGGCTCCACATGTGTTACCTTGACTATTATATTTTTTATGTATGGCTCCTTTTATGTAAACATCGATTTTCGATATTTGCATATCTTTAAATTTTTCCTCAAGAGTTTTATCAAACTCATGAACCCCCCTGACATAATCACTTTCTAATACTGTTATGGGATTTGTATTAAAGAAGTTTGTTGAAAGATATTCATCTAGCCCAAAGGTTCTAATGGATGAACTTTCTCCAAAAACATTTCTATTAAAAGAGTGAGATGCATTGCCTACTATTTCGAAATTATAAAAACCTAAATCTGTAAAAAGACTATCTTCTGTATTGGAAGTGCTTTGAATCAATAACTGCGAGCAAGGATTCTCTCTCTCAAAAGGTATTCTACATACACTAGAAGTTAATTCCTTTGGCGGTATTCTTCTTTCATCTACAGAAGATCTATAGATAACTAGGTCTTGCATATAACCTCTGAATTTATTTTCGTAATCTCCTCCTGTGTAACCTCCGCCAATTGTAAAATAATACTCTGGATTTATATAAGAGCTTTTATATTTTCTATACTCTAAATCAGCAATAGAACCATTAATAAGCATTCTATATTTATTTTCTCTATATATAATAGTAATATGATTCCACTCTTGAATTGATATAGTTGAATATAAATTATTTGATTTTAATTCTAGCTTTAATTCTGCATCATCCCAAACCTCAAAACCGAAGTATCCATTTGTGTAATAGAGCTTAATTCCATTTTGATTAATTGTGTTATGCAATATATAAACAGGAAAATCAGAAGCGTTTATGGTTGAACCGCTACTACCTATTTGATTTCCAGTATCTATTTCATCAATCCAAGCCCATAAAGATATCGTCCAGTTTTCACTATTTCTATTTAAATATTTAAAATCCTCTTGAGCCTCCATGTAGCTTAATTCATCAAAAGACATAGAAGATCTTCCATAAATAGGTTCTATCTCGGTTGTATGTAAGGTTTGACCACCCTTAAATAAAACTGGTACATCATTGATGGATAAATCTATAAATGAAGTGATTTGCTCAATATCATCAACCTCTACATCACTCTGAAGATGGAATGCAGAGCAAGGAAGAGGTTCAATATAACAATCAGCAAAAAGAAAATCAGAAGGAACCTCAAAAGAATCGTTAATCCTATGAGCATACTCAGGGTAAATTGCATCCTGAACAATCCTCATGTCTTGAATATATCCATGGAAATAATGATCTACTTCCTTACCTATTAATAGGTTTAAAAGTGGACTTTTTGTTGATGTTCTTTCGGCAAGTAAAGTGCCTGAATTAATCATTGTTCCATTTATATACAATGATATGGTATCATAATATTTGACAACAGCTATGTGGTACCATTTTTTTGTTTCCCAGTTAAAATCTCTATCATCTAAATGAAATGCTCTTCCTGCGGCTGAAGGACTAAACATATCAAATACTAAAATTCCAGCACTTATGAATGCTAATCTGAATCCCGCATGATCATCATCAAATGAATTTACTAATATAGGGTTATTATCTTTTATGCTTGATAAATTAATCCACGTCTCTATTGTCCACTTATCTTGAGTGTTATTGTGTATCCAGTTAAATCTTTTTTTGGTATTCTCAAGCTCTAAGTAATCAAAAGCTCCATCAAATTTTATGCTAGAAGGTCCGTAAATCGGCTTTATATCTCTAGAGTTAACAACATTTCCAAATCTACTTATCGGAAAGCTATTTATGCCCGCATCAAAAAAGTTTTCACTACCAGCTTCTTCAACAGCTCTAACATGCATTTGCGAGCACACATCGAGTTTTTTCTGATCTATAATAACTTCAACATTAGCACACAAAGATCTTCTCTTGGTTTCTGGATTTTCTACTATAACTATAGCATTGTACACTCCAAGATTTGGATAGAAATGAGATGTCTTTCCTTCATAAACTTTATGCCCAACATCCCACTTCATTGAGCTATTTCTCTCAACTTCTCCGTCTCCAAAATTTACATGATAAATTAGCGAATTGTTATGCTTATTGTAGCTTACTGGGTCATACAAAAAATCTCTAACATATATAGATAGATCTGTAAACGATGTGTTGTCGCCAACAACAAAAGGAAACTCCTCGCAAAACTCTCCAGTAATAGGAGTATCGCTTGGAGTCATTGCTGGAGTTCTAGTATATGTCGGGGTGTTTGTTTGTGTTGGTGTTACCGTAGGGTATGGTGTATTAGTAGGTGTTGTTGACTGTGTTTGAGTTACAGTGTTGCTATAAGTGGAGGTGTGTGTTAATGACGGAGTTTGTGTCGGAGTTGCAGTTTCGCTTGGGGTCGTAGTTGGGCTTTTTGTATTTGTTGGTGTTTGAGTTTCGGTTGTCGTCTGAGTGGGTGTTTTTGTACTTGTATATGTTATCGTAGGGGTAACTGTTGGAGTTTTGCTAATCTCCATTATGTTAACTTTTAATGGGTTTACTCCTTTAACACTGGGAGTTACTTTATCTTCGTCTGAAGTGACATCAAAAAGCTCTATATAAAAGTGTTCTATAGGTTCGTTATTAAAAACTGGTGCATTTAGTGGCACTCCTGTAACTAAAATTGAATCCTCTCTAATCGACTCATCAAAAAACAATTCTCCAGAAGTTGGAAGAAAATCAAAAAATTCCCAAGCAGTAGAGTCCAGCATGGCACTAGCTTTATATTTAGCCCTTATGGGGGCTACCCCATGGTCTGATCTCTCTACAATAATCTCATATACTTCACCTTCAGTAACGAATACATTTGTATTTTTAAATTGAATTTTTTGATTATAAAAAGGTTTGTTGCTCGGCGTAACAGTGGGGGTTTGTGTAGTGCTAGCTGTTTCAGAAGGAGTTATTGTATATGTGGGAGTCTGAGTGCTTGAGGCTGTATTTGATAGAGTTGCAGTTAATGTATTGGTAGATGTAACTGTATTAGTTGGCGTCGTAGTAATTGTTTGGGTAATCGTCGCTGTATTACTTGCTGTATTGCTGGGTGTCTGTGTTAAAGTTGGTGTTTGAGAAGGAGTTTCTGTTGCTGTATTACTTGGGGTTGGGGTTCTACTTAATTCAATTATTTCTATTTTAATGGAATCGTTTGCTCCTATAGCTATTTTATTTGAGCTAGGGTTTTTTATTTTTAAATAAAAATGCTCTATAGGCTCATCATTAAAATTTGCCTCCAAAGGTAAACTTTGAACTTCTATGAAAGCCTCTGATTCGTTAGCTTTAAATATAAGAGTGCCTTCTGCTGGCTGATAATCAAAAAATTCCCAAGCCGTGCCATCTGGATGAGATGTAGTGTAGTAATCTATGGAGCAATCGAAACTTAAATCCCCACCCCTGATGACTTTTACGAAAATTGATTGAGTTTCGCTCATCCTTACCAAGCTTAAATCGAATGACAAGAAGTTAGTTGTTGGGGTCTCAGTAGGAGTTTGTGTTTGTGTTGGGGTAGTTGTTGGTGTTGCTTCAATTACTAAAATTTTAGTTGATATATTTTGCCCCAATGAAACAACTCCACTACCCATCGCTTTTGGATTGCTAATATTTAGATAAAAATGCTCTACAGGTTCATTATTAAAATTAGCCTCTAAAGGTAAACTTTGAACCTCGATAAAGGCCTCGGATTGACCATCCTCAAATACAACGGTCCCTTCTGCAGGTCGATAATCAAAAAACTCCCAAGCTGTACCATCTGGAATTGAAGAGGTTTCATAATCAACAGAGCAAGCAAAATTAATGTCACCCGTCCTAACCAATTTAAGCAAAATAGATTCAGATTCAAAAACCTGAACTTCTTCTAGCTCTAAACTTATTATGGACTGAATACTCATGGCTCAATAATCATTATTTCTTTCTCTGGGTCTAGAATTACAATATTTGCATCACTACTCCTAGGATTATAAAGTTCAACATAGAAAATTTCTGGTTCTTCTGAATTTTCATCACTAGGAATAGGTTTACTGGTTAAATGTATTTCTGCATTCATTTGCCCTTCAAAAAAGCGCAATGTTCCAGAAGTAAAGAGATAATCTACATCTTCTATCGCAGAGGGTACATCAGCCTCTTTGGTTCTAAAGTCAACTTCGAAATAAGGATAAGTTGGAAAGCTTGTTACGGAATCTCTATATACCTGCAATACAGCTACGCTTCCCTCAGTCATTTGAATTTGTTCTGTTTGAAAGTGAATGTATTGATTGTGTTTAGGGCTAGTAGTTACTGAAGGAGTTGTCGTTGAGCTACAAGTTTGAGATATTGTTGCGGTTGGACTAACCGTATGACTTGGAGTTTGTGTTTGAGTTTGAGTGACGCTTGGGGTTTGAGTCTGCGTTTGAGTTATACTGGGGGTTTGTGTTACTGACTGAGTGGGTGTTTGGCTTTGTGTTTGTGTCTGAGTCTGTGTTTGCGTCTGAGTCTGTGTTTGAGTTTGAGTTTGAGTTTGAGTTATTGAGTTGGTTGGAGTATGGGTTTGAGTTATAGTTTCAGTAGGTGTCTGTGTGGTAGATGGAGTACTTGTAATCGTATTAGTTACCGTAGGTGTTTGAGTCAAAGTTTCACTGGGGGTATTAGTTGGAGTAAATGTATTACTTAAAGTTATTGATAATGATGCTGTAGGTGTATTCGTTACTGAAGCTGTATTACTAGGGGTAACCGTATTACTTGGAGTGTTAGAAGGTGTTTGGGTTGAAGTTATTGTATTTGATGGAGTCTGCGTGGGTGTATGTGTATTAGATGGAGTTTGTGTTGGAGTTTTTGTATTAGATGGAGTTTGTGTTGGGGTATGCGTATTGGAAGGTGTTTGAGTTGGTGTATTTGTTATTGTTTGTGTCGGAGTTGCTGTTTGCGACTGAGTTGGTTGAGGGGCTTTTTGTAGAAATTTAAGCACCTCATATCCACCGTACCTGCCTTCGTTAATTTGATTTTCATTGGTGTAATTATCCATGAATTGAGGAAAACCAACAACCAATCTATCGCCCTCGTCATTTACTGCGACAGCATATCCATACTTATCATAACTAACTTGGCTTGCATAAAATTCAGCATTACTTGACGTGCTATATGTAATATAATCTAGTGCATTTGATTGATCTAAATATCCCTGAATTGATGTTCCTGCAATTTCCCATTCAGAACCATTCCATTGATAAACATATAATCCTCCAGCATTTAAAGCTTCTGTGTCTATACTGCTCCAGGCTACTTTTAATTTTGGATCATACATTGGAGCTCCAACGGCTAAGACAAAACCCGACCTACTTAATGATGTTGCATAGCCAAACTGATCGCTATTAAATGATCCCTCTACATTAGGATTGTTAATAGTTTGCCCCATTATTGTCCATTTTTCAAATTGATACTCATAGACTACAACTTTTTCTTTATCCTTTAATCCAACAGCTAAAATATTTCCATATCTATTTAAAGATACTGTCGCTCTTCCTATTCCATAACCAAGATTTATATCAGTATCCATTAGTTGCCACTGATTATTTATTAATCTATAAGTTTCTACATAAGCATATCGATCAAATGGAGATTCTTGCCTAAATCCAGATCTACTTGATGAAAAAGCTACAACATTACCATCTTCACTTATGTCTATGCTGTAAGGGAAAGCTCCTATTGCTGGATTACTACCAGAAAGTACTCTATTTGAGTTGAGTAATTTTCCCTCTAAATCCTGACCTAATTGTATCCATGAATCTTGGTCTTCATCGTACTTATATATTTTTACTACCCCTCTTTCTCTGTCTTCATTGCTTCCACCTGCTGGAGTAGCGCCTGGAAAAGATATAGCCACAATGTTACCCTCCCCATTTAATACTCCATTAGCTGGATTCCAGGTATAATGGCTACTCACTGAAATTTGTTGCCCTAGCTGGCTCCAGCTATCTGCACTTTGGTTATACTCATATATTACATTCTTGGCACATATTCTACTTCCATCACTATTCATTGATATTGACTCAAATTTATGTTGATTAAGGAAATTTAAATCTTGCCCTAATTGTACCCATTCTGAATTTTGCCTTTTGTAAACTTTAACATCATCATTGTTTGGGTCGATTCTTGATGCACTAGATATTGCGATAACATCTCCATCTAAATTCATAGCTACAGCTAAACCAGTAGTTTCATCCTCATCTTCATTAAAGAATGATTCTTCCGTATTCCAATCAGGAGTTTTAGTTGGTGTTTGAGTTTTTGTAATTGTTGGAGTTACTGTTGGTGTATTAGTATGTGTTGATGTAGGTGTTTGAGTTTGAGTTTGAGTTGTTGTTTGGGTGCAAGTTACTGTTGGGGTATTTGTATTAGTTGGAGTTTCGGTGCTTGTAATGGTATTAGTTGGGGTGTGTGTTACGCTTGCTGTATTACTTGGTGTCGCTGTCAAGCTTGGTGTATTACTTGGTGTTGCTGTATTACTTGCTGTATTACTTGGGGTTGCAGTAACACTTGGTGTGTTACTAGGAGTCGTAGTAACACTTGCTGTATTGCTTGGCGTTACAGTGCTTGTAAGTGTATTACTTGGTGTTGTAGATGAAGTTTTTGTTGGGCTCGGCGTTGGCAGCTTATTAGATTCTGATATTAAAATTGGATGCAAATTAGTATCTATAGTTACAAAAGCTCTATCTCCAGTAGGATTACTTAATTGCATAAAAAAGAACTCATCGTTTTCAAAATTTAATGTAACTGGAGCTCCTGTTACAAAAATAGGCTTTTTCATTTCGCCTGACTCAAAATACAATGTTCCAGAAGTGTACTCATAATCATCTGGATAAGTCGCGCTACTACCTAAACTGATAGTTTCATAATCTACCTGAACAGCAACATGATCTTCATTACTTAATATGGGGTCTCTTACTATATTTATTTCCGCCACTTCTCCTTCTAGCATAAATGTTGCTGGAGACTCAAACGCTAAGTGTTGAATTGCAAAAGGTCCAGGTGTTGGTGTTTCAGTAGGAGTCACTGTATTACTTATGGTATTACTTGGAGTGACTGTTGGGCTTGCAGTTACGGTTGGTGTCTGTGTTAGCGATGGTGTTTGAGTTATTGTTTCGCTTGGTGTTTGGGTTATTGTTTCGCTTGGTGTCTGTGTCTGGGTTTGTGTTTGTGTTTGTGTTTGGGTCTGAGTTTGTGTCTGAGTTTGTGTTTGGGTCTGAGTTTGTGTTTGGGTTTGAGTAGGTGTTTGTGTTTGTGTCTGAGTTTGTGTTTGTGTCTGAGTTTGCGTTTGTGTTTGGGTCTGAGTTTGTGTTTGGGTCTGAGTTTGTGTTTGGGTCTGAGTCTGTGTTTGGGTCTGAGTTTGCGTTTGCGTCTGAGTCGGTGTTTGAGTTTGAGTCTGTGTTTGTGTTTGTGTTTGGGTAATCGTATTAGTTGGAGTCTCAGTCTGGGTTTGGGTATTAGTTGGTGTCTGTGTGAATGTGGCTGTAGGAGTTACTGTGGGGGTCGATGTAGAAGTTTTTGTTATAGTAACAGTTTTGGTTGGAGTTGCAGTAGGTGCAGCGGTTCTGGTTGTTGTATTGGTTGGAGTAACTGTTGGTATAGGTGTTTTAGATAGAGTATTTGTTGGAACTATAATTGGGTACTCCCAATCATCTATATCGTCGGAAGATAGTAAGTCAAATGGCTCTGGGTTATTTGATCCAGTAGCTAGAATTGGATCAAGGCAACCTCCGCTAACTAAAAATCCATTACTTCTAGTTAAAGTAAAGTCAAAATCCACCTGGGTTGTCGCATAATCATTTACATTTAATGAGGTATTTTTTCCCTTTAGTACTGCATTATCAATAACATAAGTCATCAAGTATTGTTTTTCAATATCTGTCTCAACACACACTTGATCATCAGGGCAATGACTTCTACATTGTATTTCTATTTTATAAGATTTATCTTTTTTTAGTATTTGATTTAAATTCCCCTCTTCTAAATCTCTCTTTATTATATCAAGTGATATCGATCCCCTAGCAGGTAAATCTAACTTTCTGTCATAAGGATACATTGACCCAAATCCATATAGATTTCTTCGCTGCAAATTTAAGTTTATATTGAAAGCAGTTGCGTTTGCATTATCTCTAGATACAGCAACTCCCCCAACATTCAACTCCTCAATATTTACCTTTAAATGATTTGGCAATAATGCTCCATGATCATATTCTGCTCCAAAATTTTGAGGCTCAAAAGAATATTGATATTTATCTTTATATTTACCGTCATAAAGATGTATAGCTGGAATGTAATTTTCGCCTGAATATAAATCTAATTTAATATTAGAAGCTTGATACCCCACAGAAGCTACTATTGGAGAGCCTATATTCGCAGAAACTGCATAGTTAGTTGCGAAAGCATTACCTATTCCAAGCACGTAGTGCCCATGATAATCAATATCATCTCTTAATTCTAAAGCTTGCTTTGGGCCATCTTCCCTTAAAACAAGAAAGAAATTTTTATCTCCATAATGTCTAGATATGAAGCTATTTTCCGCAGCTTCACCAGAAGCTACTACATTAAAATTTAATAAATATTCATTTAGCCCACATGTTGGTAAATATGCAAATTCAAAATTAACTGGTACAGGCTCAATATTTACATCTATATTACTACCAGGAGCTGGATCTTGAGATATAACATTTATTCTTCTTGTAAGCAAGTCTTCGTGACCGAGCTGCTTAATTTCTTCTCTATTGATATCAAATCCATAAGAGACAGATTGGATTTTTGATAGCTGCCTTAAGAAAGACCTTTCGTCATTTTTATGACTCCTGAAAGCTGGTGCAGGACCAACAAAAAGTCCCGCACATTCTGAACTAAAAAAACTCCTCATACCTTAATAAACAATTACACCACAACCCGAAGATTGTGGTGTAATAATTTAAGTTTTTTTAGCTTAAACTTAAGAGTTTGGTATTGAGTATCCTCTATAAAGCTCTGGGTTATCGTATACGTCTTTACCTCTCCATGTTGCATTGCCAGTAGTTCCTCCAATTCCAGTATAACCCCACTCCCAGAATTTGCCGTTTTTAACTTGAGGTGGGAGTTTACTTTTTCCGTCCGCACCTGCTTTATTTTCTGCTCCACTGATAAATACTCCTACAGTATTGTCTTCAGGACCACCGATTTGAGTGGAGAAGGTCAAGTCTACGGTTTTATTGTCTCCAATTGCAGAACTAAAACTTTCTGAATCAAGAACTGCTCCCTTGAAATCAATCACCAGAGAGGGGTCAGATGTATTTGGGTTACAATCAATACATTTTGGATCCTGCATTTTGACCTTTAGGTCATAGCTTTTTCCGCACATCAGATCAACTAAATCCCCATCCTTTAAGTCAGATACTAATGCATTTACACTCAGAGTACATGTGACAGGGAAATCAATTTCTTTAGCAAATGCATAGGTGCTACCCAATCTTTGAAGTGCAGTTCTACCCATTGGAGTAGAGATTGTAAAACTTTGGATGTGAGCACTACCCTTATCTTCGTCACCATAACCAAGAGTATCCCCTGACATTTGCTTGGAAAGTAGTCCAGCATTCTTAAGGTCAATGGTGATATCGCCAGGTTTAAGTACACTTGATCCATCTCCAGATTCTGCTGGAGGTAAGATAAAGCAAGTATCACAAATTTTAGTTCCATCTTGAGAATCTACTGATGGCAGTGATTTAAACTTAGTTCCTACATCAGATTTAATATTCAAAGCTTCTAAACTTACTGATGCAGTAGGGAATGACCCAACACTACCCTCGATTGAGTAATCAGTAATATAAACGTTTCCAGCACTAATAACTGTTTTGTCACCATCAGAAGACGCAATATCTCCTTTGATTGCATCACGACCTTCAGGAACTGTCAATATAAAGAAATTGTTACCATACTCATTTTGAGTACGAGTCATAATTCCAGACAAGCTTTGGAACTCTCCGTCGGTATTCATTCCAAGCAATCTTTCATTTTCAGCATCAGTGAGGTAATAAGAAAAGTCCATACTTACAGTAGGAGATTCCAATATTACTGAATCAATTCTTGCTAGTTGACCAAATTGGTTGACGTCTTGTCTGTTTATTGTAAAACTATAATTTGCATTCTGAACTCTTTTCAACTGCCTAGCTGTACTGCTCCACGTGCTTTGGCTTCTTCCTTCGCTATCCATAGAGGTGTCATCAAGTGTCGCATCTAAATATTTCAAACCATGTAAATCTTCACCATCTATATCCTTTGAAAATCTATTGTCTGCTACGTTATGCCACTCCTTAAGAAGTCCAGTAAATCCAGCGGCTTCTAATACTGGGTGAGCTCCATACATGCCTGAGCCTGGTTGCCAATGTTTACTTACTCCAGTATTACATGCAAAAGTTTTAAACTTAAAATCAGTACCTGTAACAAATGTGTCTTCATCCTCACCAGGTGTCACAAGGGTTCCGTTACAAGCATCAAAAATTAGCTGTCCATTATTTTCGGTTGATTCTCCCAAACCTTTAACAAAACAGTCTCCTGTATATTGCTGTAACGTACCTTTTGCGCCAGTAATTGATTCTGGGGGTAAATAATATAGATGGTGTCCTGTGGTGTCTGGAGAAACAAACAGGGCTTCACTTTGATAAATAACTCTATTCCTTGCGGGTAAATTGCTCATGATATTTTAAAATTAAAAATTATAGTTTAAATTAAATACACAGATAAAAAATATATGTGAAAATTTTTTTTATTAAAAATGCCATCTTCCGCTAAATGTAACGCCAAATGCTTCTGAAGATGCTATAACAGTACTAGTAACTTCATTAAACACCTTAACCTTAAATATAATATCTGGAAAATCTGCATTCTTTTCAACTATACTTACTTCTGTTACTGTAGAAGAGTCTTCATCCCATTGAGCTAATCCAAAATCAAATAAATATTGTGGTGCTCCGCCACCATCAGTTGCATTACCGCTAAACTGCAAAGGAACTTCTGTCTTTCCATCGCTACTTGGTTGTATTTCACTATTAGCGCCAGCTCCTTCCCATTTAAAAGTTTTAGTAGTCTGGCCGAAAAATGTTACATCCTGCCTAAGAAATGGTCCAACCGCTACATTTCCAGCGCTTGCTGGAGTCCTTATATCTACCCCAGTAACTAATGAAGTACTCTGACTATTGTTCGTTCCAGCCGATAAGGAATCAATGCTAAAGCCAGTTGCTCCTTCTGGCCATTCTGGAAAACTTGAAAGACTTCTACTTAAAAGACTGGTAGTATTTGATGAATCTTCACTAATGAAATAAAATTGATCCGCCGACTTGTTTAACTTATTGGCAACAATTGTCATCAACTCTGTTTCAGGGCTTTGGGTTTCTGGCTCAGTTTCACTTGGTGTTACTGTGGCCGTTGGAGTGAGTGAAGATGTTTGGGTATTAGTAACTGAAGGTGTTGCGGTTGAAGTTACACTGGATGTATTTGTAATGGTTGGGGTTTGAGTAGCCAAAGGTTCAGTTTTGCTAGGCGTAACTGTTGCACTTGAAGTTACGCTCGATGTATTCGTAATAGTTGGAGTTTGAGTGGTTGAAGGGGTTGCAGTTGAAGTTACACTGGATGTATTTGTAATAGTTGGAGTTTGAGTGACTGAAGGGCTTGCAGTTGAAGTTACACTAGATGTATTCGTAATTGTTGGAGTTGGAGTAGCTAAAGGTTTAGTTTCAGTAGGTGTAGCTGTTTGAGTTTGAGTTTGAGTTACTGTTGAGCTAAATGAAGGAGTAACACTAGGAGTAGCACTTTTAGAAGGTGTAGCTGAAGGTGTGCTAGTATTGGTCTGTGTTATGGAAGGTGTAATTGTTGGTGTTACACTGTTAGTTTCTGTAACTGATGGGGTAACTGTGTTTGTTTCAGTCACTGTATTAGTTTGTGTTATAGAAGGAGTATTAGTAGAGCTTTGAGTAACAGATGGAGTATTTGTTGTACTTTGAGTCACAGAAGGAGTGGCTGAAGGCGTACTAGTATTAGTTTGAGTTACAGATGGAGTGACCGTATTAGTTTGAGTTACAGATGGAGTGACCGTATTAG
>MDTC01080128.1_pt1 | contig 22022 bp, 19 predicted proteins | sample 811181 | NCBI WGS metagenome assembly MDTC01 (sample SAMN05326644, study PRJNA326480) | marine metagenome | isolation source: seawater | place: Pacific Ocean: North | collected 2011 | reverse complement strand
CGGTGAATCAATGTCATTTAATAGCAAATTAATCTCTAGTAAAAACCTTCTAATTACTTTACAAAAAAATATTATAGCAAATCTAGACAAAGAAACAGAAATTGAATTTGGAAAATATGATGGTTTTAAAATTTACAACTTAAATAAAAACGAATTTGTCACTGTTTATGATTCGCAAAACAAGAACTTATACTTTTTAGATAAAAATCTTAATATTCAAGATGGATTCCCAATTTACTCCAAAAGTGAAGCTAATTTTAGTACTTATAAAGATGAAATCGAATTTTCGTTAAAATCCGATGACAGAACTATCAAATTTTATACTATTAAATAAAGGTTGAGTTAAATGTTTTTGAAAAACAATCTTTTAAATCAGATTTTACATCATTAATTGCTAAATCATAATCTTTTCTTTCATTGTATATTGATGTAACAATATTGTTTGTTAATCCACAAGGCACTATGTTATTAAAATAATCTAAATCAACATTTACATTAAGTGCAAATCCATGCATTGTAACCCATCTACTTGCTCTTACACCCATTGCACAAATTTTTCTAGGAAAAGGTGTGTCAACATCCATCCATACACCAGTTTTACCATTATTTCTTTCACCCTTGATTCCATAATTTTCCAGTGCAAGGATCACAGTTTCTTCTAAGAATCTGAGATATTTATGAATATCAGTAAAAAAATTTTCCAAATCTAAAATTGGATAACAAACTATTTGTCCCGGTCCATGATAGGTAATATCTCCACCTCTATTTATTTTATAGAAACTTGCATTTTTATTTTTTAGCTGGTTTTCATCAATTAACAAATTGGAAATATTACCACTTTTTCCCAAAGTATATACATGTGGATGTTCAACGAAAATAAAATAATTTGGTGTAGCATTATTCGTATTATTTTGTCTGTTTTTTTTCTTTATTTCGATAATTTCATCAAATAGATTTTGTTGATAATCCCAAGCATCTTTATAATCCATCTGCCCTAAATCAATAAATTTAATTTCTCTATTCATTTTTATTTTTTGGATTATTTAAAATAACTAAAGCTGCAATTACACCTGGAACCCATCCACAAAGCCATAAAATAAATACTATTAAAATTGACCCACATCCTCTGTCAAATACAGCTGATGGAGGGCAGAGGATAGATAAAAAAACCCTAAATAAACTCATAAATGCAAATTAAAAGTAAATATAGTTATCTTTTAAAAATTAATTCTGTATTCATTTTTATTTCAATTAAAAGTATATTTGTATTTGTAATACCTCAGATGAAATGGAACTTAGCGAACAACAACAAGTAAGAAGAGAAAAATTAGAGAAAATCAAATCTCTTGGAATTAATCCTTATCCTGCTGATTTATTTCCAGTTTCTAGTTACTCTTTAGAAATTAAAAATAATTTTCAAGAGGGAACCAATGTTGTTATAGCTGGTAGATTGATGTCAAGAAGAATACAAGGAAATGCAAGTTTTGCCGAATTACAAGATAGCAAAGGACGAATTCAACTTTACTTTAACAGAGACGAAATTTGTAGCGGAGAAGACAAAACATATTACAATGAATTTTATAAAAAGCTATTAGATATTGGAGATATCATCGGAGTTGAAGGTGAATTATTTAAAACAAAGGTTGGTGAGAAAACTGTATTGGTTAAAAATTTTAAATTACTTTCTAAATCACTACGACCATTACCACTTCCAAAAGAAGATAGTAAAGGTAACACATATGATGAATTTAACGATCCTGAACTAAGATACAGACAAAGGTATGTTGATTTAATTGTAAACACTGATGTAAGACAGACCTTTATTAAAAGAACTTTAATTACAAATAGCATAAGGAATTTTTTAAACAATAAAGAATATTTAGAAGTAGAGACACCTATATTACAGCCTATTCCTGGAGGTGCCACAGCAAGACCATTCTTAACTCATCATAATGCTTTAAACATACCCCTATACTTGAGAATAGCTAATGAACTATATTTAAAAAGACTTATTGTGGGTGGATTTGATGGCGTTTATGAATTTGCAAAAGATTTTAGAAATGAAGGGATGGACAGGACACACAATCCAGAGTTTACAATATTAGAACTTTATGTTTCTTATAAAGATTACAATTGGATGATGAATATGACAGAGCAGTTACTAGAAAAAGTTGCCATTGATTCTAACGGAAAAACCAATATTAAGGTAGGAGATAAACTGATTGACTTTAAAGCTCCATATCAAAGGATTTCAATATATGAAGCTATAGAAAAATACACTGGAATAGATATTTCAACGATGGATGAAGCACTTCTAAGACAAACGGCTAATGATTTAGACGTTGAAATTGACAATACAATGGGAAAAGGAAAGATTATTGATTCAATTTTCGGAGAAAAGTGCGAGTCAAATTTTGTTCAACCTACTTTTATAACTGATTACCCTAAAGAAATGAGCCCTTTAACAAAGGTTCACAGAAATGACATAAATTTAACCGAAAGATTTGAACTCATTGTGAATGGTAAAGAGATTGCAAATGCTTACAGTGAGCTTAATGACCCTATAGACCAAAAAGAAAGATTTGAAAAACAACTTGAACTTTCTAAAAAAGGTGATTTAGAAGCTGGACAATTCATTGATTATGATTTTCTTAGAGCCCTTGAGTATGGTATGCCTCCAACATCTGGAATTGGTATTGGAATAGATCGTTTAGTAATGCTTATGACAAATAATTCTTCAATACAAGAAGTATTGTTTTTTCCACAAATGAGACCTGAAAAGAAAAAAATCGTGCTATCTGAAAAAGAAGAAGCGATTTTCAAACTTATCAATAATGAAATTCAACTTATTAATGAGTTAAAAGACCAATCTGGATTAAGTAATAAAGCATGGGACAAAACAATAAAATCACTAAGAAAGCTTGATTTAATTAAAGTCGAAAAAATTGAAAATGAGATATATATTTCAAAAATAAATTAACTATATTTAGAGAAATAGAATAACATGAAAAAATATTTTTTAAGCCTTATAATAATTCTTTTAACATTAAATTTTTCGTTTGCTAATTCTAATTACAAATCTATCGAGGAAGTTAAGTCTCTGAATTTTGAATTATTCGAAGAGATTGGTCTAGATGAAAATAAAATGAATTATGTAAGTAGAGTTATTTACTCAACTTACAAAAAAGCACAACATATGGCTTCAAATGGAGCTGCTCCACAAAAAGCATTATCGTTAGACAAAGAGGCTGAAGAGATGTTATTAAGAGTTTTGTCTCATACTGAGCTTAAGAAATTTAATTCTATAAAGCATAAACTAAAATAGAGGTTTTTTGTTAAAAATTGATTTGCACGGTTTCACTTACGCAAAGGTTAAAGATATACTTCCAAACTGGTTGATTACTAATTACAATAACGGAGTTGATGATTTTGAAATTGTCACTGGGAACAGTGAACAGATGAAACAAATTGTAAAAGAGATATGCTTTGAAAATGGATTTAGAGCTGAGAATAATTGGGGTGGAAATTCTGGATCATTAATAATTTCAGTTGATAGAGTTTAGTTACACTTTATTAACAAAAGACTGTTGATTTATTATCCAGTAGTTAAGTTTTTCAAACTATTTTTTAAATTATTTTTGGACCAATGTAATATTCAAGATCATCAACAAGCTTTTGGTTCAGGCTATAATCAAACAATCCTCACTGGTCCACTACATTGATTACACCAAAACGTTGATGACTTGAATATTATTTTTTTATGATTAGTGTGTCCCCTACATTAATCTCTTCTGTAGCAAGATTATTCATTTTTATTATCAACTCTACTGGCATATTAAATCTGGCTGAAATTGAATACAAGGTGTCGCCTTTTTTTACCTTGTAAATTTTATTTTTCTTTTTCAAGACTATATTATCAAACTTATAAAGCTCATACCTTTCAATTAAATCAATTAATTTTTGTGGATATTTAGGATCTGTAGCATAGCCTGCTTTTTTTAATCCTTTTGCCCATTGTTTATAATTATCCTTATCAAAATCAAATAAAAATGAATATCTGCCTCTGTTTTTTAAAAAAAGAGAATGATCTCTGTAAGAGTATTCTGGATTATCATATTTCCTAAAACATTCCTGCTTTTCATCATCGTCATGATATATTTTCTTACCATTCCAATCGTGACATTTTATTCCAAAATGATTATTAGCCTCAACTGCTAGTCTTCCCTTACCTGCTCCTGACTCTAAAATACCTTGAGCTAAGGTAATACTAGCTGGGATACCATACTGAATCATCTCATCCATAGCTATGTTAGAATAATAATTTACATAATCTTCGGTATTTAAAATCCTTGGGACTACAACTTTCTTGACCTTTTTAGTTTTGGATTTAGGTTTCTTTATTTTTTTCTCTTTTTTAGTCTCAATCTTTTTGTTGTTGTAAATAACTCTTTTAGTTCCACAACTATAAGTGAAGAAAATAATAGCTAAGTATAAAGGGAGTTTTTTCATTATAATAACTACGCACAAAGATAATCGAAATTATTGTCTTTTAATTTATCTTTGGTATTACAATTGCACCAATATTAATGAATAATGAAGATTTTTATATAACTGAAGATGGATATAAATGTTTCACAGAAAAATATCACCTTAAAAGAGGATATTGTTGTAAAAGTAATTGTAAACATTGCCCTTATGGCTATAATCCAAAATTAAATTAGTATGGATTTTAAAAATGAAATATTACTAGGTATTCCTAACGAATTACCAAAAGTAAAAAAATATGACCCTAGTGTTAATCACGCACCAATAAGGGAAGGTGTTTTAAATCAGAATGAAAAAAAACTAGCACTTAAAAATGCTTTAAGATACTTTGACCAAAAGTTTCATAAAGAATTAATACATGAATTTAAATCAGAGCTTGAAAAATATGGAAGAATATATATGTATAGATTCAGACCTGATTATGATATTTACGCGCGACCTATAAAAGATTACCCTCATAAATCAAAAGAAGCTGCAAGTATCATGTTAATGATTCAAAATAATCTTGATAAAAAGGTTGCTCAACATCCCCACGAATTAATAACATACGGAGGTAATGGGGCTGTTTTTCAAAATTGGGCTCAATATCTTTTAACTATGAAGTATTTATCTGAAATGACAGATAATCAGACCTTAGTTATGTACTCAGGACATCCTTTAGGTCTCTTTCCTTCAAACAAAAATGCACCTAGAGTTGTTGTGACAAATGGAATGGTAATACCAAATTATTCGAAAAAGAAAGATTTAGAAAAATTTAATGCTTTAGGTGTAAGTCAATACGGACAAATGACTGCTGGAAGTTACATGTATATAGGTCCACAAGGAATTGTACATGGCACTACAATAACTGTACTAAATGCATTTAGAAAAATTGGTAAACCCCCCATGGGTGGAATTTTTGTAACATCTGGTCTGGGAGGAATGAGTGGAGCACAACCTAAAGCTGGAAATATTTCGGGTTGTATTACGATTTGTGCAGAAGTTAATTTAAAAGCAATTAATACAAGATATAATCAAAAGTGGGTTGATGAAGTTATAGACGATTCACAAAAATTAGTTAAGAGAGTTAAAATTGCTCAAGAAAAAAAAGAGGTTGTTTCAATAGCATATCATGGAAATATTGTTGAAGTATGGGAATCTTTTTACGATAATAAAATAAAGATTGATATTGGAAGTGATCAAACATCTTTGCATAACCCATGGTCAGGTGGTTATTATCCTTTAGGGTATACTTTTAAAGAGTCAAATAAGTTAATGCATCAAGACCCTGAAAAATTCAAAAAAGAAGTACAGACAACTTTAAAAAAACATGTTGAAATAATAAATAAGCACGTCAATAATGGAACATATTTTTTTGATTACGGAAATGCATTTTTATTAGAAGCTTCAAAAGCTAATGCTGATATTTTAAACCAAGATGGAAGTTTTAAGTATCCTAGTTATGTTCAAGATATTATGGGTCCTATGTGTTTTGACTATGGTTTTGGACCATTTAGATGGGTTTGTACATCTGGAAAAGAAGAAGATTTAGATATAACGGATAATATTGCTTGTAAAGTTTTGGAAAAAATGATTCTAAGTGCATCAATGGACATTAAACAACAAATGAAAGACAACATACAATGGATAAAAGCTGCTAAAGAAAATAATTTAGTTGTCGGTTCAAAAGCTAGAATTCTTTATGCAGATTCAAACGGTAGAATAGAAATTGCAAAAGCTTTTAATGAAGCTATTAAAAATAAAAGGATTGGCCCAGTCATTTTAGGAAGAGATCACCATGATGTTTCAGGAACCGACTCCCCATATAGAGAAACATCGAATATTTATGATGGATCTCAATTTACTGCAGATATGGCAATTCAAAATGTTATTGGTGACAGTTTTAGAGGTGCAACTTGGGTAAGCATTCATAACGGAGGTGGAGTTGGATGGGGTGAAGTAATAAACGGGGGGTTTGGCATGCTAATTGACGGATCTAAAGAGAGTGAAAATAAAATAAAATCAATGTTATTCTGGGATGTTAATAATGGAATAGCTAGAAGAAATTGGGCTAGAAACCAAGGCGCAACTGATCAAATTAAAAGAGCTATGGAAAAAAATCCTGAACTTAAAGTAACTTTACCTAACTTAGTGGAAGATAAACTATTAGAAAATTTATAATATGAAAAAAATATCCTTTTTAATTTTAGCAATGTCATTTATTATGTCCTGCGACTCTATTAGAGTGACATCAGACTTTAATGAAAATATAGAATTTTCTGATTTAAAAACTTATGCATTTTCTAAAAAAGGAATTGACAAAGTAAAAATGAATGATATTGACAAAAAGAGGATTTTAAAAGCTATTGATATTGAACTATACAATAAGGGATTTAGAAAAAGTTCAATTGAGCCTGATTTCATCATTAATTTTTTCACGCAAACTAATCAAAAAGTTGATTTTTATCCATCAAATAATTATTATGGTTATGCTGTACCTTATGGTGGTATGGGAGTTTACGCAGGTAGCTGGTATCTTAACTCATTTAAGTACAACGAGGGAGTTCTTTTTATTGATATAGTTGATAATAATAAAAACGAGCTTGTATGGCAAGGTATAGGGAAAGGATATATTTATACCGATAAGGCAGATAAAAAAAGTGAAAAAATTAAGGCAATGGTTAATAAAATTTTATTACAGTTTCCTCCTCAAAAAGACTAATTTCTTACATCCAATATATCCCTTAAAGAATTACCCAGAATCATAAACGCAGAAACAAGTAGCATAATGCATAATCCTGGGATTATAGCTAAAAATGGTTCTCCTAATATTATATAATTATAATGGTCTTTAATCATTAAACCCCAACTTGTCATAGGAGGCTGAGCGCCTAAACCTAGAAAACTTAAACCACTTTCAATTAATATTGATGCTGCAAAATTAGCTGCTGAAATAACAATTAATGGCGAGACTATGTTTGGAAGAATGTGTTTAGTTATGATTCTAAAATCATTAAAACCCATAACATTTGCCGCCACAACAAATTGCCTTTCTTTATATTGTTTAACTTGACCTCTAACAATTCTCGCAACCTCAACCCACATGGTTAATCCAACCGCAATAAAAACCTGCCAAAAACCTTTTCCTAAAGCAAGTGTAATAGCAATAACCAATAGTAGAGTTGGAATAGACCAAGTAACATTAATTAGCCACATAATAATTTTATCAGCAAAACCGGAATAATAACCTGATATAGATCCTAAAGTTACTCCGATAATTAAAGAAATTAAAACAGAGATAAATCCGATATAAAAAGAAATTCTAGAACCAATAATGATTCTACTCAAAACATCTCTACCAAATTTATCTGTTCCAAAGTAATATTTTTTATCTACTATTTTAACCTTACTTAATTCTATGGTTTTAATAATGGTATCGGAAATATCGTATGGCAAATAATAAACAATATCATCTTTTATTTCATAGCTAGTTACTGGGATATGATTCTCTTGATTTTCAAGGCCTAAAAAAAATGATTTAAATGAGTTTTTATTAACTGATTCTTGGACTATCATTGTAACCTTAAAACCAGGTTTTTTCGAATGGATTGACAAATTCATATTGTTTGCATTAAATGAATTATCAGGTGCAATCACATATGCAAAAACAGAAATTAAGAATACGGAAAAAATATAATAAAAACTTAATACACCAAGGAAGTTCTTCCTAAAATCAAAAAACTTTTTGATAAATGTAGACATAGATCACAAGTTAATTTTCAAGGTATGAAAATCTTAAATCAGAAAGAACATTTAAAGCCTCATCAATATAAAAGTCTTTATTTAGACTTTTATGCCATCTTTCCCTCTTTATTCCAAGTACTGAATCTTTTTTTATTAAATCTAGCTCATAAGGAAGTGATTGAAACTTATAATCAAGTGAATAATCATTTAAAGATTTAAATTTTTCTGTTTTTAAAGAATTATTTTCTAACTCTTCTTTGAATTTTTCATAATTAAGGTTTATAACTTTATCATCCCTAATAGATTTAATCCATTTAGCATTCTCTTCAACTAAATTTAAATATTCATTATCAGTCATTCTGATTTTACTTTTTTCAATAGCCTCTTCAAAGTCAAAATTACTTTGCCATTTAGTATAATCAACATCATCTATCTCATCCCATTGTAAAGGATTTTCTGAATCTTTTTCTCCAAAGTCTAAATACTTGTATCTGTAAGGAACATTTATATCGCTTTTCACTCCTTCCAACTGTACAGATCCACCATTAATTCTATAATATTTTTGAGTAGTATATCTCAGAGCACCTAAATCTCCATTTGTGTTACCTCTAACCATTCTGTTAAGAGGAAATACATTCTGAACTGTACCCTTACCCCATGTTTGATTACCACCAATAATTATGGCTCTTTTATAATCTTGCATAGCAGCAGCTAAAATTTCAGATGCAGATGCAGACCCTTCATTTACTAATATTACAAGAGGCCCAGTCCACAAAATAGATCTATCTCTATCACTTAACACCTGTTTTTCTTTATCAAAATATTTAACCTGAACTACGGGCCCACTTTTAATAAACATACCAGCCATATCCACCACTGTTTTAAGAGCTCCTCCACCATTATTTCTCAAATCTATAACCAATCCTTTTACCCCTTCTTCTTTTAATCTACTGATTTCAGTTCTTAAGTCTTTAGCAGCATCTCTGTTACTTTGATTATCAAAGTCAATATAAAATTTCGGAATATTTATTACGCCATAAAAGTTATCACCTTTTTCTACTATTGAAGATTTTATGTAAGTCTCTTCTAATAATACTATATCTCTTTTTACTGTAACTTCATTAATACTACCATCTACTTTTTTTATAGTCAAATGGACCTTAGTTCCTTTATCTCCTTTAATGAGTTTTACAGCTTCAGAAAGTCTCATCTCTAATATACTGACAGCTTCATTTTCATCATCCTGTCTTACCTTTAAAATAGCATCACCTTTTTCAAGTATATTATCTCTCCAAGCTGGACCACCTGAAATTACCTCAGTTATTTCAACTTTATCAATTTTTTTTTGAAGTCTAGCTCCTATACCTGCATAATTACCTGACATATCTACGTCGAATCTATCTTTAGATTCTGGGTCTAAATATGATGTGTTGGGATCATATTGAGATACAAATGAATTAATATAAACTGATAACCAGTCTCCCCTTTGTATCTCTTGAGTGATAAATCGATAATTATCATTCATTGTTACACTCAGAGCATCTCTTGTCTCTTTTTCTATTTCAGCTAGAGTTCTTGGATTAAATTCAATGTCTTCTTCTTGTTTTTTTAAATCAAGTTTTATTTCATCATGGTAATTTTCAATAACATATATTTTTAGAAGTTTTCTCCATCTGTCGTATAATTCATCTTTAGTTTTAACATAATCAAGTACTTCAAAATCACATTCACAAACTTCATCTTTAGAAAAATCAAAGGGTTGAGATAAAATGTCCTTAAAAACTTCTTCTGATTCAGACATTCTTTTAGAATACCTCTCATAAACTAAATCAAAAAATTCAAGATTTGGATTTTTGAATGCATCATCAATTGAATATTTATATGCAGAGAAATCTTTAATATCAGATGAGTAAAAATATCTCTTAAAAGGATCTAAATTTTCAAGAAATGTATTAAACACTTTCTCCGAAAATTCATCATTAATTTCTTTATCTAAATAATGAGCTTGGTCTAAAACATAAGTAATTAACTGAATTACTAGATTGTCTTTATCACTTGTATCAAAATCTTTAGACACAAAACTGCAAGATGCTAGGCACATTATAAAAGCAATAAGCAGGGTGAAAAAATTATTTTGCATGGAATAAAAGTACTCAAATTCTAGACCAAAAAATATGGTTAGTTTTATAATTTTTTGTTAAAGTAGATTTCGTGTACTTTTGTCTTCATATATTTAAATATGGAAAAACCCTTAATTCTTGTTACAAATGACGACGGTATAACAGCACCTGGTCTAAGAAAACTGATTCATGTAATGAATAAAATTGGTGAAGTTGTAGTAGTAGCACCAGATAGCCCTCAAAGTGGAATGGGACATGCAATTACTATAAGTGATACCTTATATTCAAAAAAAGAAAAAATTGATGATGGGCCTCAAACAGAGTATAGTATTTCCGGTACTCCTGCAGATTGTGTAAAATTTGCTATTCGTGAAATTTTAGATAGAAAACCTGACTTATGTGTTTCAGGTATTAACCATGGAGCTAATTCCTCAATTAACGTTATCTACTCTGGAACTATGAGTGCTGCCGTAGAAGCTGGTATTGAAGGAATAAAATCTATTGGATTTTCTTTACTTGATTACAGTTGGGATGCTGATTTTAAACCTTGTGAAAAACATATAGAGAAAATTTGTTTAAACATGTTAAAACAGAAAAAATCTAATCTCATATTAAATGTAAATTTTCCCTCAAATTTAAAAGAATTTAAGGGGATAAAAGTTTGTAGACAGGCTAAAGGATATTGGGAGGATACTTATGACAAAAGAATCAGTCCACTTGGAAAAGAATATTATTGGCTAACAGGAAATTTTGTAAATCAAGAAAATAGCGAGGAAACAGACGAATGGGCATTAAGTAAAGGCTATGTTTCAGTCGTACCAATAAGCTATGATATGACTTCATACGAGGATCTTAAAAAAATAAAAAACTGGAAATTAAATTGAGTAAAAAAGATATAATTTTCGGGATAACAACTGGCCTTATTTCTAATATTATAGGAGTAATTTTTACAGTTATTTTTTTATTTCAAGAAATAAGTATTTCTAATATATTTAGAATTATTAACGAATCAATAGATAATAATTTTATAACAAAACTTATCAGTCTTGGAGCGATAGTTAATTTAATCGCATTTTTTATTTTTTTAAAGTTTAATTATGTTGAAAGAGCAAGAGGAGTTTTAATAGCAACTTTTCTTGTAGCAATTTTAACCATATATATAAATAATTTTTAGTGAGATATTATATAATAGCTGGCGAGGCTTCTGGTGATTTACACGGTGCTAACCTAATTAAAGAACTGAAAAAATTAGACCCAAATTCAGAATTTAGGTGTTGGGGAGGTGATTTGATTAAAAATCAAACTAATCATTTAGTTAAGCATTACAAAGAATATTCTTACATGGGTTTTTTAGAAGTTTTTTTAAACTTAGGGAAAATATTAAGAAATATTTCTCTGTGTAAAAGGGATATACTTTCTTACAATCCTGATGCAATAATTTATGTTGACTTTCCTGGTTTCAACTTAAGAATAGCTAAATGGGCAAAATCTAAGAATTTTACAAATCACTTTTATATATCTCCACAAATTTGGGCATGGAAACAAAATAGGATTAAAACAATCAAAAAAGTAATTGACCAAATGTATGTTATTTTACCTTTTGAAAAACAATTTTATAAAAATCTAAATTATAAAGTTCATTATGTAGGTCACCCACTTTTAGATGTGATTAAAAAATCTGAAAAGACTAAATCAAAAGAAAACGAAAAAATAATAGCATTGCTGCCAGGAAGCAGAGATCAAGAAATAAGCAAAATATTACCTATAATGTTAAGTGCAACTAAGTTTTTTAAAGACTATACTTTTATTATATGTGCTGCACCGTCAAAAGATAAATTATTTTATAATAAATATCTAGATAACGAAAACTTTGTAAATGTTAAAATTGCTGAAAACCAAACATATGACATTCTTAAAAGAGCTAGAGCTGCATTAGTAACTTCAGGGACAGCTACCCTAGAAACTGCACTGATTAAAACACCTCAAATAGTTTGCTACAAATCAAGCTGGATTTCATTTCAAATTGGAAAATTCTTATTAAGAAATTTAAAGTACATATCATTGGTTAATTTAATTCTTAAAAAAGAAGCAATTAAAGAACTTATTCAACAAGATTTAAACACGCATAAAATTAGAAAAGAACTAGGTTTTGTTCTTGAAAATAAAGGAAGAGAAAGAATTATTAGACTATATAATGAATTGGAAGACTTATTAGATAAAAAAGGAGCAAGTAAAGATACAGCTGTAAGGATTTATAATTATCATTTAGAGTCAAACTCGTAAACAAAAGTTTCAAAAAACTTATTAAAATCTTCCTGAGACTGATATTCCTTATAGTTATCATCAGTAAATAATTTTAGATATAATTCTAGTTGCTTTGGTGTTTTATACCCCCTTAGTTTATGGAGTAAATTAGATGATTTATCTAAAAAAACTATTGTAGGAAATGCTGAAACTCTAAATGCCTGAGTCAATTGATGACTACTATTTCTTCTATTTGCTTTAGCTGGATCATAATTAGGATTTTCAAATGTGTATCCCTTAAAATTAACAGTATCATCACCTTCAGCATTAAATTTAACAGCATAGAAATTATCATTAATATATTTAGCGACATCTTTATTACCGAATGTGTTTCTATCAAGTAATTTACAAGGTCCACACCAATTGGTATAAACATCAATAATTATATTTCTTGGAGCAGCTTCCTGCAAATACACAGCATCCTCAAGTGTAATCCATTTTATTTCCTGAGAAACAGAATTAATCGAGAATAAAAAAACAAACAAGAGCTTTATATATACTATTAATTTCATCATAATATAATGTTTGACAAAAGTAAGAAAAGATATAAGAAATTAATTAATACAATATTTAAAATAAATTTAGCACTATTTAACGCCATGCATAGACTTCTTTATTAGAGGGTGCAATAGTAAGGAAATCAATCCAAGAGCTATAGGGATGATTGTAAATATTAGAAAAAATCCGGATAAACTATACTCTTGAGTAATATTTTCAATATCTCCCCCGATATAATGTGCTAATTTATTCCCTATTGCAACTGCTAAATAATATACTCCAAACATAAAAGCAATCATTCTTGCAGGAATTAGTTTACTCAAGTAGGAAAGTCCCATTGGAGATAAACATAATTCACCTAAAGTGTGGAATAAATATGCTAGTACTAACCAAATCATACTCAAAGTTGCACTATCAGCACCTGCTGGAACATTTCTTGCCCCAAAAGCTAAAAATCCAAATCCAACTCCTAAAAGTGCTAAACCTAAGAAATATTTAACTGAAGCCGGGGGATTATAGCTACTATCCCACCACCTTGCAAATAGTGGAGCAAATACAATTATGAAAAGTGAGTTAAGTATTGCAAACCAAGTAATTGGCACCTCAGTTGACGTTGACTGTGACTCACTATATATTTTAAAAATTATAATTCCCCAGATTATAACAAAACTGATACTCAGAATAATATTTGACAAAGGAATTTGACTATATGTTTTCTTAAATAAACTGATTAACACATATGTGATAATTAAAAGCGGAATAACGGTCACAGAAATATCTACAATTTTAAAAATTAGTGCAGCATTACCTTCAAGAAAACGATCTGTAAAATCTCTAGTATATAATGGTAAAGATCCTGCTCCTTGTTCAAAAGCAGCCCAAAAGAAAACAGTGAAAACACAAAATATAGTAAATACAATCATTCTATCTCTCACAATCGGAGTATATCTAGGTATTCTAATAAATAATAATAATATAAATGCAATAAAAGCAAGAAGAGCGAAAAACAATGAATTTTCCATTCCTAGATAAGTGAAGTTTAAAATATCTATTCCACCTATTTTACTTAAAGGATCATTAATTATAAAGATTAAGGCACTTAAAACAAATACTATTATTAAAAAATAGTCTACTGGCAAAAAGGGGTTAAGTTTCTCTTTTGTAGCTGCTTTTACACTTAACTTTTGATTAGATTTTTCAGGAACATCACCGATTTCACCAAATAACGGTTGTGCATAATAAAACTGTATCATTCCAAGAAGCATAAAAATTCCTGCTAAACCAAAACCAAAGGACCATCCTACTCTTTCACCTACCCATCCACATAGCATAATCCCTAAAAACGCACCAGCATTGACACCCATATAAAATATATTAAAAGCGCCATCTTTTTTATCGTCTCTTCCCTCATAAATTTTTGATATTATTGAAGTAATATTAGGCTTAAAAAACCCAGTTCCAACAACTAGTAATGAAATTCCAATGTATAAAAAAACAGGTGTTTCTACAGCCATAGCAGCATGTCCAATTGTCATTAGTAAAGCACCAATAACAACAGCTTTTCTGTAACCAATTTTTTTATCTCCTAGCCAACCTCCTACAAGAGGAGCTAAATATGCAAACATAGCATATGTTCCTAGCAATGACAATGCAGATGATGAACTCCATCCCCATCCAGGGTTATCCCCAAGTATTGCTCCAGTTAAAAAAATTACCAAAATAGCCCTCATACCATAGTATGAAAATCTCTCCCACATTTCTGTAAAAAACAAGACAAATAATGCGGCGGGGTGGCCTATCACAGTTCTATTGAAAAATTGATCAGTATTATTCATTATTAACTATCCATTTCTTCTGCCCCATGAGTTAATCTCTTTAAAGGCTTTAATAGTAATAAAACTAAAATTCCGAATAAAGTACAGAAAATAGCAATTCCAGTGAATACTTGGAATTCACCTGCTCCTTCAGATAGCTGTCCAACAAATCCTGCAACTTTATTACCTAATCCAGTAGCTGCAAAATATGCACCCATCATAAATGCAGCATATTTAACTGGCGCCAATTTTGTTATAAAAGACAAAGCTACAGGAGAAGCACATAACTCTCCAATGGTATGAAATAAATATGCTAAAACTAGCCATATCATAGCAGATTTTTGAACAACTTCATCGCCTTCCATTATAACTTCAGTAGAAGCTTTTGTCATAAAAAAGAAACCAAATGCCATAATTATTAATCCAACTGCCATTTTAAATAGCGAAGATGATTCTTTACCTTTTTTTGCCCAATCACTCCAAAAATATGCAACAGCAGTTGCAAATATAATTATGAAGAATGCATTAATAGATTGGAAAATAGCTGCAGGAATTTCATTTCCAATAAATGGTAATGAAAAAGAAAGCATTCTATCAGTTTTTTGTTCAGTATAAAGACTCATTAAACCTCCTGCTTGTTCAAAAGCACCCCAAAAAACAATGATAATCAGAAAAGATAAAAACATTACCAACATTCTATCTTTCTCTATATTGGTTAATGGTTTATTCATTAATTCTCTGTCTGGAGATTTTTCGCTTCCAATAAACTCACCTACACCTTCTAGGTATTTAAGTCCATAAAAATATACCAACTGACCCAAAGCCATTCCAATACCAGCTAAGCCAAAACCATAATGCCAGCCATATTTGGCAGCAACAGCACCTACAGTAAGAGCCCCTAAAAAGGCGCCAATGTTTATACCCATATAAAAAATATAAAATCCAGTGTCTCTCTTATTATCACCTTTTTTATACAAACCACCAACCATCGTTGAGATATTAGGCTTTAAAAATCCAACTCCAACTACGATAAGGATTAAGCCAGAGAAAAAAGCCCATTCAGCATTAACTGCAAGAATTCCGTGACCTAAGCATAATAATAAACCCCCTAACATAACTGCTTGTTTTTGCCCAATAAATTTATCTGCTATCCATCCACCAGGAATAGACATTAGGTATACACACATAGTATATGTACCGTAGAATGAAAGAGTTTCAGCATTAGTCCAACCGTATCCCGATTGTGGATCACCCATTATTACTGGAGCAGCTAAAAATAATGTTAAGATAGCTCTCATACCGTAATACGAAAATCTTTCCCACATTTCTACAAAAAATAAGATGTATAAGCCTGTGGGATGCCCAAATATTGTTTTTTCTTGTGATATTGAATTGGTTGTCATAATTTATTTTTTAGATTTCACTAAAATATTATATTTTACCTAATTATATTAATTAATCATTAATAAATTATATCTAACATTTTAAAGACAAGTATATTATCTTTGATTTGAAAAATTTTAATAATGTCAGAAGAAATTAAGGGATTCTCCAAATTATCGAAAAATGAAAAAATTGAATGGCTGACGAAAACCTGCTTTCATCAAAATGATAAAGCAAAAAAAATACTTAAACAATATTGGAATTCAGACAATAATCTTCAAAAATTGCACGACGAATTTTCAGAAAATACTATCTCAAATTATTACTTACCTTTTGCAATTGCACCTAACTTTTTAATAAATAAAAAGCTTTACACAGTTCCTATGGCAATTGAAGAAAGTTCAGTTGTAGCTGCGGCTAGTAAAGCAGCAAAGTTTTGGATGAATAACGGAGGATTTAAAGCTGAGGTTATCGCAACCGAAAAAATTGGACAGGTTCATTTTCTATTCCATGGAAATAAAAAAATTATATCTGATTATTTTGATTTTGTTAAACCATTATTTTTTGAAAAAACTAAAAGTATTACAAGCAAAATGAATTCAAGAGGGGGTGGAATATTAGATATTTTTCTAGTTGATAAAACATCCGATATAAATGGTTATTTCCAGATTTTTGCAACATTTAACACAGTTGATGCAATGGGAGCAAATTTCATCAACTCTTGTCTTGAAGAATTTTCACACATTTTTTATAATTCTACTTCATTATTTAGAAATGACGAGCTAAATAACAATGACATTGAAATTATCATGAGTATTCTATCTAATCATGTTCCAAATTGCATTGTAAAATCTGTTGTCTCGTGCAATATAAATGAATTAAATAATTTAGAACCAAAGACTGAAAATTTTGCTGAAAGATTAGTAAAAGCAATCGAAATAGCAAATAATGATGTATATAGAGCTGTCACTCATAACAAAGGAATTATGAACGGGGTAGACGCTGTAGCATTAGCTACAGGAAATGATTTTAGAGCAATTGAAGCCAGTGCACATGCTTATGCATCAATAGGTGGATATAAAAGCTTATCCAATGCTTACATAATGAATGACATGTTTTATTTTGAGTTAAAACTACCTCTAGCAATTGGAACTGTTGGTGGAGTAACAAGTCTTCATCCATTAGTTAAAATAGCTTTAGAAATATTAGATAATCCCGATTCAAAGGAACTCATGAAAATAATTGCCAGTGTTGGTCTAGCTCAAAATTTTGGGGCCCTCAGATCATTAGTTACAACCGGTATTCAAAAAGGACATATGAAAATGCATCTTACTAATTTGTTAAATAAATATGATGTCACAGAGCTTGAAAAACAAAAAGCAATTGAATATTTTAAAAATAAGTCTGTCAGTAGCTCAAGTGTAGATAGCTTCATACAAAAACTCAGATAAAATGTTTTTTCAAAGTAATGGTAAAATATTATTAAGTTCTGAATACCTGGTATTAGATGGCGCTAAATCAATCGCACTTCCATCTAAAAAGACCCAAGAATTACATGTAACAAAAAAAACAATGGATTCTATTGTATGGAAAAGTTATGATCATAATAACAATCTATGGTTTGAAGAAATATTCAAATTGAAAAAAAATAAGTTAACATATGACGGTGAAAAAAATATAATTTCAGAAAAATTACTTAAGCTTTTTAATCACATTCATAAATTTAAAGATGCTTCTAATTCTTTAGGCAATCAATTTATAACAAAACTTAACTTTGACAGAAACTGGGGTCTAGGCACATCATCGACATTTGTAAATAATCTTGCAAAATGGGCTGAAATTAATGCATATGAATTATTATATTCATCTTTTAAAGGGAGTGGTTATGATATTGCGTGTTGTGATAAAAATTGCCCAATAACATATTCCAATCTTAATAATTCAGTTTCTATTAATGAAATAAAACTCAACTCTTTATTCCGTGAAAATGTGTTTTTAATTTATTTAGGAAGAAAACAAAATACTCAGAATTCAATAAAATCGTATTATAATAAATCATTTAACAAGACTAAATCAATTCAAGAAATAAATAAGGTTACAGACCAAATAATTGATTGTCAAGATTTATATGAACTTGAAAGTTTAATTGAATTGCATGAATCAATTATTTCAAATATATTATCTACTGATCCAATTCAAAAATCAGAATTTAAAGATTATAAGGATGGGAAAATAAAAAGTTTAGGTTCTTGGGGAGGAGATTTTATCCTTGCTACAACAAGAAACAATAATCTTAGCTATTTTAAAAATAAAGGATTTAATACAATTTTTCCTTTATCAGATTTGGTTTATATTAACTAGTAAAAGTTCCCCCTAAAATCTTCGATTTCAGCCTTATCTTTGAGAGCATTATATGCGCTGCTTCTAATATTACTAGATCTTGTTGAACTAATCATATTAATCATATTCTGATAATTTTCCAATGAAGAAGCTTTTCTTCTGTCAGTAACATAAATATAAAATACGCCTGTATTTCCAATAATAGCAGAAGAAGTAATATCCTTGGCCATACCCATTGCATATCCAACTACTGAAGGTTCATTACCAATACCTGAAATAACAGGATTATTTAAATTTACAGATAAAGATGTTTGAACATCTACATTATTTTGACTAGCAATTTCATCTAAATTTAAGGAATTGATACTCTGAATAATTTTATCAGCCTTCTTTTGATTTTTAACCTTTGGTAATGCAGTAATTGAAGATTTTTCATATGACATCATTCCATTATCATTAATTGAAGTTAACATTGCAATGACATAACCTCCATTTTTAAGACTAAATCTTTTAATATCTCCTTCACTTGTACCATCTTCATAGGCCCATCTAACAATACTTCTTTGCTGACCTAATATTGGTATATTTTCATCTAATTCTCCAATATTATTCACTGGATTAACCTTAATTCCGTTCTCCTTTGAATATTCTCTAAAATTATCCTCTTTTACAGCAATTTCAAACTTTGAAGCAACATTATATACACTATCTCTAGTTCTTTCAGATGGTTCAATTTTAACAGCTAAGTTACCAACCTTAACAGCTTTTTGTTTTTTTCCTTGAGATAAAATTTCAATTATGTGAAATCCAAAATCTGTTTCAACAACCTTTAATGAACCTGATTTGTTTTCAAAACAAAAATCTCTAAATTCAGGTGCGTACCCATCAATATAAGCAAATTCAATTTCACCATTATTTTCATTACTTACTTCATCTGATGATAAACTAAGTAAGGATTTAAATTTACTTCGTGTTCTTTTTAAAACATTATAAATACTATCAGCTGTCTTCTTAGCAGCATCTTTTGTCTTTGTAACTTCAGGCCCGCTTCTGAAAGCTCCTAAATAAGGAATTAAAATATGTCTAACTTTAGCAGAATCAGGAATAAATTTAGAATCGATAAGTTTAGTTACTTTAGTGAAACCATTTTCGGAATAAGGTCCGTATACCTCCCCTTTTTTAAGATTATATATGTTTTCAGCAACAGATTGAGATAATGAGGACTTAAAAACATATGAATCAAAAAATTTAATAGCAGAATTTGTATTTAAAAATTCCTCATTATTTTTAGTGTTTTTAAAACCAAAATAAGTGATATTCTTTTGCGTGTTGGAGTCAAATTCAACTTTGTCTTCTAAAAGGTCATTAAGGTTTAACTTAGCTTCAGACACATCCAAATCTGAGGGCTTCTCTTCAAATTCAACAAAAATCAAATCTCTTGATGGTTCAGAAGAATAATTATTTCTATTATCATTGATATAATTATTTACTTCAGATTTAGAAACTTTTATATCAGTGTCAGGGATTTTACTAAAAGGGATTTTAACATATTTAAAATCTACTACATCATTAGAATTAAAATAATCCTGCTCTCCTTCAAAAAGAGCTGTATTCATACCAGCATCAATTAATTTGTAATACATTTCCTCTAAGCCAATTGTCCCTATATTTTCCTCAAAATTATTCCAAGACTGGTAATTTACCAGAGAACCCTGCAACTCAATTGTTTCAGGTGAAATTTCCTTAAGATTAGAAATAAACTGATTTAGTTTTGATTCATCAAATTCTCCGTTTTCATTCTGAAAATCTTCAAAAGCCAAAAGATTTGTTTTAAGAAAGTCTCTCATCATTTCTCTTTCAATTTGAATACCTATTTTTGCATACTCAGATTGTAATACAAGTTTTCTAAGTTCAGATGTCCATATTGAATTCATAGCTTGTATAGAAGATCTTGTTCCTCTGTTTTGTTTTTCAAGATTATCAACCTTTTGCATAAACTCTGTTCTGTTCATTTCAATTCCGTTAACAATAGCAACACGACTTTGGTTGAACTCATCAGCTTTGAAGACGTCCGTAACAGTACCTGATCCTGTTGAAAATACAAATGCGAATAGAGCAAGTCCTATAACACTAATTAGCGCTACTGGTCCAAGAGCTCTTATTTTTCCTAAAACTGCCATATTCTTTAGATAAAAGTAGTGGCCAAAAGTAGTATTTTATTATCAATTATAAAAAATAATTTTAGGATAGTGGCAAAGAAACTATACTAATCCTAAATCTGATTTAACTTTTTTCTGTATTAGAGCCTAGTGAATTGCCGCCATTTAAGCTTATTTTTTTTGCTAGCATCTGCATATCTTCTACCTTGTCATTCTCATCAACAATTTCATAACCTAAAATAGTTTCGATTATATCTTCAAGCGTAACTATTCCAATGGTGGTTTTTGTATTGTCAACTACCAAAGAAATATGTTCCCGCTTTTTAATTAGTTGGTCAAAAAGTTTTGGAATCTTTGTCTTTTCAGTTGAAATTATGATTGGTCGTTTGATTTCTTTTAGCTTAAGATTTCCTTTATTGTTTATTATATTTTCCAGTATCGTATCTTTAAGAACATAAGCTTCTATTTTATTGGTATTTAAAATTGGAATTCTTGAAAATATCAGTTCTGTATGTTTTTTATAAAAATCATTAATGGTCATATTTGCATCTGCTATGACCATTACAGAATAAGGAGTCATAATTTCTTTGACACTAACATTCCTTAGCTTTACAATGTTTTTGATAAAATTTGAATCCTTTTTTCCAATTATTCCTTCTTCTTTTGCTATGTCAGCAATAGTTGAAATATCCTCTCTTTTAAAAAACAGATCTTTCTTTGATGCCCCAATTGATTTAGTAAATGCTTGTAAAATCCACAACACCCCTGTGTATCTAAATATTGGGATTATTGACGATAGGAAAATAGTCGTAAATTTTGCTAACTTATTCCAATACTTTGCCCCAATAGTTTTGGGAATAATTTCTGAAAACAATAGAATCATAATTGTCATCACTGCTGAAACAAATCCAACTAAAACTTCATCTGTAATTCCAGCAAAAAAAGTGTTTTTAATATTTAGCTCAGAGTAAGCAACTTTAGCTTGTACGCCTACTAAGATTGCGCCAACAGTATGAGCTATAGTATTAAGTGTTAAAATAATAATTAATGGCTCATCTATCGAATTTTTTAAATTCGATAAAGTAGTTGCATATTTTTTACCCTCTTTTATTTCAATTTTTATAAAGGTGGTGTTT
>MDTC01009995.1_pt1 | contig 22024 bp, 19 predicted proteins | sample 811181 | NCBI WGS metagenome assembly MDTC01 (sample SAMN05326644, study PRJNA326480) | marine metagenome | isolation source: seawater | place: Pacific Ocean: North | collected 2011 | reverse complement strand
CGCGCCGACTTAGGAAACCGCTCGCCGGTTTGAATCACTTCCGGTACGTTGACACGGTCAGTCGCTTACGACCTTTTTGGCGACGTCTCTTGAGCACAGCACGGCCACCCTTCGTCTGCATGCGCGCACGAAAGCCATGGGTACGTTTTCTAGACACATTACTTGGTTGGAATGTTCGCTTCGACATCCTAACTGCTCCTTACTTGGAAAAACTGCTTACGCCAACAGGGGACGTAGAGCGCGAAATACAAACACAATCACGTGTAAAATGTCAACATCTGTATGCACAAACATCAGCAATATTTGAAGATCGCCTAAAAGCGACCAAAGGATCCTGCTGCTAACGGACGACATCGATAGCAAAGAGAGCCAAGCCCATGAGAGGACTTATTCACAGATCGCCCAAGAAATCCGACATTGGACACATCGGTCGGGACATAGGATCCCATGCAAAAAAAGAAAGCCACCAGCGACTCAATCCCTATCTGAGGGCGGTTCATGCACGTCTTGATCGACCTTTTCGCTCATAAGACAACTTTCGACAGGTGCTCTGAACCCGCGACTTCATTATGTTTTTTAAAAAGGATCAAAAAGCGGTTGTGACGCGGCGAATCGGCTGTTACTAGATCGGAATGTCGGCGGCGGTGAGTCACCGTTCGGCGACCCTCATTGTAAATCATGGCCGTGTCCAAAGTTATCCACAGAACTGTGGATAACCCTTGGGATAAGTGCGACTTACGGGAGTCGGAGAGAGACGTTGAGCGGAATTTGGTCAGAGGCATTAGCGGTGATTCGATCGCAGGTGACTCGGGAAAATTACAACACATATTTTCGACCGCTCAGGCTGTCTGAAATGTCAGAAAACCATGTCGTCCTCGAGGTCAACGATGGTTTTTTCAGAGATTGGATCAAAGACCATTACTACGATCTACTCACCCGGGCTTTAACCCAGGCATCTGGCCAATCCTTCACAGTCGAACTCAAGGTGTCTGATAGCCCAGTCGCTGAGACGACACCCATGCCGACCGACGACGCGAAACCAACGGCGGATATCGTCCGGATCAACGCCTATTCCGAAGCGCTGGATGAGTTTCCCATCAATCCACACTACACATTCGACAACTTTGTGATCGGACCAGCAAATCAAATGGCTCACGCCGCGTCACGTTCGGTTGCTGAGAGTCCAAGCCAAGCATTTAACCCGCTGTTCATTTACGGCGGTACAGGTTTGGGGAAGACACATCTGCTCCATGCCGTCGCTCATCGAATTAAACAGTCGAACCGAGACACGCGCATACTCTACATCAGTGCTGAAGAATTCATGAATCAGGTGATACAGAGTATTAAGAGCCGCACAATGGCCGCTTTGCGTGAACGATACCGCCGAACCTGTGATGTTCTGCTTATGGACGACATCCACGTGTTGGCCGGGAAAGAGGCCACCCAAGAAGAGTTTTTTCATACCTTCAACGCTCTGCACGCTGCACAAAAGCAAATCATACTCACGAGTGACCAACCGCCTCAAGAGATCTCAAGACTCGAGAAGCGACTTCGATCCCGCTTTCAATGGGGTTTGATCACAGATATTCAACCCCCACAATTTGAAACGCGAGTTGCGATTTTACAGGAAAAAGCAAATCGAGATGGCATTGAACTGCCTGCCGATGTGTCTCTTTACTTAGCCCGCATTATTCAGGCCAATGTCCGAGAACTTGAAGGTGCTCTGACGCGCCTATCCGCGTTTGCCAGCTTCCGTCGAACGAAACTGTCTGTCGATTTCGCTAAGCAAGTCTTAAAGGGTCTTTTTGATAAGAAAACGAAGGTTCTGTCCATCGAGCAGGTGATCCAACTGGTCGCGGATCATTTTCAAGTGAGTGTTACCGATCTGGTCGGTAAACGACGTTTTCGAGCCATTGCTCACCCACGCAGTGTAGCCATGTATCTATGTAGGAAACATGTGCAGGCCTCATTCCCTCAACTTGGTCGAGAGTTTGGTGGCAAAGACCACAGCACGGTCTTGGCTGCATGCCGGAAGGTTGAGAATGCGATTGTGAGTAATGACAAGCTCCGATCTGACATCCAATCTCTCGAGCGTCGTCTCGGCAGCTGACTTCGACTTGTTGACACGATGTTGATTATGGCAAGATTCTCCGGGCCAAATGAACATCGGTATCCAGACGATACGATGAGACATCCGATTCTAAACGACAGTGAGCGAGCTTAAGGTCAGATGGTACTTGCGCACATACTTATTTTGATCACGATCTTGAGTTCACCCCCTCAACTGAACATGGACGGTCTACGGGTGGTCTCGTTGGCGCCCTCGAATACGGAACTCATGTTCGCCATTGGTGCCGAGGACCTCTTGGTTGGTCGAACCGCACGATGCAATTATCCCAATCAAGCTGAGTCCATAACCAACGTAGGCAGTCTTTTCCCTGCAAATTATGAAAAGATTATCGGCTTAAGACCGGATCTCATTCTCATGATTGATGGGGATCTAAAAATAAAACAACGACTGCAAAACCTGGGTTTGAAAATCGTTGTTATCCACCCGAAAACCGTTCGAGATATTGCCGATTCGATGCGCTTGCTTGGCCAGGTAATCAATCGTAAGAAGCAAGCCGATGAACGAAGTCGTCTATTTCTTAAAGCACTCAAACCTAATGGACAGACTGGCAAGGCCGCACCGAAAATCCTCTACGAGGTCTGGAATAAACCCCTCATCATTCCGGGACCCCAGACCTTCTTAGCAGATCTGATTCGTCTCTCTGGGGGCACAGCCATTGGTGGCCAATTGACGGGGTCTTGGCCACAAGTGGATTTAGAGTGGGCAATGGGCCAGAATCCAGACTTTATTCTGGTCCGTGACTCAACCCGCAAAGCTTATTTCCTCAAGAGCCCGATTTGGAAAGAGACATCCGCCGTAAAGAAAAACCAAGTTTTAATCCTGCCTAACGAGGACATTTTCACGAGACCTGGACCAAGAGTCCATACAGCTATCGAATGGCTATCCAGTCAGATCAACTCAAATCAAATCCAAAAGACCATGACCCCATGAGTCAGTCTTCTGGAATCCGGAAGGCCGGCTCACCGATCTATATCGCAGGCTTGATGACCGTACTTCTAATCGTGTTGGCTCTGACCCATTTAGCCCACGGAGCCCATAACATCAGCCTTCATGATGTGTGGTCTAGTTTTACCGGTGACTTCAATCGGACGGGCGATAAGACAACGCACACGATCATATGGTCCATTAGACTCCCACGCCTACTGACAGCGATCATTGTTGGAAGCAGTCTTGCTGTCTCAGGGGCTGCACTCCAGGGTCTTTTCCGTAATCCCCTAGCGGATCCCTATGTGCTTGGCATCGCATCTGGAGGTGCCTTTGGAGCTGCTTTGGCCATGTTGCTGACAACTCAACTGATATTCGGCGCAACCACTGGCGCTTTCCTCGGGGCCGGTCTCGCGGGTGTAATGGTGCTTGGCTTAGCACACGATGGCGCCTCTTACAGGCTCAATTCTGTCTTACTTGCCGGTGTCGCTGTAGGTCTCATTTTCTCTGCTCTTCTGTCCTTGGTCTTACTCTTCGCTGAGCGGCAGGCTGGAGATATGTTGTCCTGGTTACTCGGCCATGTTGGTCACACGAGTTGGTCACAACTCACCGTAATGGCTGCACTGACATTCGTTGGCATCATTGCCATTCAATCCTACGCGAGTGCCCTAGATGTCGCGCTCTTGGGTGAAAATGCAGCGCAAGGGATCGGCGTTCAATTTTCGAACCTAAAAAAAATGGTCTTACTATCGACTTTTATTCTGGTCGCCAGCGCGGTTGCCTATTGCGGCATCATTGGGTTTGTTGGGTTAGTGGTCCCCCACACCATGCGCTTATTATCTGGCCCATCACATAAATATCTGATTGGCCTCTCGGCTATCGGAGGTGCGATCTTATTGGTCGCAGCAGATCTGGTCGCCCGTATAATTCTCCCAGAACGCGAGCTACCAGTCGGAGTCATCACCGCATTAATCGGAGGACCCTTCTTTCTATTTCTACTCAGAAAGGACGGTCAACATGTTGGTCATTGACGGGCTGAGAACCCGCTATTGTCTAACCGAGCCGTTAAGTTTTCGTGTCACTCAGGGTGAAATGGTCGCCGTCATCGGTCCCAATGGTGCCGGTAAAACAACGCTCATTAGGGCCATGTCTGCCCAGCTTAATCTTGAAGCTGGACACGTTCACATCTCCAATCGACGTCTGAGTGATTTGTCCTCCCGCGAGCGCAGCCAGATTTTGGCTTTGGTCAATCAATATGAGTCCAAGCCCCAGGGCTTTACTCTTAAACAATTCGTCGAAATGGGCCGATATTCACACCGTTCAGCCTGGAGTCCACTTTCAGATAAAGACCGGCAGGTGGTCGAACTCAGCTTAAAGCGAGCCCATGTGTGGCCGTTGAGAAAAAGGCTGATCACAGCCCTAAGCGGTGGAGAATACCAACGCGCTCGGATCGCACGCGCGCTGGCTCAGGAGCCACAACTGCTTATTTTAGATGAACCAATGGCTCATCTAGATATTGCTCATCGCCACCAAGTCGCCCAATTACTTAGGCAATTAAATCGAGATGAAGGTCTGACGGTCATAGCGGCTGTACATGACTTAAATCTGGCTGCATCTTATTTCGAACGGGTGATCGTGATGCGTGATGGACGTATTTCAGCTGACGGCACAATCACGGATATGATGACGACTGATAGACTCAGTCAAACGTTTGGGGTTCCGTTGGCCCATGTGGCCCATCCGACTTCAGGTCGTCCACAATTCTTGGGCATTGATTTATGAATCTCTTCTGGCGGTATTTTGCCTGCATAACTTTTTCATTGGCTGGTCTGTTCGCCTGTGATTTCCAGGCTAGAGAAGGGCGTGTACTACCCAACTCCGGGTTGGATTTTCCTCAGGATATTCTATTCGTGGATGATCTTCTGGTCGTCGCCAGTACCGGCTATGATGCCACGGAATGGCGGTCGGGACGGGTTGATGTCTATCGAGTTCCATCTCTAGAACACATCGGCCAACATGCTGTATCGAAATACAATCCCCAGCATTTGTACGAAGACGGTGACGACATTCTTGTGGTCAATACCGGTACCTATGACTTCTCCGATTTTGATGACCCCAAGGCGGCGACATCTGGTAGCATAGACCGGATAAAAAAGTCGCGACTCTCAGATAGAAACCGAGCAGAACAGATCTATTTGTTTAACAAGGATGATTTTCCCGCACCCATTGATTTGACCCGGCTCAACGAGACCCAAATGGGGGTGACTTCTGGGATCAAACCCATATTCGGAATCTTGGAAGAAACCCTGACTATCCAGACGATAGCGTCCCCGAATACGACGGCCTTGGGACGATTTGCGAGCTGGAAAGGGTTGACCTTTATCGTCGATTTCAATTCCGACAAAGTCCACGTTTATGATTCTGACAACAGGGCGCTTTGTGAACTTGAGCTCGGCGAGTTTCCTGATGAAATGGAAGGCGCGACTACACCTGTTGTGGCCGAAGACGGCCTCTATTATATCCTGGCGCTATCCGGAACATTGAGACGACTCCCTTTAAGCGAGACTGCGCCTTGCTCTGGTGTAGCCAGTACAATTGTAGCGCCCTTGGGCCAAGTACCCAATGACCTCCATGTGAGGTCAGACGGACTCTTCGTTGTTCATTCAGCAGACAATAACCTTGTTCAGTATGACCTGATGAGTGGAGAAGAAGTAAACCGGTATCCAATGCCTCTCGGAAGCAATCCATGGTCAGCTACGTTTAGCCATGATGGGCGCTATATCGCTGTCACGGAATGGGCAAAGCATCAAATTACGCTGATAGACCGTTCAACAGGTGAGATGCTTAGGCTTTAGTGACCAACCGGAACTGTGGCTTCGCATATCAACCGCTCTTGAAGAACATCACCAGAACACTGCCGATAAGACCAACGACAATGATGGTCCCTAAAAAATACGTTAGGGCCTTATTCCGACCCCGGTTAGACCCTGGTTTAGACGTGACCACACGATCATAATATCCGTGTCTGTGGGCGTTCTCATCGGAAGTGTCATCCAAATTCTCGTCCGGTGCCTTCAATCTAGGATGCTCGGACAGATCCACGCTTTCATCCAGAGTTTTTGTTCGATTTTGCTCTGAACGAGACACAATGTTTGGTCGATTGGGCGGCAAGCCCTCTTCTTCAATCAATGCGCCAAGTTCGGACGGCACTTCAATCAAAGTCGAATCAGATTCATCCATCTCGAGCGGGTTGCTATAATCAGATAAATCCGAGCCAAGAGATGATGAATGGCCTGGTGTTGGAGGTGGACCCGGGTGGGTCATTTCTGCAACGACTTTTACAGGTCGAGGCGGGGGCATGACAGTCTCGGCCGAAAGGCGTTTATCAGGCGCGTGGTTCGCTTGCTCAGTAAACGAGAGAGCGCTAAGCGCTTCGGCCATCTGTTGAGCGCTCGAATAGCGGTCTTCCGGTTTTTTCTCTAAGACTTTGAAGATGACATCCTGAAAGTTTTGATGGAGATCTTTTCGGCGCGAAATCAAGGGCGGTGGCGGCTCTTTAATATGCTTTAAAACCAGCGAGAAGGGCGTTCCACCTCGAAACGGCTGCTCTCCCGTGAGCATTTCATAAGCAACAATTCCAAGAGAGTATAGGTCGGTCTCAGGGCTAGGCGGCTGTCCTTGCGCATGTTCTGGTGCCATATAGTCCGGCGTACCAAACACAATACCTGTCTTTGTCAGCGTATCGTTGTCGCTCTCTTTGACAATGCCAAAATCCATAATACTGGTATGGCCATCGGGCGCGATCATGATGTTACCCGGCTTGATATCCCGATGAATCAAGCTCCGTCGATGCGCATGATCTAATCCACTACAAAGCTGAATGAGAACATCGCGAACCTCTTCAATGCCAAATGGATCGGCCAAACCAAGGCGATGCCTCTTGAGTCTCTCCGACACCGTCCATCCAGTGAGAAATTTCATCACAAAATAGTGGACCCCGTACTCGTGCCCAATGGCATAAACTGGAACAATATTTGGGTGGTCTAGAGTGGCCATTGCGCGCGCTTCTCGACGAAATCGCTCAACAGACTCATTGTCACTATTATACCGTTTGAACAGAACCTTTATTGCGACGGGTCGACCTAGAGATTGATCGATCCCCCGGTAGACAATTCCCATCCCCCCCCGGGCAACCTCGCTGAGAATTTCATATTTACCTTCGAGTGTTACACCGACCAGTTCTATAGGATTCGCACCCGGTTTCTGCTCGATAGTCACGGCCTGTCTCTCCCTTTATCCAGTCGACGAAAGATCATCGTCTGCAATACAAAGTCTCCCCCAAACGGTTATACTCATCGACCATTAGATCGCGCAAGACTTGATGATATTAGAGCCATCTAGACATCAAGATCTCAAACATTTCTAAGCAATATCGAACGGTTTGATTGACAAGCTGGGGGGAGCATTGGATTTTCTAGGCATGCAACTCTTAGTGACCATCATCAAAGACTATAAAAAAGTCGAAGACCTCCTACTGGCTTTCGTGGGTATTGAGATCACTGGTTCGACGATTCTTGAAGGAAAGGGGATGGGCCAGCTCCTGGGCGATGTTCCAATCATGGCCGACCTGCGAGGGCTATTCCCTGGGTCAGGACTTGATTCCTACCTGGTCCTAACGGTGCTGGACGCATCGAAGTTAGCACCAGCCTTGGACTTGGTCGAAAAGATCTGTGGCAAGATGGAAAATCCCAGCGAAGGCATTGCGTTTTCTGTGCCCATCGGCCAGGTTCGCGGCATTAAAGGTGGATTAATCTAGTCTTGGTCCTTGAACGATGCGTTCGCTTTCATTACATACGTGACGGTGGATCTTAAGTCGCTCCAAATGAGGAGACCATATCTTGAAACTGAGTTTTTACATTTTTCTGATTCTCGCAGCCCTGGGCGCCTATATGGCGGATGTGCTCATCGACCTGCATATCAGTGTAAATTACGCGGGTGGGGGCGACGACGCCACCTGTGCGGCAGGGTCTAACTTCTCGTGTGCAGACGTTCTCAAAAGTAGCCTCGCGTCCGTATTTGGGATTCCCATCGCAGTGTATGGATTGGCATTCTATGCCGTCACCGCATTCCTCGTATGCCTTCGTCGGTTTAAAGAAAACCTACTCCCAGGACTACCAGATGTTTTCTTTGCCGGTGGTTTAATCATTACGCTCTATTCAATCTTCTTATTGATTGGAAGCAAGGTCGTTGTCGGCAAATTCTGCATACGGTGCATGGGCCTGTATGGCGTGAATATCGCCCTATTCGCCACGGCATGGTTATCCCATCCTGATGGAGGACGCGCAGCTTTAGGGCGCGTCGCCAAAGTCGTCACGCTACCGGGGTTTTGGGCGACCGTTCTACTCTTGTCAATCGCCACTCCATCGACTCAGTACCGGTATTCTCAAGCTGCTGATGCAGCTATAAAAGATCAAATTGAAAAGAAACGCATCGAGATTAAAAATACCGCCGACAACATTGACGTCGATCCTGGAAAGAGTCCGATGCGTGGGCAGGAAAACGCGCCTGTCACGATCATCGAGTGGGCCGATTTCCAATGCGGCTACTGCCAGCAAATGGCCTTCAGTCTAAAAGCCGCCCTATCTAAAGTACCAACGGCCTTCAAATATCATTTTAAGAATTATCCGCTGACAAATTGCAGCAGCAACGAAGGGACTGTCCACCGATCATGTGCAGCAGCAATTGCATTTGAATGTGCAAAAGATCAAGGCAAAGCATGGGAGATGCATGACATGCTGTTCACCAACAATCATGCGCTCGAAGATGATCAATTATATCAGTATTCAAATATGTTGGGTCTTGATGTGGAAACATTTCGGTCATGTCTAAAGGACCCCAAAGCACATGAGCGCCTAAAAGCGGATGTCGAACAAGGCATGAAGCTCAAAATCGAAAGTACACCAACCTGGTATATTAATGGGTCTAGACAGGTCGGGCCCGTCACACCAAACGTCATCTTGAGCATGGTTCAAACCGCACGAGAGACCGCGCAGAATCAGTCCGATAAAGAAAAATCGGCGCCGGCAAAAATACCATCTCAACAACCGTGACCAGCCAATCGACCTCGTTACTTGATAGCCTAAAGCAAAAAAAACTCGGGATCGTTCTTTCAAGCGCCTATTTTGGTTTCTATGCTCACACCGGCTTTATGAGAGCGCTGAAGGAAACCGGGCTGAAAATCGGGGCATACTCGGGGAGTTCCTCAGGGTCCCTCATCGCGGCCTTATCTGCGTGCGAAACGTTAGACAAGGTCACCCCGAGTTTACTTAATCTGCGGCGCCGAGATTTCTGGGACCCATCTGTTCAAGTCGGCCGACACTGGGGCTTGTTGAAAGGGCGAAAGCTCCAAGCCCTGATAGAGCAATATCTCCCCATAGACACATTTGAAGACTGCACGACTCCACTTGTCACCGTCTGCACGAATTTGGCGACAGGTCGCCGACAAATCGACGACCATGGCCCATTGGCACCCGCCATTACATCCAGCTGCGCTCTGCCCTTTCTTTTTCAACCGGTGCTGAGAAATGGCGTTCGATATTCCGACGGTGGCATCATAGACAAAGCACCTATCGAGGCCTTGATCAAAAACCATGATCTGGATGCATTAGTCGTCCACATCATCCATTCGAAAACCATCGGCAAAAAAGCACCGTCTGCGCCGAGACGGTTTTTAAATTGGTCTTTGGACCACTGCCGTCAAAGTGCTTGGCAATCGCAAGCTCTACTGGCGGAAGCGATGGGGATTGAGACCTACATCGTCGAGTCTGAGCCCGCATCAATCGGTCCATTCTCTATGGGTCGGGGTGAGCAAATATTAGAGCGGCAAACCATTCAAGTACGGGACCAACTCAAACAGCCGAGCCAGCTTTTTCGAGCGAGTTATCTTTTGAGCTAATGGAGCCTATTAATAGCGGCTAATCATAAGACCCGACCTCAGTTTAGGCTCAAACCAGGTGGATTTTGGCGGCATGACCTGCCCTGCGTCAGCGATGTCCATCAGTTCAGCTAAGCTTGTCGGAAACAAAGAAAAAGCAACGCCATTATTTGAAGACGCCTTCTTTTCCAACTCGTCCAACCCCCGTATGCCACCGACGAAAATAATACCATTATCCGTCCTTGGGTCTTCAATCCCCAGCAAAGGGTCCAAGACCAGGTTTTGTAAAACACTGACATCTAATCTTTCGACAGGATCCGTGGGGTCAGGCTTAGACTCATCTCTTAAATCGAGTCGGTACCATTGACCCGCCAGAAACATACTGAACTGCTGACGGCTCGACGGCGCATCCGCACGCTCTAGCTTCGAGATCTCAAAGTGACACTCTAGCTTGGCTAATAAAGAATCGACTGAATGACCACCCCTGTGCAGTACGACGCGGTTATAAGGCAGAATTTTAAGCTCACTATCTGGGAATGCCACGGATAAAAAACGAGCCTGGGCATGACTTTTATCAAGACCTTTACCAATCCGTGATGCAGCCGCGGCGCGATGATGACCATCAGCAATATATAATGCGTCGAGCTTTGCGAAGCTGCCCTCGATTAAGGTCACATTCTTCGGATCTGATATTGGCCAAACTTGGTGTCTAATGCCATCGGCCGCTACGAAATCTACGTCCGGCGCTGTGTGAGTAACTTGGGCGATGACCTGATCGATTTCATCCTGCGCACGGTAGGCAAGAAAGACTGGCCCTAAATGGGCCCGAACCGCGTCGATATGACGCATCCGATCATCTTCCTTAGTCGGCCTCGTAAACTCGTGCTTTTTAATTCGGTCGGCCCAATAGTCATCGGCCGTGACCAAACCCACTAGCCCAGTCTGAACATGGTCTCCCATGTGTTGTGCATAGGCATAGTAATTTGGCTGCTCATCTTCAACCAGAACACCTTGAGAAACTAAGCGTTCGAATGCCGCACATGCACCCTGATAACTCGATTCTCCGTAGAGCGACGCACCATCCGGTAAATCTACATCCGGTCGAGTGACCCTCAAAAGACTGTTGGGGGCATCTTTAACCAATGCACGCGCTTCATCTGTGTCGACCACGTCATAAGGAACAGCTGCAACCTCTTGGGCTAATTCTGTACGGGGCCGCCACGCCTTAAATGCAATAAAATCTACCATTTTAAATCCTTATTCAGTCCAAATGAAGTTTTGCCATTGTCGTCGATACAAATCTGTCCAAGTGCTCCATCGCGCGTTGCCTGACATCGTCGATAGATTCACCATCAGCAACAGACTCACAAATTTCAAAATAGAATTTGATCTTCGGTTCGGTTCCAGACGGACGCACCATTAATCTAGAACCGTTTCTCATATGAAAGCCTAATACATTGCTCTTAGGTAGGTCGATGTTCGTCTGCTGGCCAGACTCAAGCGATACGGTCTCAGAGATGAGGTAATCCTTGATTTCTCTGACCTCGCACCCATCCAATTCCATTGGCGGATTCGAACGTAATTGGTCCATCATTTGGGCCATAATCGCCTGTCCAGATTGCCCTGGGAATTTAAAGCTCCTCTGCGTCGTCTCGTATAGGCCATGTGCCCGATAAAGGTCATTTAATCGGTTTTCTAGTGATTGCCCCTGTGACATTGACCTTGATGCTAAATCAGCAAAGATGAGCGCCGCTGATACACCATCTTTATCTCGCACGATCGGTCCGACCGAATAGCCAATAGCCTCTTCAAACCCGACGACAAATGCGCCTCCTCGACTCTGCTGCTTCATCCCTTCATGAGCCAGCCACTTAAAGCCCGTCAGTGTTTCAACACAGCGAGCGCCATGTTCGGCGGCCACTTTTTGCAACATAGATGTCGACACAATGGTTGTCACAACAAGGGTTTCACCACTGTATTGCCCGTACCTCAACAATTCATCAGCCAACAAGACACCAATTTCGTTACCGGTCAACAATCGATACCCACCTAAGACCGGAATGGCTACACAGAGCCGGTCTGCATCGGGATCATTCGCGAACACCACATCTGCGTTGACTTCGTTGGCCAATTGCAATGATAAATCCATAGCGCCGGGTTCCTCCGGATTCGGAAAAGCCACGGTTGGAAAATCGGGGTCTGGATCGGCTTGAGCCTCCACAATGTTGATGTTCTCATACCCGTTTTCGCGCAACACGCGCTCGACGCTTTTACGTCCAACACCGTGCATTGCAGAGTAAACGAGATTGAGGTTCGTAGGTCCATCATAGACTCTGAGTTTGCTCACTGCATCGTAGTATCGGGTCTGTATGTCCTGAGACACATCGACCAAACGGCCTTGAGTACGAGCGGTGTTGAGGTCACTAAGAGGGACCTGACTGGTATCGGAAATCAGATCGACTCGCTTGGAAATTTCAGTGTCATGGGGCGGTATAATTTGCGCACCATCACCCCAATATACCTTGTAGCCATTGTCTTGGGGCGGGTTGTGGCTGGCCGTGACCATGATTCCAATGGATGCATTGACCTCTAGAAGAGCGTGAGCCAAGCGGGGCGTCGGCACAACATCATCGAATAAGTAAATCTTATAGCCTTCGGCCAGTAGGACGCGCGCTGCATAGTCGGCAAACTTTTTTGAACCATACCGACCGTCAAACCCGATAATGGCAATATAACCTGTGTCACTTTGTACAGTCGATTTTGTGTAGGCTGCGAGCGCTGATGTTACTCGGATTACCGTCGCAGAGTTCATCCGATTTGGTCCCGGACCAAGGGCCCCTCTCAAGCCAGCTGTCCCAAAAGATAGGCTGGTTCCAAAATGACTGAGGAGCATCGCCTCATCATTTAAATCGATGAGTGCCTGACCATCTGTTTTTGAGTCGATATCCGGATCTTGGTCAACCCAATCCTGAGCAACCTGATTGATGTTTTGATTCACGACAAATCCTATCGAAAATAGTGGCTAATGAGTGAGTTTATCTGCTCGGCCTGCTGGCGCATGTCATTCGCTAGGAATAGCATTGCCCGAGTCCTGGCAATATTATGAGCTCGTCGCGACGGATAGCGCTGAGTATCGAATGCAAAGTAGTCATCTACCATGACATCTCTGGCGAACCGGCATGCGAGTTCCATGGTGATCGTTCGGGCTGCTTGAGGCAGATAATCAAGTTCATGTTCCGTGAGTTCGAGGCCGTCGGCCGCGTAGCCAGCCAAAATGGACTCAAAGCGATCGATCCGAAAATGCTGTTGCTCATCTTCGCTACCATCTCGACACCACGATCGAACCGCATCACCTATGTCCACGAGTACGGTGTGGCGATTGCAGGTATCGAGGTCTATGAGTCCAATAGCCACATCGCCGTCAAACAAGATGTTACTGATTTTCGGGTCACCGTGAACAACCCGCTGAGGAAGAGAATCCGGCAATATGAGGCTCGGCAACTGGTCGAGAATTTGGTCTATCTCCGGTTTGATAAGCTCGAGTGCGGAGGCATACCCTGTTGTTTGAATCGCATCCTTTAGACCGGCTAGGTGGGCTCGGGTGTCATGGAGGGGGTGCTGCGAAGCAAAATGGTGATCTAGATGAGCAACAACCTTGTGAAAGCGGCCAAGTGCCCTCGCACCCTGCTCAGCCTCGACGGCTGACTGGACTTTTGTCTTCGTATAACCCGGTACCCAACTTGCCATCCGCCACCAGCGGAGGTCTTTGTCTACAAAAACGGGCTGGTCTGTAGTCGTTCTGATCAAACGTGGGGCAATTAATTTATGGTCGTACAAAAATCCCGTGACGGCTTCAAAGTCGCCAATAATTTCATGGGTTGCTAATTTCTTATGAAGCCTCTGGAGTGTAAATTGACCCTCATCTGAATCGACGAGATAGGTGGAGTGCATCAAGCCACTCTTAATCTCGGTCACCGCTTTGAGTCGCCCGATTGGAAACTCTTCAGCGATCTGGGCAATGACGTTCATTCAAGACTCTATTCAGACGTAGAACCGACAGTGTGCTGTAAGCAAGAATCGTTGGCAAGAGCTGTAAAAGTCTAAATGATTAAGCCCGTTGTCTTATGGATCGCACAAGTCCAAACAGAGCGAGGCAAGCCGTAAAAATCATTAGCAGAACGACCGTCAGATCCGTCCAACGATCACCCGGTTTTTGGGTCAGGTCAAAGATGAGTAATCTCTCAGAATCAGGAATCGCCCATCGGATTCGCAAAGCGGATTCCGTTTTCCTCAAATAGGCTAATTTACTTGGATCGATAAGTCGGCCCGCATCGTCAAATTCAAATCCTGTTATGCTGCCCTTACGCTCACGAAAACGCATGACATCATCTCGATCCGCTGGAATCACGCCAATGACATTGGCGCCGACAAGCTTGACATAATATTTAACACCTTCGAGAGACTCTTTCGTCTCGAATTGGCCATTTCGAAAAGGTTGTTCCCCATTTTTCTTAGCCGTCGCCAAGGCGCTCAACTGCCCATTTATCCCCTTCAATTTACAAAAAAGATTGTGGTCCAATCGAGGAGCAGACCCAGGGGCCTTCGCTTCTTGGCTCGGCCTGAGACTTAAATCGCCACAATCAGTTGGCTCGGCGAAGAAAAAAGCGGCTTTCGGCCAGGTCTGATAGGCCAAGAAGAGTGCACCTATAAAAACGCCAACCAAGATGATCGGATGACGCATCGTGAATCCGCGCTGATTCCTGAATCGCTCCATGTCATCGATGGCGCGAAAGTCTGCGTCTGACCAGTCACTCTCGTGTTTAGACATATCCAAAATCCCTAGTTGGCTTAATGACCCCTGAAAACGATGTTTTTCAACGAGATAAGACAGCTGTTCGCAGCCAATGTTTCTTGCGTTAAAGGGTCTAAAACAAGAGTCAGCTCGCGTCGAATTCAGTCATTCTAAAATTCAGTTGGCGCCCAATGAACTGGTAATTAATACACGCTCCGTAAAGCCCGCAACATCGCTGACCTCAAACTGAACTTGAAGACGCGTTCCCGTTTCACCACAAATGATCTGTGGCGTATTGGCACCACGACGCCAACGGTATTCAACTTCACAAATCTCATCCGGTCCCCCGCAGTCCGGTAAGGGGGCCTGATCAGTTAACGGGACAGGCTCCATATCGAGACTCGTGGCCTCAACAACGGCCCTTACATCAGCAAGGTCTTCCACCCCGTCGAGATCGGTGACCCGCACTGTAATCGATGCCAGCTTGACGACATTGTCCGTTCCAAAAGGACGACATGTAGCAGATGCCTGAGTGACCGTCGGCTTGTTGGGTGGCTGTGGATCCTCTCCACATGCGCCTAAAAAGCCCAAAGTGAGTATGAGTAAAGTAATTTTCTGAAACATAATGAGTCCTGACAGAGCACGAGACTTAACTAAAGCGACAGTTCAGGCGGACCTTATTGCACCCTTTGGACGAATCGCAAGCAAAGAACGGTTTTCAAGGATCGGTTGGCGTGAACGGATAATCAAGATACAGTCCGGATTGTGAAGTACTTACTCCCAATTTTTGTCATGGTCAGTTTAGCCCATTCGACGCCAAAGGCACCGGTCTATTGGAATTATCCCGGTCCAAATGGCGACAAGATTCGGGCCGCATTGGCTGTTGAACGCACAGACGAACACGCACATCATCTCATCCTACCTGATGAATTAGATGCCTATCTAAGCGACATACCGCTCCCAGAACGCTTCGACTGCCTTGATGATTCGAAAGTATGTGAGTCTGAAGCCCAGGGTGTCTTGAGGCTGCTTGGGTTTGGCGCTCGAGTCGATGCGGACTCTAGGCGAACAGATCAAGGATATGAAGTGACGCTTGAGATGACGCTTGCCGATGGAGTCGATAAAAAAATCTTCAAAGGAAGCGGCAGTACCATCGAAGACGCATCCTCGGGTGCATTCGCGGCCCTTATCGGACAGGGAACACTGCTTCTCGAAGTAAACCCAAAAACGGCCTCATTTCGAATAGACGGAAAACCCTATGGCCAAGGCAGCGGAAAATACTTGATTCCTGCGGGTAAACATACGCTTACAATCGAAGCCGAAAACCATCAATTAACTGAAGAGCCCATTGAAATTAGACCCTCAGAAACTCTTAAAATTGTTGTTAAATTAGCAGCTGCATTCGGTCGGCTGTCCCTAAAGACTACACCAGAAAAAACGACGGTATTTATCGATGGTACTGAGTGGACAAATCCGACTGAACTCAAAGACGTCGAACCCGGGCAGCATATTATTCGTGTGGAAGCACCTGGCCACGAAGCCTTCAGTCAAAATGTGACGATTAGAGCAGGGGTCGAACATGCACTGAAGCTCAAACTCGTACCCAGTGAACCCATATGGCGGACAGCCATGAAAACGGTCCACAAAGACACGCATGCAAACCCCTGGTATGTCGGTCTGCAACTGCATACCGTTTCAGCCAGAAGTGGCGGTATAAACCTAAAGACAACTCAGAACTTCGAAATGAAGGACCTTGCGGAATCGGTGGGGATGCTTGGCCTTGGTGTAAATGTTGGTTGGCGTAGCAAACATCTAGACATACTGGGTTTGGGTCTGAGTTTCCAAAATGGATTGAACGAAGCGAAGGTCATCATGGACGATGACTCTCCAGGACGATTAGACACGCTCGACCGAACCATGATGCGCATTGGTTGGTTTGGCTTGAGGTATCCCATTTGGCGCATTGATGCCTACACATTGGCCGGTCTGGGTTTGGCTTTTGAGACCTTCGAAGGGGGCGCTGTTAATCGGAGTTTTAGAGCAACGACAACCCGGCTGTTTGTCGGCAGTGAATTTGGTCTTCGGTATAGTTTCTCAGACAATTGGTTCGCTGGCTCATCGATCATCTTGGACTATTGGCCTGATGATAGACCAAGTATCACGTGGACTATGAATGGCGAATATGCTTTCGATCTGAATGGAGTCCTCTAGATGGGCTTGATGAGATTAAAAACGATCTGTTTCGGACTTGTTCTGATGCTCGGCACGACCGGTTTGGGACTGGCAAATAAAGACACAAGCGAGACCGCTGAATATCCAAAACATCCCCTCACGAAAAAAGCTAAGAACGCATATAACGCCGGCAAATATAACGAAGCTGTCCGCGCGTTCCGAGGTCTGGCCCACTTATATCCTGAAAACCCGACTGTATACCGAGGGCTGGCACGTGCTCTAAGTTGGGCAAACGAGCCCGCTGATGCTTTGGTGGCATATTGGCATTACCAAAACCTTGCACCCAAAGCGTCCGACCAAGAAAAAGTAAAAGCCGAAATCGAGCTCCTTTTAAGGCGTGTCAGAAAACCACCATCACGAGAGCCATCTTCAAAAATTAAGAAAGCGTTCCAAGCTATTGAAGTCCGAGCAAAGTCGGGTCGATTTACTGGCCGAGATGGTGCGCTAGGGGCTCTCGAACAGATTATGTCTACCCAGTACTTCGGCCCCAAGATAGGCCATGCTCGGCGACAAATTAGAAAACAGCTCATGATTCATTCCGAGCGAGCAGCCACCAATTGGTGGCAGGTGACGACCCAGGCTCGACCGAAGACTCTCGTGGAACTCACAAGTGCCTGGGAGTTGCTGGATATAGATACACTCACGGATGTTGAGAAAACGACTTTTTTAACCCTTGATGCCATGACGCACCTAAGCCACGGTGAAGCTGGTAAAGCGGCTAAAATTATCGCATCTGTTGCCGCGGGACGCCCACAGATCCGCTATCTCCAAGCGGTCGCGCTCATTAGATCAAGGCAATACCAAAAGGCACACGGTCTCTTGAGCGGACTGGCACGTGGGTCCGTCGATTCAAGAATTCACGTGCTACTTGGCTTTACGGCCCAGAAACTCGGGAAGAAGGCTGCAACTGAGTCATTTTTAAATGCGCTCAATACAGAGGATGAACCATAACTAAAGCTGCGTAGGCGGGCTCGCATACTGGCAATTTTGGATGACATCAGTGGCTTGATTGAGCTTTGGACTCACCGCTAGAACACGCTTCATACTTTTGACCGCTTGCGCACATCGCCCGGAGCGGTAGGCCAGTTGACCCTTCTGTAATGCTCGACGCATGCCAATGATTTGATTGCGTAATCGTTGGACGGATTCGGTCCCCCGATGGATCTTATGAAGCTTTTCTACGATGACAGCAGCGGCTTCAAATCGGCCATCTTTGAGCATGCCCTTGGCTTTGTTTAAACTGGTATTTAACCGTTTTATGGCTCTTTTCTTTGCGAGTTCAAGTTCCCTTTTTTCTCGCTTTGCTCTGGCCTTGCGTTCTTTGGCTGCCAACCGTTCCGAATCGTCTGGTTCGGACTGAGTCGCCTGAGCGGGCTTGCCTATGGGCTGGTGGACGACAGAGTCTGATGCCTTAGATGATCGTTTCTTGGGCTGAAGGTGCTGAGAGTCACGCGTGGTTTCATGCCGTTTTTTCGCAAGTGCTTTGCGCTTTGCAGAGCCTTCGGGCGACGGATTAGCCGGGCGAACATCTTGATTATGAGCGCGTCTTTTAGCCGAAGCTGGGCGCGTCTCTTCTACGATCTCACTGGAGTCTTGAAGGGCAAAAGACAAGACAGCAAAAAGACCCAGAGCGGCCACGCCCAAGCCTGCAAGAACAGAGGGTCGCTTGAGCGTTGTTAAATTGAGCTTCATGGTGGTCATGGTGTGGTCGTGTTTCGGCCCGTGTCCTGAAACACGCATGACGATAGAATGAAGTTTGGAAATATTCGCTCGGTGGTCAGCTGACGTATGCCCGGAGACTGTCGGTGCTGGCGCTGTCGCTTTCCCCCCCCGCAGATAGCAGTCAAGGGCCTCGACCAACTCATTGGTGCTTTTGAAGCGGCGGTCCGGCTTCTTCTCTAAGGCCTTCATCACGATTCCATCGAGCTCTTTGTCGATCGACACCCCGGGTATCGCATTTTTGAGTTTTGGCGGCGCATCGTGAGCCTGCTGATGCATAATTCGCAATTTATCGGAGCCTATGAACGGAGGATCACCCACCAACAATTCATAGAGCATGGTACCCAAGGCGTAAATATCACTCCGGGCATCAACGGTCTTCCCACGGGCTTGTTCAGGAGCCATATATTCAGGGGTTCCAAAAACCATTCCTGCCTGGGTCAAACGTGGCCCGTCGTCATCGATGTGTTTAGCGATTCCAAAGTCCAGCAATCGAACGTGATACCGGCCGGGTCTGATCTCAGTCAAAATGACATTTTCTGGCTTGAGATCCCGGTGAACAATGCCTTGATCATGGGCTTGTCCAAGACCCTGTGCAATTTGAAGAATGAGATCCGACGCGAGATTTGGTTGGATTCGGCCTTGTTCCCGAACCAATTTGGCCAGTGAAACGCCGGGGCAGTATTCCAGCACCATGTAGAATGTACCGGTCTCAGTCCGTCCAAAATCATGGAGGCTAACCAAATTAGGATGGCAAACCTGGCCGTATGTTAGGGCCTCTTTCTCAAATCTTTGGATCAACTTGTCGTCGCCCGCGTAGCGTTCATGGAGTACCTTGATCGCGACGCTCTGACCCAGTCGGGTATGCGTACCCAGATAGACGGTTCCCATACCGCCGACCCCAATGCGCTTTTCGATTCGATACCGGTTGCCGATCGTCAGTCCGATAAGCGGGTCTATAGGTTTTCCATCTGTCGAGCGTGCAAGCCCACATCGACCACAGAAACGGTCGTGTTCACACAGCTGACGGTCGCATCGAGGACACTTCATTACAATTCCTACTACCTTTGACTACATTGTGCAGAAAAGTAATCTATTAGTCAAATTTGCTACCAGTACTTTTTGTATGGAACTGACTTCAAACCCGCTTTAATCGGGGAAGTATGGCCTGATGGAAACAATCAATGGGTGTCTAGGAATCAACCTCTTTAAACCGTATAAGCAGGGCTTTCCTGCAGCTTCCTGAGGCTAAAAATCACCAAATAGGACAGTCAACTTGACGCCAAGACCGTGGGCTATCTTGTAGAGAGAGCTGACAGATGCGCTGGATTCAGCACGTTCAATCTGGCTCAATAAACTCGGAGATAATCCAGTCCGACGCGCAACCTGCTTGAGTGTCAGAGACTTTTCTTTTCTGAGTCTGCGAACGATCTGCCCAATGGTTTGATGCAAACGTTCTTCCATATCGAGAACGATGCCTTTTCGCTTCAAAACATCGCTAATTGTCTTACGAAAACTATCGATATCGAAAGGCTTTTTCACGTAGTCTGAGACATCGAGTTTGAGGGCATCAATCGCTGTTTCTACAGACGGATAACCAGTGAACACAATGATGGCAATGTCTGTATCGATGCGGCGAATTCTCTGGATGAGCTCGATTCCGTCGATCTCTGGCATCATGAGGTCGATAACAAGCACATGAAACTCTTGCTCTCGAAGTCTATCCAAGACCAGCGATGGGTTCGAGATTGTTGTTACATCATAACCAGATGAACCCAGCATAGTCTGCATGTATGCACAGATGTCTTTATCGTCATCAACAATCAAAATTTTCGCAGCATTAGCCATCGATTAATCCAAAACTCTAAAATAAACAAACTGCGCGATTCGGTAGCATGTAGTCGGTCGACATTTCAATCAAACAGTTCCATTGAAACGAGAATACCAGGCGGATTTACTGTTCGAATTCACGCTTTAAATTCACGAAACGACTGTGCTCAATGAAGAACTTGAGTTTCACAGTACCCAAGGGTCCATTTCGTTGTTTTGCGACGATGAGTTCAGCGAGTCCTTTGTCCTCGGAATCCTCGTTATAGTATTCATCTCGATACACAAACATAATGATATCGGCATCCTGCTCAATGGCACCGGATTCTCTCAAGTCCGACATCATGGGCCTTTTATTGGGTCGACTTTCAACACCACGATTGAGCTGGGATAAAGCCACTACCGGAATACTCAGCTCCTTGGCCAGACCTTTAAGATTCCGACTGATCTCACTGATCTCTTGCTCACGACTCTTGGCTGTTGGTGACCGCATGAGTTGAAGATAGTCGATGAGGACCAGTCCCAGGGGGGGTAAGTTTCGGTCGCTCGCTAGCCGCCGACACTTAGATCTGACCTCCATAATTGTAGAACCAGCCGTATCGTCAATTTCGATAGACCAATCATTCATCCGCCTCACGGCAGCGACAAGTCTTTCGATATCCTGGTTGACCAAATGCCCCGTTCTCATGGACCGTGAGTTGACCTCGGCCTCACACGCAAGCATTCGGGCGGCCAATTGAGCCGTCGGCATCTCAAGACTGAAGACAGCGACCGTACACCCTGACATCCGTGCAGCGTTGCTCGCCATATTAAGTGCAACGGCCGTCTTACCCATACCGGGTCGGCCTGCCAAAACAACCAAGTCACCCGCATTGAGCCCGCTGGTCAAACTGTCAAGATCTGTAAAGCCCGTCGGCGTTCCCGTGACAGCGATCTTCTTCTCAAAAGCATTTCGGACATTATCAAGAACATCTTTTAAAGCGTCGTTCATGGACACAAAACTGCCCTGATTCTGCTTCGCTCCAATCTCGAAAATGAGCTGTTGGGCTTCGTCAAATAAGACTGTTTGGTCTTCGTAATCGCCGCCTTGAGCCTTCTCTACGACGCTTGTACATGCGGAGATAAGTCGCCGAAGCTCGGCAAGGTCATGGACAATTTTTGCATGGTGACCGACATTAATCGCGGTCGCAGATGTCTGATCTAACGCGAGCAAATACTCCATGCCACCGACATCTTCAAGCTGACTCTGTTGGTCAAGCCTGGTTGCGAGCGTGACTGTATCGATGGGTTTGCTCTCATCCGATAACGCGATCATAGACTCGAAAATGATCTTATTCTGGGGCAGATAAAAATCGGCATGACCCAGGGATTCAGCCACTCGGTCAAGTGCACCGTTATCGAGCAAAATAGCGCCCAAAACAGCCTGCTCAGCTTCCCGGGCCTCTAGATGGCGACCTATAGACAT
>MDTC01043666.1_pt1 | contig 22026 bp, 19 predicted proteins | sample 811181 | NCBI WGS metagenome assembly MDTC01 (sample SAMN05326644, study PRJNA326480) | marine metagenome | isolation source: seawater | place: Pacific Ocean: North | collected 2011 | reverse complement strand
GAACAAGAAAGATTAGAACAAGAAAAATTAGAACAAGAAAAATTAGAACAAGAAAAATTAGAACAAGAAAAATTAGAACAAGAAAGATTAGAACAAGAAAAATTAGAACAAGAAAAATTAGAAAAAATAAAGCTCTTGGAAAAAGAAAGAGAAGAAAGAATAAAGAAAATTGAGGAAGAAATATTATTAAAGAAAAAACAATTGGAACAAAATCAATGAAATTAATTATTTTTATCTTTTATTTATTTTTTTTTTATGTTTTATATATATAAAATGGATTGTCAAAAGTTAATAGTTTATGGGTTTGTAATTTTAGTTGGATTATACTTACTAAAGGATATATGTGGATTTAAGATCCCATTTATTGAAGGAATGGCTGATTTTGGTAGTTTTGAGGAAGTCAACGGTGCTGTTAAAAGTCCAGAAGTAGAAGTACAAGCGGTTGATCCTGTTGTCAAAGAAGTTGCCCCGGTAGAGGGGGCAAAGGACGTTGCATCATGTAAGCGTGCGCCCCCATTAGATCCAAAAGATCTATTACCAAAGGGGGATGGGGGTGAAGTACAGAAATTTAGTGAAGAACATCCCGATGGAGAGGGTATTCTTAAAGGTGTAAATTATCTTGAATCAACGTTTCACGCGGGAGTAAACACAGTTGGTCAAAGTTTAAGAAATGCGAACCTTAATTTAAGAGCTGAACCACCAAACCCTCGTGTTGTTGTAAGTCCTTGGATGAATTCAACGATTGATTCTGACTTAGCGAGAAAGCCATTGAGTGATAATTTAAATTAAAAATTGATTGTTTGAATAAAACAAATATAAAGAATAAATTACCTATAATACTATAAATGAGTAAAATAGACAAGTTTCGTGCAAATCCGTATAACTTTAATAATCAACAAATTGATGAAAAGGATATCATTAATATTATGAATAAACTTAATATTAATGATTTTAAGACTACTAATATTCAATTCTATCAGACAGCATTTATACATAAATCGTATTGTAAATTATCTGATTATAGTAATTATGAATATCCTGGAAAGGGTTGTTTACCCTTACAAGATATATCATATGAAACTATGGAGTTTTTAGGAGATTCTATATTAGGTTCTATTGTATCTTCGTATATTTATCGTCGTTTTTATGAAATCTATGGTGAAAATGAGGGGTTCCTAACAAAACTAAAGATAAGGTTAGTATGTGGTGAAAATTTATTTGATGTATCTCGTAAAATGGAACTATCTCAATTTATTATTATATCAAAACATATTGAGGATAATTGTTCAGGAAGGGACAATGCAAATATATTAGAAGATGTCCTGGAATCTTTTATTGGTGCTCTTTATTTAGATAAAGGATATTCGTATACTGAAGACTTTTTAATTAAAGTTATTGAAAAATATTGTGATTTAACAGAAATAATCTTAAAAGATAATAATTATAAAGATCAAATATCACGGTATTTTCAACAAACATTTACAAAGTATCCAAAATATAAAACAGAAAAATTCAATGATACATTTAAAAGTACAATTTATAATGGTGATATTTTAATAGAAACTGGCACAGGGGTAAGTAAGAAAAAAGCCGAACAGGATGTATCGAGAAAAGCCTTAATTCACTTTAATGTTATTGCATAAATATAAAATTATATAGAATAATATATATAGTTGATATGCCAAATGAATTTATTATTAAAGATGATCTCTATTTAATTTTATTAAAATATTTTGATGGAAACATTATAAATATAGATAAGAAAACATTAACAAGTTTAAAGAAAAATAAATATAAGAAAAAAGAGATCAAAGTAATTGATAAAAAAATCCTTAAAACATTAAAAAAGATACTTACTTTGGAAGTTGAGAATCCCGAGGAATATGCGAATATTGAATGGGTATACCCTATATGGAATGTTAAAGAAAAATTAAAGAGATTAAAAGAGGCATTCCCCGAAGACTATGAAGAGGAAGAAGAAGAAGAGAAAGCTGATGATGAAGGGAAAGCTGATGATGAAGGGAAAGCTGATGATGAAGGGAAAGCTGATGATGAAGGGAAAGCTGATGATGAAGAGAAAGCTGATGATGAAGAGAATCAACCTTACAAAGTGATATTACCTCAAAGAAAAGCATTCATTGATTGGATAAATAATGTATTTTACAATGAATTAATAGAATATCATAAAGATAGACCAAAAGAATTAAGTGATTTAAATCTTCATCAATACTTTATTAAAAAATATTTATCCATTGAAACACCTTTTCGTGGACTTTTAGTCTATCATGGATTAGGGACTGGTAAGACTGCAACATCAGTTATTACAACCGAAGGATTATCAAAACAAATGCCGATATACACCTTTTTACCCGCTTCATTAGAAACCGAATATATTAAGGAAGTGAAGTCTTGGGGTGATAATATATTTAAAATTGATAATAACTATTGGATTTTTTATCCAAATGATGAAATTAAAGATAACCTTCAATTAAGGAAAAAATTAAAAGAAAAATATGGTGTAGATGAATCCCATATTACAAGGATCTTTAATAAAACCCGTTCAAAAATGAAATCAGAATTAGACCCTAATAGCCCTGATTATAAACAGAACATATCCATTATTAATAAGAAATTATCAGATAGTAAAGGGATATTTATACCAGTTGATTCTATTCAAGATGAATATAGAGATATATATACAGTTACTGGTAAGTTACTGAAAGGGGATAGTAATCCCTCTGGTCAGGAACCAAAGATTATTAAATTAGAGGAACATCATCTTTATTATATTGAACAAGAAATATATACACTCATTCGTAATAAGTATAATTTTATTCATTATAATGGATTTCCACGTGTGGAGGATTTTGATTTTAAAAAGAATACTGGTGAAGTACTTACAAAAGAAAAATTAACAGAGAATGATAAAATGGTAATTGATTTTGCTGAGAAATATAAAGAGAATTATGATACATATAGTATTGAATCCCCTTTTCGGAATAATGTGATTGTGATAGATGAAGTCCATAATTTTGTGAGGGAAATCATTAATGAAAGTGTTCCAGCAAATATTTTTTATAATTGGATTGTGAATGCTGAAGATATTAAGATTGTCTTTTTATCGGGTACTCCAATTATTAATAAACCAGCGGAAGTCGCTATCATGTATAATATGTTACGTGGATCATTATTAATCTTTGACTTTACATTAAAATCAAATGAAGATGAAGATATTTTGGAAGAAAAATTGCGAAATCATTTCTATAAAGAAAACTCTTCTATTGAACAAATCCATGTTTCAAAGAAGAAAGGGAAAATCATTATTTCATTTACAAAAACAAAGACAAACTTTGAATCAATTATGGAAGATGATATTATTCAAACAGTTCAAAAAATAAAAACCATTAAATATAACAATCACGATTTAAAATCCTTTTTTGATGAAATCTATAAAGGCCTTCACAAATTGGTCAATAAAGAGGATTTAATACCTCAAAAAGAAGTATTAGATAAGAAACTATCGTCTAGTTTAAAAGATCTGAAATTAGGTGTTCCAATGGTTTTTGATAAAGGGAGTAATGTTGTCTTTAATCGTAAACAAAAATTATTTGAAATCAAACAAAACGATGATATAATTGATTTATCTGATAATAATAATTTCATTGAATATTTCTTAGACGATCAATTTACAATACCCGAAAAAAAGAAAGTATTTTTAAGGAGAATGATACTTGGATTAACATCCTATTATCCAATTGATCGCAAGTCAATCAAAAATATGCCTCAAATTGTAAAACCCTTTAAAATATTACCAGAATATCAAGATTATACAATTATCAAAAATATAAATGTAGTTCCATGTGAAATAACACCCATTCAATGGGTCAGTTATGAAAGTGAATATATGAAAGAAAAATTAAAAAAGTTAAAGCAATTCAAGAAAAAAGATATGTATAATGATCAAGGGAATAAAGAATATAGCATACGGACTAGACAACATTGTAATATTGTATACGATGATGATTCTTTTAGAAAGGGGGATGGAGGAGAACTATTAGATCAGACATACCGAAGGATGAGGGATAATGGTCATTTTTCTTCAGATAAAACCCTATCTCTTTACTCCCCCAAATTTTACAATATACTCCAAAATATTGATCGTTTTATAAAAAATGATATACCAACGGGTAAAGTACTATATTATAGTTCATTTAGAAACGATGCTGGTTCGGGAGCTTTTGAACAGATATTAATTGAAAATGGATATGAAAAATATAATAGCGAGGATAAAAATATTGAACAATTAATTGAAGAAGGTTCAAAAAAAAGAGATATACATTTATCACTGGATTGGAATCCGCAGATGAAATAAAATTAAATAAAGATGCTTTTAACCATACAAAAAATGTTCGTGGTGAATATATCCAACTCATTCTAATTTCAAGTTCAGGTGCTGAAGGTATTTCTTTGACTTGCGTAAGACAAGTCCATATTATGGAACCTTATTGGAATTATATTCGTGTTGACCAGGTGTTTGGACGAGCCATACGTATGATGTCCCATATGAACCCTGATTTACCGGAAGAAGAAAGAAATGTGGAACAATATCTCTATATTACAACATTACCTAAGGGAGATACAATTGAAAAATTATTTCGTTCATTGAAAGATAGCCGGTGGCCTGAACTTGAAGATATCAATGATGGAGAAGATATTAAAATGAGATTATTAGATAAACATAAGCCCGTTTATAAGACATTAACAAAAATACTCTCTATGAAAAAAGAAACAAATAATAGGACAGTTGATCAATTATTATTTGATATTATGGAAAAGAAAAATGTGATTAGTTTAAACATTATTGATATTATTAAACAATCCTCCATCGATTGCATACAAAATACAAGGGATGATATTGATTTAAATAATAAATGCCTTAGATTTTCTGATAAATTAAAGAAAGAAGACTCTTATTTCCCAGGAATAACATCCGGAGAACTCAATGAAATTGATAAGAAACAATACAAAAGTAATTTCTTATTCTTTATAAAACCAAATATCTATGTTGTTCTAGCAAAAAGAAAAGATGATGGATCAGATATTTATATCTATTATCGTTTAACAGATCAAGAGGGAGATATTGATATCCGTTATATTCGGGAAAATGGACTAAGGGTTGGTGATTTTGATCCAGAACTAAAATTATTCTCAATATATATCTACAAAGATCATAAATTAAATGATTTATTAGGTAATCAATTCTCAATACTCCAAGAAATATATACAACTCCCGATAAGATGTTTCAGAAAATAAAGGACTCAAAATTTCCATCTATAGAGCAAATTAAAGAAGAAAAAAATCTTATTGGATATACTATTAAACATAATACAAGTGAAAGATTATTCTATAGTCCAATCAATAAATCCCGAATGCTTAAATTATACGATGCAAATGAATATAAATTAAATAATTACTCACTCAAAAGTACAAGATATATCATCCTTAGAGATGGAAAGATTTTTAAGAACCTTGATTAAAAAATAGTAGGTTTTGATTACTAATATTCATTATCTTCATATCAATATTATTATATACCTTATCTTTATAATCCCCATTTAATTTACAATAAATCATATTCCCATTCACAATATTAATTCTGATAGGTGTTAACAATAATTCAATTAAATCAATATCAATTGATCGATTATTATTAATAATCACTTTAATCATATCTTTTGAATGATAATTTAATTGATTTATTTCTGAACATGTCAGTATTAAAATATTTTCTTTTATTTCAATTATATTTATCTTTAAAATATCATTATTACTGTATTTAACACCCGATATATCCCTTATATCAATACTAATACGATTAATATTCTTGGGTTCGATAATGTGTTTTTCTATCGGTTCAAATACTCCAACAGTATTATATTTATTTTTAATTAGTTCTGTTTGTTGTAAATATAATGTAAGGTTTAATTCCTTTATTTTTAATAATATCACAGGAATACTAAAAATATAATTATCTTCAATCGGTATAATTAATTTAGAAATACTCTTAAGTTGATGGGAATTAACACGTTCTTTTACTAGATCAATCATATAATTGTATCGTGAAGACTTATTATTTACTCTCTGACTTGAATTAAAGCTAATTGTAGTACCTTCATCATCAACTTTTCCATGATCCTCTTTTTCTCCTTCGGAAATAGATGTAGGGTTATCTTCATTCAAAAATACATTTTCTTTTTTATTTTCTTTCTTAATTATATTTTTACTTTCTTTTTCTTTCGTAAATATATTTTCCCTTTCTCTTATCATCCTACTTAACATATCTTCGGGTTTATTTAGATTATCATTATCGTTATCATTTCCATTATCATTTCCATTATCATTCTCAGTATCATTAAACTTCCTTCCTAATTCTGATACAGTTTCATTTAATAATACTTCATTAATATCACGAATATCATCAAAATTATTTTCTTCAAATATAGTTTTCATTTTAGTATTAAAATATGTATAATTCTCCCCATTATTCTGTTTAATATCATAATCATAGTCTTTCTTTATTACTTTTTGCAACATATCATACATGTATTCCTTATTAATTTCAGAAAAGAATTGTTCATACAATGACATTATTACTAATGAATTTTTAAAAAATATCAGTTAAACGTATCTTTCAAAGGAGTATAAAAAATATTACGAAACCTTTCCATTTCTTTATCATTCTTCAGAGTATTAATATATTTCTCAAAGGATTTACCCTTTAACATAGATACTAAAAAATGAAGGCAATATACACCGCATTCAGTATTTCCTTTCTGATGTTCAATATCATTATAAAGTACGTCAATATCTAGATTCATCTCTTTATATTGAGATTTTATTCTTTCAATAAAATCCTTCACTTCTTTTTGAGGTTCCCCTACAACAGAATCAAAATAATATATACATGGAATACCCTTGCGATTTACACCCTTTAGATCTATATATATTGAAAACCAATGCTTTCCTGATTTATGGTGTGGATCAGTATTTAAAACAATACCTAGACATGTCTTCTTATCTTTTTTCAATTCTTGAATATCAATATTACATAATTCATTTGATACACATTCATCTCCTAATTTTGTATCAAAATTGATTGGATGAGCTCCCAAATATTTAAAATTTGGATATCCAATCTCATATTGAGCCAATACATTATTAATATCAGTCGTAGATAACCAAGTATTTGGATTATTAATCCATTCTTTCGGTATAGTAGGGCGAAAGTTTTTTTCAAATAAACGGAGATCTTTTTCCGATAATTCATTTTTGAGTATCTGAATTGTTATCCAACATTTCTCATGTTTACATTTAGAAATTTCTTGAATTGCTTTTGATATATCTGAATGAAGTTTCTGTTTCTTACTATTTAATTTAATCTTAGAGTTTGTATGTTTATTAAGTATCTTAGCAATCTTACGCAGCAATACAGGGCGTATACAAGAATACTTATTTTTTTTCTTTGATGGTGAACAATGTTCAGAGTTAAACATTATATTATTATAAAATATTTAAAAATTATTAACATAATATAATTAAATACATTCTATGGATATTATTACTTCAAAAGGTATTATCACTGAAGAAATAAACAAAATTATAAAATCCTACTCAGATAATGAAACTTTATTATCAGAAAAGGCCCATACAATACAACAGGAGCTTTCCCAGGTAAATCAATACAATCAAAGATTAATTTCAGAAGTTTCGGAAAAAGATAAACTTCTCCATTTAGGTGATCTTAAAATGGAAGATTATGAAGTTATGATAAACAAAATACAAGAAGATGCAAATAAAGAACTAACTGAAAAGGAAAGGTTTGATATGCTGAAAAAACAAGATACGGAAATACACGAAAGAGATATTGAAATTAAACGACTTCAAAAAAAAATTAACGGATTGGAAGAAAAATTATCCCTCATTGATAAAGAGAATATTGAACTAGTTATCCGCGAGGATGATTCCCAATGGATGAAATTGGAAAAGAATACCTATATAAATGATAAAGAAAAAGTCGCGATTGCCCTTGAAATGTATAGTAATCATATTAATAAAGATGTATCCTTAGAAGAATTAGGAAAAACAAGTATCGGAATTAATGGTTGGTATGAACAAAAAGATGCCATAGATAGTGATGAAACTGATAGTATGGATGATGATAATAAAAATGATGATGAAACAGAAATTGAAACTAAGGTAATCGATAATGATGATAATAATAATGATGATAATAAAAATGATGATAATAAAAATGATGATGAAACCGAAATTGAAACTAAGGTAATCGATGATAATAAAAATGATGATGAAACAGAAATTGAAACTAAGGTAATCGATATTGATGATAATAATGATGATGGATCTTCTTCTGAAGATAATGCAACAGAAGTAGAAATCATAACACACTATAAAAAAGAGTATTATACTATAATTAATGAAACTCCACAATATATTTATGCTATTGAAGATGGAGAATTAGGTAATAAAGTGGGTATAATAGATGAAAAAGGTAAAAAGAAATTTTATAAGTCCTCTAAAAAATGAACATACTGATTATATAATACATCGTCTTTTTTAAAATTAAAATGCCTTAAAAACCCTTCTCTATCATCCTTATAAAAATCAATTAACTCAGGGTCTAAATAATTACTTTTACATATCGCAGGTGTATTATGGAGTTTCTGGGAAACATTCTCAATACATTTTTTGATATCATTTGTTCTCCTATTTGTGAACTGTTTAATTAACTCAATATTTGCCCCCCAGGTTCTAAAATCTTTTGCTGTATAGTCTCCAAATTGTTTTAAGTAACGGTTTACATCTCCCGCACGAATATTATAATATTTATTATTCTTTCGGTATGAAAATAAACGATCTTCTCTCCGAATATACCTTTTTTTTTTCTTAAGAGTCTTAACTAATGGCTTATTTTTGATTGTACAAGTATTCCTAACATCTTTTTTACCATTGAAATCAATCACAATTTGATTCTTATTCTTAATTCGAATATGTTTTCCTTTTAATGTAGTTGTTCCATAGGATTTATTCTTTTTTGAATAAATATCATTTCCTACACGGAATTGACACTCCATAATTAACCTTAATATTATAGCAACTTGTTTATCTTTTGAATCACGAACACTATAAAAATCTTCATTTATCTTACGATTAATTTTTTTAAAATGTTTCCCAAAATCAATCATACGATTAAATTTCTTATTGGATTGCCCCTTCGTATACTCCTTATTATATACATATTGTGCCCTTTTCTTAGTATCATACCCTATTGCAAGTACTTTATCATTCTTATTCAAATTAATTTTTACATTATTATATGCTGGAGCAATATAAATCCCCGAAATGATTCTCTTTATATATACATCATCCTTTATTTCTATACCCTTATCATTATAATATTTATGATAATATTTATTACCATTTCTCTTAGTTATTTTACGAATAATATATTCCTTCATATATATTATTCAATTATATTTAATTTATTAATAAATGGTATATTAGACAATTATTTCTTTACCTTTTGAAGTTGATATGTTACAGTAATCTTACGATTTGTCCATAAATCATTGATCGCAGAGTCTAATTTATTTTCTTCATCTAAATACTTTGATAAATTTTCGCGAATATTATCCTTATTTAACCCTTGCTTTACCTTTTTCTCCTTACAACGAATCTTACCAATTTCAGTATTTAGATCTGCTACATTATGTTTATTCATAAACTCCGTTATCTCTGGTTCTAATTCCTTATTCCGTATCTTCTTTAACTCTTTCACTTTACCTTCTAACTCACTGATCTGTTTATCAACAGTTACCCATCTTTGTACTTTCTCTTTTAAAAACTGAATCTCATTAGGTGCTATTTTTTCAAAAGGATTCATAATATTATTCATATACTTTATACTTTAAATTATTTATTATTCAATAAATTAATAAATCTTTTATATTATAATGAATAAGAAAAAGAGAACCCTTAAGAAAAAAAAGACCTCTAAGAAAAAAAGAATATATCATAAAAAAAAGACCCCTAAGAAAAAAAGAATCTTTAAGAAAAAAAGAACCCTTAAGAAAAAAAGAACCCTTAAGAAAAAAAGGAAACAGAAACTACCACGAAAAAGAGTAGTACTAAAAAAATATCCATATAAACGTATAACAAAAGAAGGACAAAAATGGATTAATGCAGCTATTAAAGATATGATCAAAAGAACAACTATTCGTCATCATCATCCAATAATGTAAACTTCTTTATATTCTTACTAGCAGCCTTACGTTTTTTTTTCTTTATCTCTTCGCCATTATGAAAAACTGTAAAATTCATCTTTCTATAAAGCATTGATCTTTTTTCACATTGCTTTTCAAACATAGAAAATTTATCTTGTATATCGATAATTAATGGATGAAATGTACGGTCACAAGCTTTTTTACGAAAAACACGCCCTACAGCTTGTTCAACATCGGATTTTGGAGATGCTAATATAACGGAATCCAATTTAGGTATATCCATACCCTCTGCAGCCATTGAAAATGTTGCTAATAAAATATCTTTTTCCTGGGAATCCCGTAATTGATCTGGCTTCATACCCCCCACATAGTAACCGCGTGAATAATCCTTTAATAAATTATACATACATTCTAAATGCCCTCTTCTATCACTAAGGATTAATATGTTACGTCCTTCTTTATGATATTTAACGACGTGTTCTATAATTAATTCTGTCCTAGGTAAATAATCGCATATATTATTAATCATCTTCGGCATACATGGATCCTTCCTAAAATTAAGTTCTTCTTTATTATACTTTTCATCGTTAAAATTACAATCAATTAACTGAACCTCAGCATAATCTTCATTCTTCTTTTTTTGAAAATAAACTATGGGCCCTATATACCATTCAAATACTTTTGATAATCCATCCTTCCTTTTAGGTGTTGCTGATAAACCTAGCATATATTTAGAAGCAACCTTACCCATTGACTTAGAGAATACTTCCGCTCCTAAATGATGACATTCATCAAAAATAGCTAATCCAAAAGAATCAAACGTACCTTCTTCATATTCCTTCATTGAAAGACTCTGTACCATCGCCAATACAATATCTTTTCCTTCAATATCAACTGTATTCTGTTGTATCTTACCTATACGTGCATCAGGTAAGAACTCTAATATTCTATCTCTCCACTGTGTCATCAAAAAATCTTTATGGACAATCACAATTGTTTTCTTTTTAAGCACACTACATATATGTAATGCAAGGACTGTCTTACCCCCTCCACAACGAATAGATATTATACCTCCCCCATTTTCATATGCATTTTTTAAATATAATTCTTCTATTGGTTTCTGTTCTTCCCTTAAACCCCCTTTAAACATGATATTAATATCACCCCCTTCCTTGATAGTATCTTCTGTCGGATCACCATACTTTTTAATCCCATAATATCGTGGAAGATATAATTTTTTAGGACTCTCCATATATACATGAAACCCCGACTCTTTATTTGCATTCTTATTAAATGTATGTGGCCTTACGAATAATTCTTCCTTTATTTCTTTTATATTTTTCGTAGAATAATCACCCTTACGTATTATGTATCCGTTTTTTGATAATTTTCTTACCACCATTATATACTTATATTATTAAAATATCTTAAAATATTATATAATATAATAATATATATATGGCGGATGTATTTAAGATTACCAAAAAAGCAATAGATTTGTATCTTAACAAACTAGAAGAAAATGAACCTATACAAGGATATGAATTTTCAGACTTGAATGAAATTAGATTTTATTACTATTATATATGTTCCCTATATACTTTATACATTGAGAAAGAGGGTATAGATCCTGCTGAAGAGGTTTTCATAAATAAGATCGTAGATTTGATTTTATCATCCCAAAAAATACCACAAGAAATAACAGATAATAGTAAAGGTGATATTGATACGTTAATACTATCAAAACTCTTAGGGGATAAAATAAATTCAGATAAGCATAAATCAATAGTAGGTATATTTAAAAAATTTATCTTATTTAAAAAAGAAAAAGAAATAAGTGACAATGAAGATGTAAAAAAAGAACTAATAAAAGATTCTACAACAATTATAAATCGTGCTAGTGCTATAGATAGTCAAAGTGATGATCTTAGTCTAATACAAGACATACTAAGAGATAGGAGTCAAAATGCCAACTATAAAAATATATTTTGTTTATCATTTATATGGAATGAATTTAAAGGGATGAAGGAATTATTGAATAAAGAGCCTCCGCCTTCTCCGGAGGAGGCAGAGGATCGGAGAGCGAAAATTAAAGGTAGACTTAGAGGATTGATGGAGGCGGCGGAGGTCGGTGCGCAGGCCTGGTTCGCCAACTCGCGTCCGAATAGAATAAAATATAACTTCAACAAAATTAAAGAATTAATAACTAATAATCTATTTAGAGATCCGAATACTGGGGATGAGGGCCTAGTTACGATACCTGAAAATATAAACTTTCATGGTATTGATTATACATTAAAACTAAATGAACCTAACTGTGGAAAAGATGTTTCTCGCGATCCCGACGCGGAAGTGCCGCTGAAACAAATAAAAAACAAAATTAGAGGAAAAAGTGGAATTATATTAACTTATCATACAAAGGTTGGAGTAAAAACAAGGGGGAAGGAATGGTTAAATAATTTAATCCATCAAACCATCGTAAGAAGAGAGCCCACCTTTCTGTACGACGCGGCGCTGCTCGCAGCAAGGGGCGTGCTGGCGGAGGGGGGGGGATGTCTCGGAGGAAGCAGTGGTGGCGGAAGTTAAAAAGAATTATATAAAAAATATTATTAACTTAATTAAGGGTAATGATAATCTAGATGAAATGTTTTTTGGTTGGCGGCGGCTGAGTCGCGAGGTGGACACGGCGACCGACTTTGCCTATGACGAGTTCCTGAAGTACGATGGCGAGAAGCCCGAGGACTCCGAAGATTTTTTCGTGGTGGGAGAACAACTTGGGGGTCGCGTGAAAAAGGGAATCCGCGAAATAATAGGAAATAGTGATTATAGTATTGGTGGTACCGCTGTCGACAAAAAGATCTTAGAGGAGGTAAATAGTGTTGTAGAAGACCGTGATGAGAAGGTCCTTAATAAGGTGGTGGGAATTTTAAAGGTTTTAGACAGTACTGGATTGCTCGCCAGTGTAGAAAATGAGAAAGAATTGGGGGTTTACCCTAACCTTAAGGGCCTGGCGAAGAAATACAAGATCACTGATAATTGGGAAAAAATTAGAGGTGAATTAAACATGAAAGAAGATAATATCTGTATTGTGGATAATGTATACAAGGAATACAAGGAAAGCGAAGAGTCGATTGATAAAAAGGGTTATTTTATATCTCTGGATGGTGAAAACACCGAGGAGAAGACATCAGGGGACTCCATATTAAAATTAGATACTAGTAGTAAACCGCCATTATTAGATTCGATATTAAAAGATTACGAGAAGGAAATATTTGTGTTACCCGATCAAAGTTGGACGATCTTGCCGAACAAGCTATCGCTTGATGATGCGGACGACTTACCCAGCCCAGATACAAAATTATATTTGTATTTTCCTATAGAAGAAAAATTAAAAGATGCGGTGGGGGGCTTGAAGAAGGAGCTGAAGGATCTGGCGGCGGAGTCGGAAGCAGGCGATGGGGGGGTGGATGAGGCCGCGCCGGAGCCGGAGCCGGAGCTGAGCCCCGAGGAGGAGCGGGCCCTCCTGCAGGAGGAGCAGGACCAGCTGCTCGCGTCAGTAGAAAAAGATCACCAGGACTTGCGCGCACAAACAGCAAAAAAAAAAGAGGACCAGAAGCGCAAATTGGAGGAGCGGATGGCGAAGATGCAGGAGGCGGCGCGGAAGGCCGGGCGGGTGCAGAAGGCGCAGGCGCTGCGAGAGGCGGCGCTTCGGAAGCAGACGAAAGAGCAAGCAGCGAACCTAAATAAAATGGAATTACCCAAGGACCATACGTCTTCTTCGAAGGAAGATCTGCGGGAAAATATCGCGCAATACGAGGAGGATATAAATAGTTTCAATAGTAGGATTGATAAAACAACTAATGCGGGGCTGAAGGCGGCGCTCAAGAAGATGAAGAAGGAGAAGCAGAAGTTGCTGGCGGATACGCGGTTACTGCTGGCGCTCAAGGAGGGGGATGAAGAACCTTAAGTAGAAAATTCTTTAAAAATTAGTAATATAAGAATACATAATCCTTATCCTTAAAATAAAATATTACAATATAATATATTATACTATGGATAAAAATACCTTAATGAAACGCACTACGTATGGTAAAATTAAGAATAAGACTCAATCACGTAGTCGTGGAAAGAATCGCATGAGGAAGACTCACCGAAGGAAGACCCACCGAAGGAAGCCCCACCGAAGGAAGACTCAGCGAAGGAAGACTCAGCGAAGAAAGACTCAGAGAAGGAAGACTCAGCGAAGGAATAATAAAAAGAGTGTTCGCGGTAAGGGGATTAATAATAAGGTTCCAAGGGTATCATCCAGGTTGGAAGGTGGAAATAAAAGTAGAAATTGGGGAAGACTTTCCAGATTTTTTAACCGAGTAGCATCTTCCTCCATAAACAGAGACCCCGCCTCCGCCTCCGCCCCTGGCCCTGGTGTAAATAATGAAGGACCATCCAAACTAATTGAAGCTTTAGAAAAAATTTCTGAAGGTGAAGGTGAAGGTGAAGGTGTAAATAGTGATAGATTGGGAGACTTTTCACGACCTCCCGCCACTAATCCTAATATAGGGAGAGAAAAACACGAAACCCTTATCAAAGAGTTGATGCCACATATGAATAGAACTTTCAAAGGGAAAGAAAATGATGCAGCATGGGAGGCCTTAGGTAAGGTATCTTCTAATCTTACTGTCGATGATGTCTACGAAGATAAAAACTTTTTTTCAAAATTAAAGGATGAAGTTGCGTCTATGACATTAAAGGATAAAGTAGCGTCTATGCCTGCGAGCAAAGAAAATACTCAAGAAAGAAAGGATAGATACGGAGAGGCGCTGGAGAGGCAGAAATTAGCAGCGCCACTTTCTCCTAAGGAGCCCGAGCCAAAACCGGAAGATGTAGATTTAATAATCAATTTAAAGCAAAATTTAAATGATTTAGAAAAAAGAAAAAAAGAGTTGGAAGAAGAAAGGGTTAAACTAGATCAAGTAGGGGAAGAAGTAACAAACACGTTATATTCAATTGTATATGAAGGGTTACACGCAAAAGGCAAAATAGGGCAGGGGAGGGAGAGACAGGGGGGGGGATTAAAAGTAATTCAAAAAAAACTATTTAAAAATTTTAAAATATGGACTAAAGAAAAACAAAAACAGGAGGAGAAGCTACTTAATTTAAAAAGAGGAGATTGGTATAAAAGACTAATTAAATATGCAGAGGATGGGGAAAAGGATATGAAACTATTAAATGCTAAATCTAGAGGGGATTCAAATAGAATAGCAGATGAAGAACGACCTAGGGGATCCCTTATTTTTAATACCGAAACGGCCCATGAAAAATCTGGGAAGGACCGGGCGGCGATGATCGATTATCAAGCAACGCATGACAATCCCAGACCTGAGTTTTACAATCCAATCTTAAAAAAATTAATAGTTTATATTCGTTTTCCCATAAAAGAACTACTTATAAATGCTAAAGACCCATGGATGTGGGGGGGTGAGTGGTTTTATAAACTGTACCCCTATTTGATTCCTAATAATAATGATACTATTAAAGGTTTAGATGATACTTGTAAACAGTCAAAATTAACATTAGAAAATATGATAAATACGACAATATTAATTGATAAATACGAGCTAAAGGAATACAATGAATCTATACTATACAAAGATATATATCTATTAAGGATACCTAAGGGTGCGGATCATGTCTCACCTCCAAGTGAAAGTGATGAGAAATTATTAAATTGTACCTTACAGGCCTATAGGAAGTTTTTTACACAGAAGACAGAAGAAATATTATTTCAGAAAGCAAAAAGTGAAACCGTAGGCGACAGGGCGCTGACAGGCGATGGGGTAGTAGAAAAAGATTATATAGGAAGATGGGAAGAACTTCAAAAAAATTATTCTGATTTACTCGATTTTACCAAACAAGAAGAGGAATATGGAAGATGGATAAAATTTCTAGAGAATATCATTCAATTATGTTTGGTGACGCTTAAATTCTCTAGGCGGATGAAGATGCTGCGTAGTGATGATGGCTTGCAGGCGGTAAAGGATCTCCTGGAGATGACGGGAACTCCGCGGCCTGAAGGATCTCTCATCCCGCGAAACATCCAACAAATAGAGGATAAGCTCTATAAGAAAGTGAAGCGGGTGGCGATTGAATTCAAGGGAATTATTAATAAAATCGAGGGTAAAGATCGTGAAATTAATGCCATAGATGGTGAAATAGGTAGTAAAAAATATGAAATTGAACAGAAATATAATGAAATACATCCAGGTACAGGTAAAGGTAAAGGTAAAGGTAAAAAAATATACCGTGAATGTTTTGATCCGCAGGGCATAAAGGGATTATGCCGCAACCCACACCACGGCATCCATCACAAAAAGTGCCCAACGCAGGCACCTTCTCGTGCGGCACCTTCTCGTGCGGCACCTTCTCGTGCGGCACCTTCTCGTGCGGCATCTTCTTGGGCTGCATCGTCTCGTGCGGTACCGGTTGCTTGGGGTGATAATACAATGAAAATGGATGATATTCTTGAGGAGGAGTAGTTAATAAATTTGATAACTATTTATATTTTATAAAATAGATACTATGAATAAATCAGAAGATAATATGAATAAATCAGAAAGTAATATTATATCAAATTATCACCAAAAACAATGGGAAAAATTTAATAAAACGAATATAAAATTAATAATAACAGAGGAAGCATTTATACCGGAAAAGGTTATTAAGCCGGAAGAAGAGGAAACAATGTATACTCGTAGAAGGGATCGTAATAAATTATATAGAAAATAAGTAATTAAATAAGGGATGTAAATATATTTTTTATTCTATAGTAATACCCTAATAAATTAAATTTGATTCCATTACTAATTCATCTTTAGTAAAAAGTACCCATGTATTTCTTAAATATTCCCCTTGAAATAATCATTGGATGTATTATCCCTTATCTAAATGTACCTGATATATTAACTTTATCTGTATTGTCAAAGGATTATTATAAAGTTTTCTCTTATAATCAATTATGGAGGGAATTATATATCCGAAAAAAGAAAAAAGATTTTTATAAAATAGAACACAATAAGATAAGGAAAATCGTATTTAGTTGGAATGGACTTACTCCTGAGTTATCAAATCATCTTGACCCAATTTGGTTATTTATTAAGAATGTATCTGATACTGCATTTTCTATTGTCCATGTAAATAGGGTTGGACAATGGGCAACTAAAGGGAAAAATTATGGTTTTGTTCCTCCATATGGTTTACGGATCTTTCGTAGCTATATAAATCACAGGTGGTTTATTACAGCAAAAAAAAATAATAGAACAAATGATGTATATAAATCTAAAGGATTAATTATTAAAGAAAGTGATATAAGTAATGTTCCAATGGATATATTATCGCCGAAAACGGGTAAACTAAGACATTATAAGGATATAGTAAATATTGAAATTGGGGAACCCTATGATAAAAAATCTGCTAAAGATACCATTGATAAATGCCTTCCTAAATATGTAAGGAACTATAGTAATTTTAAGGAAAGAACCCTTAAATTAAACTTACCCGTTGTAAAGGGAAATAAAAAAAAGTGTGTAGAGATCCTTAATTATAATCATAGAATACAACGTCAGGAGTTACTTCAATTTGAAAGGTTAAAAAATGAAATTGAGGAACGGGGGGTGATTATTGAGAAAGAAGAAAAGAAATTAGATAGAATGAATCAATATATAAAAATGCTTTCTTAGACATCAATGATAGTATCTACCTTAAAACCTTCTTTAATTGGAACCCATTTATTAAATAAAGGGTTTAATTTACATTGTACAATGCATTCATCTTTTTTTTCAATGAGATCTTTCAACCAACGCGATGTGTCAATATTCGGTATTGATGCATATGAATGTTTTATGATATTATTTTTTTGTTCATTATGGAGGTAGAGTTCATAGATATCTGATTTGACTGTTTTAATAATACGGAAGGATATTAGTTCTTTATTTACTGAATTTATCTTTTTATAGTCATTATCTTTAAGAAGATATAGAATTTTTGAATAACTTGTTTTTAAAGGTACAAAGTAGAATCCTCTGATACGATAAGGGAGAGAAGGTATGAAATCATCCATAATATTTTTTATTTCTTGAATATCAAAGTATTTTTTAATAATTAAAGGACATATATTGCAGAAATCGTCATCAATATATTTATTTTCTAAGGTATCAATACACATATTAATACGGTCGTGTACTTGAGTATTTTTCATTGTTGCCCCTGAATACGTATAAATATCACCTATAAGGATACACCAATTTTCTTCCTTATCACGAATTAATTCAACTTCAAAAAGGGTTCCTTTAAATAGATCGGGGTCAAAACGGTAATGGACTATGAATATTTTTGGATATTCATAACCATCCTTTACTTTCTTATCAATCAGAAAACAATAATTAATATCATTAATTTGTGTACAAAATAATAGATAGGGGGTTCCCGAACTCTTTAGACATACAATATGTGGATTATTGAGGTTCTTTTTAAATTGTTCATTATATACCTTTGCATATCTTGTATCGTATTTGAGACCTGTTTTAATGGATAAATTTTCTAAAATATATTTTTTCATTGGATTATCTGTAACATTATCTACTTCTTTATTGCAAAAACTCGTTCGAGTAATATGTTTTGGATCCATTTCTATAGTATATTATTTTCTATTATAGAAATCTTTATATAGAATCAAATTTATTAATATTTAATAATAAAAATATATTGAAGACTATTATGTGTGGAATATTTGGAATATTGAATATAGTAAATAAGGAAAATATTATAAATGAATTAATTGATGGAATGAAGAAACTGCAACATCGTGGTAAAGATAGTTATGGAATCTCTTCTCTAGATAATAATTACGAGAATAAAATAAACAAATATATGGGATTAATTAATGGGGGCCCAGAGAATGATGTAGATATTCTATCTTGTATTGGTCATATAAAATATTCAACATCGGGAAAGTCTTTAAATAATCAATTAGATATTGAAGAAGTACAACCGATTAAGAAAAATGATATAATTATTGTCCATAATGGTAATATACCTTGTATTTGTAGCTTCGATACAGAGTATATATTACGAAACATTGTGAATTATGATGGTACTATAGAAGAAGGTATTATTAATACTATTCAGAGAATCCCTGCATCATATAGTATAATTATTCAAAATAGGGATAAGTTATATATACTGAAAGATAGATATGGGATTCGTCCTCTTTGTTATGGTTATAAGGGGGGGAATATATATATATCTTCTGAGACAGTGGGTTTGGATGGGTGTACAGGGATTACAGAGGTTTTTAGTGGAGAAGTCCTTAAAATAAGTAAAGATGGTGTGGAGCAGATATATAGACATCCAAAAACATTTGATAGTATATGTTCTTTTGAGTTAATTTATTTTATGGATCCATTGAGCAAATATAAGAAATATTCGGTTAAATTTCTTAGGGAGGAATTAGCCTATAAATTATATCAAAGGGAAAAGAAAATCAAAAAAGGTGGTGATTTTATTGTTGTTGGTGTGCCTAAATCGGGTATTATATATGGAGAGAAATATGCTCAATATTTATCACTTGAATATAAACAATTAATAAAAAAAAAAGATACTGAGAGGACTTTTATAACAAATAATACGGAGAAGATAAGTGAATTATGTGATAGAAAGTTTCTTTTTGATAGCGAGGGTATAAAGGGTAAAAAGGTAATCGTTGTTGATGATACTATTGTAAGAGGGAATGTTATCAAATCAATTATTAGAAAATTAAAAGTATTAAATGCAAAGGAAATTCATATTAGGATACCTTCTCCACCTGTAATTGATATATGTCAATTAGGTATAGCGATTACTAAAAAAAAAAGAATTAATTATGAATACTATAATTGATAATGATATCTGTAAAGCCTTAGCTGTTAATAGTTTAGAATATTTAACATTAGATGATCTGAATATTTTTCCTAAAAATTCTTATAAACAATGTTTTGGAGGTGGTATACCCTCCGAGATCCTATCTCTAAATACTTAATGATTTGATACAATAAATTATATATTAATGGAAAAGATAAGGAACATTACTATATTTAATGATGGAGATATAAATATTCAAGTAGAGTGTGGTAAATGTGGGAATATTAATATTCATACTATCACACAAGCATCAAATAAAACGGATGATAATCATATAATAATTGATTTCTCAAAATTAGGTGAAAGATATTGTGATGGAGTAATGAACTTTAAAGACCCTATACGAACTAAATGTGGGAATAAATACAAAATATATCAATAATATTTAAGAAAAAATATATATATTATAAGAAAGTAAATGAGCAATCTTAGTCATCAGGATTGGGAACAATATATCATACATTGTAAGGTGGATAAAAAAAAAGAGAAAGAAAAGGGTGAGAGTATAAGAAAGCAGAATAGAATTAATGTTGAAAGTAGGTTCGATGATAAAATTGAGAAAGGGGAATTGAAACATAAGAAAGTGAATACCGAATTAAAAAAAGAGTTTCAAAAGTGGAGACAATCAAAGGGGTATACACAAAAAGAGGTTGCTATGAAATTAGCTGTACCCCCTCAAACAATTACAAAGTTTGAGAATGGACAATTGAATCATGATCCAAAATTAATTTCTAAAATTAAAAGAATAATGAAATAAATATTATTTTCTAGGTATATACGAGTAAAATAATTAAATTTTAAATGTTTTTAATAGATAAAATGGACAAAAAGAAAGTTAAGAAAGTTAAGAAGGAAGAAAAGAAAACGAAAAAAGAACCATGGACTGAAGAATGTGAAGAATTACTCGCAGAATGGTCTGAGAAAGCATCTTGTTATCGTTGGCTTCATGGAAGATGTGAAAAAAGTTATCGTAAATGGTATTATTGTTTTTCAATTCCTGTAATCATACTTTCAACCTTGACGGGGGCAGCAAATGTCGGTATGGATTCGTTTGTACCAGCCGAAAGTAAATCAATCGCATCTGCTATTGTTGGAGGTGTAAATATATTTGCGGGTATTATTTCAACTTTACAGAACTTCTTAAAAGTGGCTGAGTTAATGGAGGCCCATCGTATTGCAGGCGTTTCTTGGGGTAAATTACAGAGGAATATTGCTATTGAACTCGCCCTCGATCCAGAAAGGAGGGTTGTGCAGAGTGACTTCTTAAGTGTATCCCGTTCAGAGTATGATCGTTTAATTGAAGCGGGTCCAATAATAGATGATGGGGTAATTAAACTATTTAATAGTAAGTTTAAGAATTATGAGGTAGCAATTCCTTCTATATGTAATGGCCTTGATAAATGTAAAATATATAAGGTAGAAAAACCTGTCAATGAAAGTGAAGATGAAGACGAAGGTGAAGATGACTTTACCGACGGTATTGAAGATATTCTACAACAACAGAAAATAGAAATAGAAAAAGACGAAGAGAAGGAACCATTGAATATTCAAATACTACCTGAAAAATCTGAAACTGTTGATGTAAAAATAAATGAAATTAAAGAGGACGGGGATAAAGGAGTAGTAAGTAATAAACCAGTTATAGATGTTATTACTAATGATAAAGCGATACAAAAAGATGAGAAAGATGAGAAAGATGAGAAAGATGAGAAAGATGAGAAAGATGAGAAAGATGAGAAAGCTATACAAAAAGATGAGAAAGATGAGAAAGAT
>MDTC01188818.1_pt1 | contig 22027 bp, 20 predicted proteins | sample 811181 | NCBI WGS metagenome assembly MDTC01 (sample SAMN05326644, study PRJNA326480) | marine metagenome | isolation source: seawater | place: Pacific Ocean: North | collected 2011 | reverse complement strand
CTCCGTTTATTCTGCTTGCAGATAAAAAGATCTCTAACATAAGGGAGTTGCTGCCGCTTTTAGAGTCCGTAGCTAAAGCTGGTAAGCCTTTAATGATAATTGCTGAAGATGTTGAAGGCGAAGCGCTTGCGACGCTCGTCGTGAATAACTTACGTGGTATTGTTAAAGTAAGTGCCTGCAAAGCGCCCGGATTTGGTGATCGTAGGAAGGCGATGTTGGAAGACATTGCGATTCTCACGGGTGGAACCGTCATTTCCGAGGAGGTGGGACTTGATCTTGAGTCGGCGACGATAGAGCATTTAGGGACCGCTAAAAGGGTTACAATGACCAAAGAAAATACCACTCTTGTAGACGGAGCGGGTGAGCACTCAGCCATTGAGGCTAGAGTGAAGCAAATACGTGTTCAGATCGAGGAGACAAGTTCTGATTATGACAAAGAAAAACTCCAAGAACGCGTCGCGAAATTAGCCGGTGGGGTCGCAGTAATCAAGGTGGGGGCCTCAACGGAAATTGAAATGAAGGAGAAAAAAGCTCGAGTTGAGGATGCCTTGCATGCGACGAGGGCAGCGGTGGAGGAAGGCGTCGTAGCTGGAGGCGGTGTCGCTCTGATTCGGGTAATCCAATCTATCGACGGTCTGAAAGGTGAAAACGAAGATCAAACCGTTGGGGTTGGTATTGCGCTAAGGGCCATGGAGGCGCCCCTTCGACAGATCGTTGAAAATGCCGGTGCTGAGGGTTCTGTTGTTGTTGACAAAGTAAAGCATGGGTCGGGCAATTTTGGATACAATGCTGCAAGCGGAGAATATGGAGATATGATCGATATGGGTATCCTTGATCCTGCAAAAGTTACGCGTACTGCATTGCAGGCAGCCGCCTCAATTGCAGGACTAATGCTTACTACCGAAGCGATGGTTGCGGAGGTCCCAGAAGATTCAGCTGCGCCGGCTATGCCCGATATGGGTGGCATGGGTGGCATGGGTGGCATGGGTGGTATGGGTGGTATGATGTAGCACTCCACGAAAAAGTAGGATGTGAGAGGCCCTGTCTTGAAGAAGACAGGGCTTTTTTAATGTTAGTATTTTCTTTTTAAAACGTGTCAATAAGTGAAGCCTCTTTATTTACTCGTTATACTCAGGTTTTTCAAAGTTTAAAGCATGGTGGGGATTTTTTGAAATGGTGGATCGCTCAAAAGGACGAATGGGGCCAATAGTACCTCAAAGAGATGGTGTTTCCGCGAATCCACGTGCTCCCAGTCGATCGAATGATAGACCATCATCTGTTGGTGCGAAGACGGCGCGTTCGGGAGCGAGTTTGATCTGGAGGACTCTGTCAGTGGGATTTTTCATGATAACCACGGTGGTTATCGCTTTTGGTTTGTGGAAATTTTATATTTTGCAGTCTAATCATGATCAGCTTCTTCAACGTTTCGAGCAGTTAGAGTCTAGATTAAATGTTGCTGACGAGTCATTGGTGCAGTCCGGTACTGCGTTTCAACTAAAAATTAGTAATCAACAAGACGAATTACAAAAACATTGGTCGGAAATTAAAAAACTGTGGGGTGTAGCCAATGACCGTAACAAAAACAGGATAGCGAAAAATCAAACGGACATAACGTTTTTGGCAACTAAGCGCGTTGATAATGAGAAATTTGCTGATCAATTAGATGTAAAGATTGCTTCTCATATAAAACGACTGGAGGTAGTGAGCGCTAAATATTTAGAAACAAGCGCGGATTTGACGAGTATCTACAATCAACTTCGTGCCATGAAAGATGATCAAAGCAAAAAGATGGAACGCATTGGATTGGTGGAGTTACAGCTTGAAAATCACCAAGAGGCTATTGAGTCTATGGATGGTTTTCGCAGAAACGTAAATCAAAAGATTTATGATTTAGAGCAACGAAAACCTAAGGAGACTGCTGCCGTTCAAGTTAAATAGTCAAAAAAAAGTTTGTTTAGATCCCCCTAGTCAGGGTAATGCCGGAGATGAATGGATAACAAACCATTTAAGGACACCACTTGTTTGTTATTAAGATATCCTAAGCTGACATTAATTCAATTCTAAGCGTCAGTTGTATTCACACCAACTATGGTACGCGGTCAAAGAGGTTCTTCGAATATCTTTGATTCTTAAATTACACCTTTTTGTTTTCCATGTAATATGCCCATGGGGGGTGGCAATAATGGAGGAGACATTCTATTGGCACGACTATGAAACAACAGGCGTTAATCCCGCAATTGATAGACCTTGCCAGTTTGCGGGATTACGCACTGATTGGGAACTAAATGTAATTGGTGAACCGCTCGTTATCTACTGTAAGCCGCAGGATGATATTTTGCCCTCTCCTATCGCTTGCATGCTTACTGGGATTACACCGCAACAAGCATCGATTAAGGGGTGCCATGAGCCACAGTTTATCGCTAAAATCTACTCTGAATTGGCGATGGCTAGAACATGTGGTGTCGGCTATAACAGTATAAAATTTGATGATGAGGTTACTCGTCATTTACTTTATCGAAATTTTTTTGATCCCTATCAGCGAGAGTGGCAGTGTGGTAATTCTCGTTGGGACATTATCAACCTGATGCGTTTTATGCGGGCTATCCGGCCAGATGGAGTCGATTGGCCCGATTACGTATCTGGACTGCCTAGCTTTCGTTTACAGGATCTTACCGCAATGAACGGTATAGAACACGATCAGGCACATGACGCGTTGGCTGATGTCAAGGCTACTATTGATTTGGCGAGACTAGTAAAAAAAAAGCAGCCGCAACTTTTTGCGTATGCACTAAGGTGTCGGAAAAAGTTATTTGTGAGCCGTTTTTTGAACGTGAAATCTGGTGGCATTTTTCTCCACAGTTCCAGTAGGTTGTCGCCAAAAAATCACTATACAGCTTTGATGATGCCGCTTATGGTGCACCCAATAAACCAGAATGCGATTATTTGTGCAGATCTCTCTCGTGATCCAAGTATTTTTAAACATACCTCTGAGGAATTGCATCATGAGATTTTTATGGGTAATGAAGCGTTAAAAGAGAACAATGATGTACCGTCACTTTTAACTGTGCATCTGAATCGATGTCCGATTGTAGCGACCCCTAAGTTGGTTGATAGTAAAATTGCGCAAAAACTTAATATTAATTTAGACAAATGTCGGGCCAACTGGCATGCTCTAAAAACTATGGGTCTCAAGGACCAATTACATCGTCTATATTTAGGTAAAGAGTATCCGAGGAAAAATTTTGTTGAACAGCAACTGTATGATGGCTTTGCACCAAACTCTGACAAGCTAAATTTTGAGGCTATGCGCTCCGATGCAGAAAATTTTATTGCTCCTGCTAACGTGAATTTTTCCGACCCACGTTATAAACAACTTATGATTAATTATCGCGCGCGTTTTTTTCCAACTTCACTTTCTAGTGATGAGAGATCAATATGGCTCGATGATTGCTCGTTTAGGCTAACAAGTAAAGACTCCAATTACCTTACAATACAGCAATTTAATAGTGAGATAATAGAATTATCCAATGCTAAGAATTGCAGCGAGCAACAAGCTAGATTACTTTGTGATCTAACTGATTGGGGAAAGAAAGTAGCTACCAAATATAATTTACCAACTTAATTTTTCTAGCCAGATAAAGTACAGTCGAACTATTAATAATTCGAAACAAAGTAAGATAACAAGACTGGAGACAGATGGTGAAGTTTACAGGAGCCCATATAGTGTCTATCGATCAGTTTCAGAGAGCTGATGTAGATCTTATCTTCGAGGTTGCCGACACCATGGAGCCGTATGCTCTTCGAAAACGCGTAACTAGGGTTTTGGAGGGAGCAATTTTGGGAAATATGTTTTTTGAGGCTAGCACCCGTACTCGAATAAGTTTTGGGTCTGCCTTTAATTTATTGGGCGGACAGGTGCGAGAAACGGCAGGTTTTGCCAGTTCTGCACTGATTAAGGGTGAATCCCTTCAGGATACTGCTCGAGTTCTTTCCGGTTTCAGCGATGTGATATGTATGAGACACCCTGCCGCAGGATCCGTGGCCAAATTTGCATCTGCTAGTCGCGTGCCCGTCATAAGTGGGGGTGATGGCGATAATGAGCATCCTACACAAGCGTTACTTGATTTGTATACGATTCGTAAGGAAATGAAGGGTAAAGGTAGATCAATTGACGGATTAAAAATCGCAATGATTGGAGATCTTCGATATGGGAGAACCGTGCATTCTTTATCTAAGTTACTCAGCTTGTATAAAGATGTAGAATTCGTGTTGATCTCCCCTCATGAGTTGTCGTTACCTAAAAATATATTGGAGTTAGTTCGTAGTTTGGGATTCAAAGTGTCTTGCTCAGATCACCTGACTGAAAGTATCGTTGATGTGGACATAGTTTATTCTACTCGTATTCAAGAAGAACGATTTCCTAGCAAGCAGCAAGCGGACTTATACAGGGGAAGATTTCGATTGAATCAGGCAATCTATACGGAATTTTGTCAGCCAAACACGGTAATTATGCATCCGTTACCACGTGACTCTCGGAGTGATGCTAATGAATTGGATAGTGACTTAGATGATAATCCAAATCTCGCGATTTTTCGTCAAACAGATAATGGTTTATTGGTACGGATGGCTCTTTTCGCTATGGTTTTAGATGTTGTTAATAAAGTAGAGGAGTATTCATATGCTGCTCGTTGGTACAAAGAACGCCAGAATTAAAAGTAGGCGCTGAGTTAAAGAATGTATGATTTTGAAGATATCCGTCCTTATCGCGATGCAGAAGTGTCAGGAGTCTTAAGACGATTAGTAGCCGATAAGGAATTCCTCAATCTTATTATCGAGCGGCAATGCCCACGATTATTCGATTTTTGCCCAAATACAATGCGCTTACTATTTAGATGGGCAATGGCTTGGTCGGTGAGAGATATCAAAAACGTCTATGATTTTCAAAGATATCTATCTTTTAAACTCAAAAAGATATTGTCTGAGACAACAGACCAATACACTTTTAGTGGTATTAATGGGTTGAAAGCCAGTAAAGCGAATTTGTTTATGAGTAATCATCGCGATATAGCTCTTGACCCCGCCCTCATTATTTTGGGTTTAGTGGAATCAGGGCGAGACTCTCTCAGGATAGCAATAGGAGATAATCTACTTACTAAACCATTTGCCTCCGATTTAATGCGGCTTAATCGCAGTTTTATTGTAAAAAGATCACTCTCTGCTTTAAGAGAGAAGATGATTGCGCTGAGGCAGCTTTCAAGCTACATACGAAACTCGATTTGCTGCGAATATATTTCTATTTGGATAGCGCAGGCGGAGGGCCGAGCCAAAGATGGGCATGATAGAACTGAAACTGCTCTACTCAAAATGTTAGCACTCAGTCGATCGAATGCCCAAACATTCGGGGCTGCAATTAAAGATCTGAGCATAGTACCCGTCGCAATAGCATATGAGTATGATCCCTGTGCCTTCGATAAGGCGAAGCAACTTAAAGCGCGACAGTCTGGTGATACTTATATCAAGAGTGATTACGAGGACTTGGAATCGATCAAAAAAGGATTCATCGGATATAAGGGGAGAGTTCATGTTAGCTTTGGCGAGGCAATTGATATTGAGGTTGCGACTCCGGAGGAGCTATCAAATGAGATTGATCGCCAGATTTTTTCTCTTTTCCAATTATTTCCCTCGCACATCATAGCGTGGCAGCTTTTAAACCCAGATCGAGACGACAAGTCTCTTCAAAATCTTTGGCCCAAGGAAGATTGGACAGCTGCTCGCAGAAAATTTACACAGCATATAGCTGAACTTCCCGTTGAGTATAGAGATATTGTTCTGGAAAGTTATGCAGCGCCTGTTGTTGATCAATTAGCTTCTGGCGGCTCAATATAATGAATTCAATGTTGGACTCTAAAGTAAAAGCCACGATTCAAGATGGATATACAAAATTTTTAATAGCCAATGGCCTTAAATCAAGGGTTGCCCAGAAGAAGATGATCGCTACAATCGCCAACACTCTCGGTTCAAGCGACCGAGCATCTCATATAGGTGTAATTGAGGCACCCACAGGTACTGGTAAGACGGTTGCATACTTATTGGCAGCTTTGCCTATTGCGAGGAAGCTCAAAAAGACTTTGGTTATATCCACTGGCACTATTGCGCTGCAAGAACAACTTATAAACAAAGATTTACCGGAGTTATTAGCCGCTTGTGATTGGGAGTATAAATTTTCGTTGGTGAAGGGTAGAGGACGCTATGTGTGTAATTTGCGTTTGCATCAACATGTAAAACCAATCGATGGAAAACATTCAGCTTTAGATCTTTTTAGTGATGGAATCATGGATCAAAGTTATAGCTGTGATGAGAGGCTTTATCGAGAATTTTCAGATGCGCTGTCAAAAGGAGACTGGAATGGTGACCGTGACTCTTGGAAGTCTCACGTATCTGACAATGATTGGGGTCCTTTGACGGTGGACAGACGTCAGTGCACAGGGCGTTATTGTAGATTTATCAATGAGTGTGCATTTTTCACTGCAAGAAATGATATTGAGGAGAATGATTGTTACGTCGTTAATCACGATGTAGTGATGGCTGATCTTGGTTTGGGCGGAGGAGTAATTTTACCCAAGTTGGACAATGCCGTTTTTATTTTTGATGAGGGTCATCGTCTGGCAGAATGCGCCGTTCGGCATTTTAAATCCGAGTGCAATCTAAACTCCAGTATTATTTGGTTAGAACACATTAAAAAGCAATGCGACTTTCAGGTTGCAAATTTCGGTGAAGACGAGATTTTATGTGAGGCCCTCCTCCACATGGGAAAGCTTGCGGAACAAATTTCTTCTCTATTAACAGTTGCACTGCCAATGTTTCAAAAAAAACAAAGCTTAAAAGCGCTTAATGACAGAAAGTACCGATTTCCGTTTGGGGATATCGGCGATATAGAGAGAGATATCGCCGCACAAATTTCTGATACTCTCCGAGTTTGGATTAGGCACAATACTGGAATTAAAGATAAGTTGAGTGAAAAGTTTGAAATGGTTGATTGCCAAGTGAGATCGGCTGAGCTGGAACATTTTTTCCAGATGTTGGGATCTTGGCAATTGGGGGCTGAAAAGCTGTTATTACTTTGGAGTCGTCTTGAAATAAAAATTTCCAGTGAAGAGATGCCTTTTGCATGTTGGCTAAGCTTTGATGACGTCGAAAATAATGGTGACATATGTATTAATTCTAGTCCGATGAGTGCATCACTGTTGCTCGCCGAGGGTTTGTGGAACAATGTGGCCGGAGCAGTTCTGACATCTGCCACGCTGCGTTCACTTGGAACTTTCAATAGTCTTCGAGCTGAGGCGGGGCTACCAAGCACCTCAGAGTTTCTGGCTTTGGATGGACCTTTTAATTACACAAAGTCGGCGAAACTTAGAGTTCCAAAAGACGCTATTGAGGCAAATTTAGTCGAAGCACACAACCTTTATGTTATAAAAACAATAGGGCTCACCTTTGGAAAGTGTGACGGAACTTTAGCCCTATTTTCCTCAAAGCACCAAATGTTAGAGGTTTTTGAGGGATTGTCAGAGCAAGATGTAAAGTTCGTTTTGATGCAGGGTCAGTACTCCGTGGGGGAAATCCTAAGATTACACAGAGAACGGATTGACCGAGGAGATTGTAGTGTAATTTTTGGACTAGCTAGCTTTGCCGAGGGTATTGATCTGCCGGGCGACTATTGTCGACATGTTGTTGTGGTAAAATTACCATTTGCAGTTCCCAAGGACCCACTGCTGGAAGCTAGAAGTGAGTGGATAGAGTCGAAAGGAGGTAATGCATTTTTTGATATTGCATTACCTTTCGCATCTTTGCGGCTAAATCAAGCGTGTGGAAGACTACTTCGAAAGGAAACTGACTCTGGAGTAGTGACCATCCTTGATCGTCGCATTGTAACTAAGCGTTATGGATCTAAACTGTTAGACGCGTTGCCACCTTTTTCTGTAGATTTGTGCTGCTAGAGTATTCTCTGCCCTTTTTCATGTTTTGAATATCACCATTAATTAAGCAGGCTAATTTTTAGCTCTTTCTGTCGGATTTTTACTTTACGTAGGTGCGTTAATAGCTGACGAGGCATCCCTATTGGAAGTTGCACTGTGCTAAAAGTTTTTTGAAGTTTTACTTGGCCGATATAGCGGCTCGCTATATCGGCTTCGCTTGCAATAGCCCCAACAATATTGGCGGCAGTTATACCATCATTATGTCCAATTTCGATGCGGTACGTAAGCATTTGGATATCAGAGGACACGCGACTGGTTGCAAGAGGTTTTTTTTTCGGTTGATTTTTAGTAAGTTTTTGTTTCGAGGGGTGTTGCGATTTGGATGAGTCAATTGGACGGCTGGCAACGCTTGCTGAAGTGGACTTATTTTGTTGTTTCGATTTTTTTGTTACAGATGGATCTTTTTGCTTGAGGTCAAAATCGATCTTCGTTGGGAAAATTGGTCGATCTTTTTGTCCCTCGTAAAGGAGGATAGCTGCGATTTCAGCAGCATCCATATCATTCTGGACACTTATAGAGTCCACCAAAGCTCTAAATTTTGTTAATTCTAGGCTTCTTGAAGTATTGACGAGTTGTTTAGTTATTTGCTGTATGCGAAGGTCACTTACTTCAGAATTGCTCGGCAACTTAAAAGGTAGAATTTTCTGTCGGGTGGATTTTTCAATTGATCGCAAGAGCCGAGTTTCTTTCTGTGTCACTAAAATGATGGCGCTGCCCTCTCGACCAGCTCGTCCAGTACGACCTATCCTGTGCACATATGATTCATTATCATATGGCACATCATAATTTATAACATGGCTGATACGGTTTACATCAAGCCCCCGTGCAGCTACATCAGTTGCAACGACGATATCCAACAAACCTTGTTTCAATTTTTTTACTGTTCTCTCGCGCACACTTTGGCTAAGGTCTCCGTTTAAAGCGGCAGATGTGTAGCCCCGTGCCTCTAGTTTTTCTGCTATTTCTAGTGTCGAAGACTTGGTGCGGACAAAAATGAGCATTCCATCGAACAGTTCTACTTCAAGAATCCTAGTTAATGCATCGAGCTTCTGGTGACTCTTAAGAATTAAATAACTTTGTTTAATTTGCTCTACCGTCTCTGTTTTGGCGGTAATACTAACGTGTTGTGCGTCTCCTATGTATGTATCTGCGATATTTCTAATCCTTGCGGGCATGGTCGCTGAAAAAAGAGCGCGCTGACAATCGATCGGAGTTTGTGACAGAATCTTTTCAACGTCATCAATAAAGCCCATGCGCAGCATTTCATCCGCTTCGTCCAGAACAAGGGTTTTTATTTGCCTTAAATTTAGGCTTCGGCGGCGTAAATGATCAAGGATTCTACCCGGTGTTCCAACAACAACTTGCGTGTTTCGTTTGAGCCCTCGGAGCTGGACACTGATATCTGCGCCACCATATATTGGTAAGACATGAAACCCTCTTATATTTCGAGCATAACTCTGAAAGGCCTCCGCAACCTGAATGGCTAATTCCCGAGTAGGAGTCAGAACTAATATTTGAGGTGTTTTTTGCTTGTCATCTAGTTGGCTAAGCATTGGTAATGCGAATGCAGCAGTTTTCCCTGTTCCTGTTTGAGCGGTTCCTAACAGATTTTTCCCGCTCAGTAACACTGGGATACACATGGCTTGAATAGGTGTCGGTGCTTCGTAACCAAGGTTTTGTATTGCTTTTAAGATCGCTGGTTTTATTCCAAGCGATGAGAATTTAGATACTGTCATAGATTTCTCAACAATAATAAGGCTGGAGTCCGAAAAGATCGCGATTATACGGGTATGCTTCGAACTATAAAAGTAACTTTTCTGTAATATATCCCTGTTCGAGCTAGAATCAATTTGTCTAACGTTAACCTTTCACAATGTTACAAAAAAATTACAATCAAATAGGTGACGATGATGGACGGTTAGTTGATAGCTCGAGGTATGCATCGGATTAAATATTAATGATAATATTGGTGGTGTCAGATCAGAAATACAATTCTTATCAGCGCAAAAGAGGAAGGCCTTCCAATTGAGTGAGTTATTTTTAGTACGCCATGCTCAGGCATCATTCGGATCTTCAAATTACGATCAACTTTCTGAGATTGGGATGCGCCAATCTGAGTGGCTGGGAGGCTATTTTGACTCATTGAGAATCCACTTTGATAGGCTGATTTGTGGTGATATGGAGCGTCATCGTCAAACATTGTTTGGTATCTGCAACAGGATGAATTTAAAGGTTGATGATAGGATAGAGTTATGTGAATTAAATGAATATGATTTCTCTGACTTGATATTAGCATTTTCAAACCAGTTTCCTGAGAATCCGCGCTTGCTTGAAGTTCAGGCAGATAGTTCTAGTAAAGAAAAACATTACCGCTTGCTAAGAGACGTGCTCTCCGCATGGGGGCGTAATGAGATTGCTGAAGTGGGAGAAACTTGGCACGTATTTAGCGATCGAGTGTTTGCGGCACGAAAACAAATTCAAGCTATTGCTAAGACTGGAGAAAAGGTCCTCGCAATAGGTTCGGGAGGTTCTAACAGCACGTTTATGGGACAGGTTTTGAAGACTCCAATTGAAACCATTTTCGACTTAAACTTACAATCAAAGAATACAGGAATCAATCGATATTTTTATAATCAAAGCAAGATTTCTCTTGTCGGATTCAATGGTACTCCTCATCTTGAAATGCCGGAGAGATTTCAATATATCACTTATGCTTAAATTATTTGTAGTATAAATATGGCAACTACGTGTAAAAAATGCTGAGATTATTAGTGATTAAGCGTAATTAATTCTTAACTGTTGTGGACCAAAGGACAACCGGTAGTTACACTTTTTTTAACATTGAACGCAAAATTAAAGCGTAAGCGGATCTCGAAGCTCGTAGATTTTGGAGAAATTTAAGATGACTATAAAAGATAGTCGCAGAGAATATAATTTCGCAACAATGGATCGGTCTTTGATGCGGGATGATCCGATAGATCAATTCCGTATTTGGTTAGATGCTGCTTTGGCCGCTGACCTACCGGATCCAACAGCGATGTGCCTCGCCACCGTTGATAAGTTTGGCCGTCCGTCTCAGAGAATGGTGCTGCTAAAAGATTTCGGGGAGCATGGATTTATTTTTTTTACCAATCTCAAGAGTCGTAAGGCATCAGAAATTATTTATAATAACTCGGTTTGCTTACATTTTTCGTGGCTTTCCTTAGATCGTCAGGTGGTCATTCAGGGTAGCGCTAAGTTGTTGTCTAGAGATAAAGTAGAAAATTATTTCCAAGGAAGACCAAGAACAAGTCAAATTGGCGCTTGGGCTTCGCGACAAAGTGAGGCCATTACCGACAGGTCTGTATTAGAGAAACGGTATTCACGAATTGAACAGCGGTTTGCGCAAATTGAGGTCCCGACTCCAGAATTTTGGGGTGGATATAGAGTTTCTTTAGAAAGAGTAGAGTTTTGGCAGGGGGGTAAACAACGACTGCATGACAGGTTTTGCTATATTCCAGATGGAGCAAACTTGACGATTCCAAAGTGGAAAATTGAGCGATTAGCCCCTTGAGCTCTTGGTAATTAAGTTTTTCATTGCTTATAACGAATATTCAGGATAGTCAATTCTCTTGTTCCAGCAGGCGTGTCGGTCTTCACTACATCGTTTATTTTTTTCCCCATCAGGACTCTTGCGATTGGTGAATCGATGCTTATCCAGTTCTTTTGGGGATCAATTTCGTCTGCTCCAACTAGCCGGTATTCGAATTTTTCTCCCGCTAGATTTTCTAGGGTTACAAACGCCGCGAAAAATACTCGACTGGGATCGCTCGGCGGCTTTTCGACGACGGTTGCTGCCTCGATACGTTTTGTAAGGTAGCGCACTCGCCGATCAATCTCTCGAAGACGGCGCTTACCATAGATGTAATCACCGTTCTCAGATCTATCGCCATTTTTTGCCGCTTCATGAACAACTTGAGTAACCTTCGGACGCTCAATTTTCCATAGATCATACAATTCTGATCTTAGACTTTTGGCACCATCTGCCGTAATGTACGGGGCACTATTAATTTTTGGTGGTCGGTACCGAGACATATTAAACTTAGTTACGTTAGCCAAATACTTCGAGGTAAAATGCTAGCTCAGTTTCCAGTGCATGGATAATGTTGGCCGCTTTCCGGAATCCATGACCCTCGTCGCTATATTCTATGTGCTTGTGGTAGATATTTTTCTTTTGTAATGCCGTAACCATTTTTTTTGCTTGATTGGGCGGTACAACGTTGTCCTGCAATCCTTGAAAAAATACGATGGGGCAATCTAGCTGGTCGGTATAGTTGATGGGAGAGCGTCTCATGTATTTTTTTCTTTCAAGCGGGTATGGACCTATTAGATCATCTAGATAATGTGACTCAAATTTGTGTGTGTCCTTGGTTAGTGCCTCCAGATCACTAATTCCGTAGTAGCATGCGCCTGCGTTAAAAGTATCTGTAAAGGTTAACGCAGCTAGTACAGTGAAGCCCCCTGCGCTGCTGCCTCTAATTATGCACTGGTTGCCGCTAATTAAACCTGAGTTAGTCAGATGAAGAGCAGCGAATTGTGCGTCTTTAACATCGGCGATTCCCCAAGCTCCGCTGAGACTCTGTCGATATTTTCTTCCGAAACCGCTGCTCCCGCGGTAGTTGATATCAAAGACGGAGAATCCTCTACTGGTCCAAAATTGAATTTTCAGATTTAATGATGTGCCAGTCGCTCCGGTAGGACCACCATGACACATAATTATAACCGGTGGTAACGTACCTTCTGGGATTCTAAATTTTGCGTTTACGGGAGGATAGAAAAACCCATGGACTTTAGCTTTGTCTAAGCTGTAAAACCAAAGTGATTTAGGTTTTGAGAGATCCTGAGAATCGAGATGTACTGGTACTTTAGCTGTTTTTTTTATCCCGCCAGAGGGAATATACAGTTCTGAAGCAGCTCCTCGGATGTTTTGAGACGGAATGGTTAAAATCCGCGGGGCACACGATGAATTCGAGGCTACGCAAGCAAGTTGTCCGTCAAAGATGCAAAGACTATGCAGATTATCATATTCCGTTTTTATTTCTTTTATTTCTTTACCGATGGTGTCCAGTAAGGCTAAGTGCCAGCGACCACCTTGTGTGTAAAGACAGGCGATGGTGTTGGCGTCTATAAAATCGAAGTAAGTGGCTCCTAACTGCCAGAGTGGGGCACAGAACTCGGCATCTTTTTCCACAAGAGGTAAAAGGGTATATTTTTCATTCACACTTCTGAGTTCTACTCCGTATATATTCCACCAGTTAGAGCGGTCAGATATTACATAGAGTTCTCCATTTTGTGCCCAATGAGGCTGCATCAGTGATTCATTTTGGTTGCCGATAATTTTGCGAACATTAGTTAGCTTGCAATTTGTGAGCTCTGCTAACATTAGTTCACTTCGGTCCCAAGACATATGTGGATGTTGCCATTGAATCCAGCACAACTGATTATTAGTCTGATTTAGTCTCGGATAAGCAAAAAAATCGGAACCAGAAACTAGAACTTCGGTTTTTGAAAATGTCTGTTCGAAAGGATCAAGACCAATCGCCACAATAACATTCTCAGGATCTTTTCCTCCGTTGTGCCATTCTCCAATTGCGATAAGTCGGTTTCTATAATAATCGACAATAATATCGGCGAAGCGCCAGTTACTATCGTTAGTTATCGGCAGAGGCGGCTCTCCAGAACTCAAGTTTATTTTATAAATGCGCTGGTCTGAGCCATTAACGAAGTAAAGAAATTCGGAATGAACAGCGTAGGCACAACCGCCATATTCATGAACACGGCTGAGATGGCTGAAGGGAGCAGGAAGTACATCTTTAATAGTGCCATCTTCAAGGCGACACATAATAACGTTTCTTCCATTATCCCATGGTCGGCCCTCTACCCAATATAAATTGTTGTTATGCGCTTTGAGAAAATGTAGGTTAGGGGATGAGTTAGTCACCATTTTGGCAGAAATCGGCGAGTCCCAAGTACCGCAGGTTTTTTGAGCATGAGCGTGATCCATTGAAATTATTAGCCCCCCACTTTTTGCGTTGCAAAACCCATTTTAGTTAGTAACTGTATGAGCTTATCTCGTTGGTCTCCCTGCATTTCTATAAGCTCATTTTTGATCGTCCCTCCAGTGCAGCATTCCTTTTTTAAGTGTTTAACAAGGTTTTTGAGTTCGGTTCGTGACACCCGGAAACCTGATAAAAGGGTCACTCCCTTACCCTTTCGACCTTTTGATTGCCGAGAGATTTTGATTACCATATCTTTCTTAATTCCAGAAGAATCGACGGCAATTCTCAGGGGATCTAAAAAGCTTGTGTCTGTTGAGTACACTAGTCTCGATGAGGACATTTCTATTGTTTTTCGTCGCAAACTGATTTTTCGATCGCTGAAACCTGTTTTTCAAGCTGATCGATTTTCTGACGGGATCTTTTCAGCACTGCATTTTGCGTATCAAATTCGTCTTGGGTGACTACGTTTAAACGTTCAAATGCACGCATCATTGCTCCTTTTAAATGTTCATGTAGCTCTTTGCCTAGACTATTTGCGCTCGATCCAAAAACATCATTAAAGTGTGCTTCAAATTGTTCAAATAGATTTTTTTTCATAAATTTAATGCCTGAATATATGTAATTTATATTCTTGATATTATCAGAATCTGATAAAAATTATTGCTTTTCAGCTCAGACGTAGAAAAATATTCAGTAATGACGAGCACTAAAATAGTGCAATTAGTATAGATGTTCTCTGCTTTATCGCTTATTTGGTGCGTTCGACTGAAGGTTATGATTCAAATTCACGGAAAAAGCTGCTTGTACCAGGGGGTCTACTTTTTGGCACGGTTAGTGCAGTCGATATGGTCAAAGAGATGTTTTGTCTTTTTTTTTTTGATTTAAATCTGTTTTTTAGGGAGAGTGTTAATGATGAAATTTAGAAAATCTGCTTTGTCCTTGGCCGTAGCGTCTGTAGCGACAGTGGGTGCCGTGGCGCCGGTGGCCGCGGGTGAGCTCAGCGCATCTGCTGGCGTTGCTACTTCTTACCTCTGGAGGGGATATGACTTGGGTGCGGGCGATCCTGCAGTCTCTGCAAGCCTAGACTATTCGGAGGGCATGTTCTATGCGGGTGCATGGGTTTCTTCTGGAGATGCCTCTGCGGGGACCGAGTATGATTTGTACATGGGACTGGCTGGAGATGCTGGTGGGGTCTCTTGGGATGTTGGAATAGTTAATTATGTGTATCCAACTGGCGACTACCAAGGAACCGAGGGTTCCATTGGTGACTTTATGGAGATGTACATCGGTCTGGGAATGGGTCCGGTGTCGCTAATGCATTATTCTAACATTGAAACTGGTGAGGGTTATGGTCCAGCCGACTCCGCTGACTACAGTTATACCACTATTGGTATGGAAGCAGGATCATTTGGCGTGACATATGGTATGCATGATGGTGGTTTTGACGATTACGACCATTTAGATCTATCTTACTCGTTCAATGATAGCCTTTCCTTCACTTATAGTATTCCCATGGAGGATAGTGAAGCGTCGGGTGGTGAAGAGCCGGTGCTGGTTGCATCTTATTCTTTCTCACTTTAGCGGCTATCTAGTACGGGCATCCAGTCCTCACAATCCTGAGCTTTGGGGTTGTGAAGGACTCGGTCAAAGCCCTCTTACTAGCCAAGTCGCGGCGTTCAACTGGCTTTAATAACTTGGTGAATGATAGTGGTCCATCCACTTTAAATTGGAGTGAACGTGAAACTTATCACAGCCATCATTAAGCCTTTTAAACTGGATGAAGTTAGAGAGTCGCTCAGCGAGTTAGGTGTGGCTGGCGTTACGGTAACGGAAGTTAAAGGTTTTGGCCGGCAGAAGGGACATACTGAACTGTACAGAGGTGCCGAGTATGTGGTTGATTTTTTGCCGAAAGTCAAAGTAGAAATTGCGTTGCCGGACGATTTGGTAGAAAGTGCTGTAGAAGCGGTTCTGTTAGCTGCCAAGACAGGCAAAATTGGGGATGGAAAGGTATTTGTAACTCCCCTAGAAGATGCAACTCGGATACGTACGGGAGAATCCGGTGAAGAGGCTATTTAGTAGTGCTCCGTTCGTGTACGAAGACTACACTCAACTTCTTCTCAGTTTATTTATAAAAAATTTGACGAGATATTTGGAGAACGATTAATGGAAAATGACATTATTGAAATTAAATATGCAATGGATACCTTTTACTTTTTGATATCAGGGGTATTGGTAATGTGGATGGCAGCCGGTTTTACGATGTTGGAAGCGGGGCTCGTCCGTTCAAAAAACACAACTGAAATTTTGGCGAAAAACGTGGCACTGTATTCGATTGCGTGCGTGATGTATCTCATCATGGGATATACAGTGATGTATGGGGGAATTTCGAACTTATATGTGCCTGACGGGTTCTTCGGTATTTCAGCTTCCAATTCTACCGCCGAAGAGGTTTTGGCAAGTGGAGGAGATACGTATTATTCTGGAGCATCTGACTTCTTCTTCCAGGTCGTTTTTGTCGCAACAGCGATGTCAATAGTATCTGGAGCAGTGGCGGAGAGAATGAAGCTGTGGGCCTTTTTGGCATTCGCAGTGGTTATGACTGGCTTCATATATCCGATGCAGGGTTCGTGGTCTTGGGGCGGAGGATTCTTGGGAGAAAATATCGGATATTCTGATTATGCTGGCTCTGGGATAGTACATCTCTGTGGCGCTGCAGCTGCGCTGGCGGGAGTACTCATTTTAGGCCCTAGGATTGGAAAGTATTCGGCATCAGGAGAGTCAAATGCCATGCCCGGCGCGAATATGCCACTTGCTACAATTGGAATGTTCATTTTATGGATGGGATGGTTTGGATTTAACGGCGGGTCTGAGTTGGCCGTTGCGAGCATCGATAGTTCTAATAATGTAGCTTCTGTTTTTATGAACACTAACACAGCTGCAGCATCTGGTCTCATCGCGGCACTCATAACTTCGCAAATAATGTTTGGGAAAGCTGACCTCACCATGGCTTTGAATGGCGCACTTGCTGGCCTTGTGGCAATCACAGCTGATCCACTTTCCCCATCATATGGGATGGCGATGGTGATTGGAGCGATCGGAGGGATCATAGTTGTCTTCTCAGTGCTGGGGCTCGATAGCTTGAAAATAGATGACCCTGTCGGTGCCATATCCGTTCACGGAACCGTCGGAATCTGGGGTCTTATAGCAGTGTGTATCGCCGGAGAAGCCACCATTGCCGGACAGATTGGAGGAGCCTTAATTATATTCGCTTGGACATTCATTACAGCCGGAATCGTGTTTTACTTGATAGACATGGCTATGGGAATTAGAGTCAGCGAAGAAGACGAGCTCAAAGGAATCGACACTTCCGAGTGTGGAATTGAAGCCTACCCGGAATTTACGTCCTCTTCATAGATATACCCTCAAAACCGGAATCAAGCCGGATTTTAGCCGGGGCACTTTGCCCCGGTTTTTTTTCGTCATTATTAACTTCTGTTTAAGATGCATTTCTTATCAAAACCGAGTATCTTTACACCTCAACTTAATGCCAAAGAAGACATATGCAAATGAAATTAATTACTGCAATTATTAAACCTTTTAAATTAGATGATGTTCGAGAAGCGTTAGCAGAGAATGGGGTACAGGGTATTACAGTGACGGAAGTTAAAGGATTTGGGCGCCAAAAGGGTCATACTGAGTTGTACAGAGGTGCAGAGTATGTAGTTGATTTTCTGCCAAAGATAAAGCTCGAAATAGCGGTCTCGTCAGACATGGTGGATAGCGTTGTCGAAGCAGTGGCCAAATCTGCAGTAACAGGAAAAATCGGTGATGGCAAAATTTTTATTTCTGATCTGACTCAGGTCGTCAGAATACGAACAGGAGAAACAGACGAAGATGCAATATAGCTTGAATAAAATTTCCTGACTTTTGAATACTATATATATTGAAGGGTCGCAAGATGGCTTTGCCGTGGGTTAATTGGAATCGCGCTTCTCCGGCTCTTGAGCTTCCGTTTTTGTTGTGTAAGGTAGTTGCTTATTTTAGTCTTTGCATTTTTGCTAATACTTTTGCGGAGGACACATCCGTCAGGGGAGAAACAAATGCGCTGAAAAAAGTTCTAGCGAAGCTAGAAGCAGCGCGTCCAGAGTTTCACTACATAATTTTGGGTGAGTCAGATATACCTGGCTATCTTAGAATTGCGATTGAGAACGGCCCCACACTATACGTTGCCGAAGATGGAAGTCATTTTTTTGATGGCTCAGTTTATAGAATAGAGGCAAATGGCTTTGTTGACGTCGAAGAACTCCGTTTAGCCTCAAATCGGAGGCAGATATTTGCTGAATTAGACGTTGACGACATGATAGTTTTCGCACCTGAGGGGGGGACGAAAGCTATTATAAATGTGTTCACAGACATTGACTGTGGGTATTGTCGTAAGCTACACAATGAAGTTGAGGAATTAAACTCGTATGGCATTGAGGTTAGGTATCTCGCTTATCCTAGAGCCGGCCTTGACTCGCCCTCGTATGACAAAATCACTACAGCTTGGTGCTCGGATGATCGACCGGACACTTTGACTCGACTAAAGGCTGGAAAGACATTACCTAACCAAAGTTGTATCGATAATCCAGTGGCAGCTCACCTTCGTCTTGGTAGAGAAATTGGAGTGGACGGAACCCCAGCGATTATTATGATGGATGGGACTATGGTTCCAGGGTATCGATCGGCGGCAGACTTTGCAATTTTACTCGGTCTTAAAAATAGTGGTTGACCTTCTTTTGACTAAACTAATCTCAATCAACGCATGATCTTGGTAGAAGTTATTCAAATTTATTAAAGGAGAAGGCGTGAAAACAGTTAACATAGGTTTATGCGGACTTGGTACAGTAGGAGGCGGAGTCTACGCGGTTCTCAAGCGCAATGCCGCCCTAATCTCCGCACGCGCTGGCAGCAACATTTTAGTGTCCCATGTAGGGACGCGGAGCATTAACCCTCGTTGTGTAACAGCGTCAACGAAAATTTCCCGAGACGTTGTTCAGATTTCAGAAGACCCGGATATTCATATTGTTGTTGAGTTAATCGGTGGCACATCGGCGGCATTCGATTTAATCATGAGCGCAATTCGAAATGGAAAACATGTAGTCACTGCTAACAAAGCACTAATCGCAGAGCGGGGACCAGAAATTTTTGTCGAGGCTGAAAAATACGAAGTTATCGTGGCATTTGAAGCTGCGGTCGCTGGAGGGATACCGATAATAAAGGCGCTCCGTGAGGGTCTTGTAGCAAATGATATTCACTGGATGGCGGGTATTATAAATGGAACGAGTAATTTTATCCTGTCTGAAATGTCTAGTAAAAAGAGAAAATTTCAGGAAGTTTTAGAAGAAGCCAAAGAAAAGGGTTATGCGGAAGCTGACCCTAGCTTTGATGTCGATGGCACGGATGCAGCGCAAAAACTAGCGATTCTTGCGTCCATAGCTTTTTCAATACCCCTAAATACCAAAAGTATTTTTAAGGAGGGAATTGCCCACTTGCAACCGCGCGACATCGAATATGCCTCAGAACTCGGGTATGTTGTCAAACATCTTGGAATAGCGCGTCAAAAACCAACAGGGATTCAGCTTCGTGTGCACCCTGCACTTGTTCCAGCGTCGTGCTTACTGTCAAGTGTCGATAATGTTCTTAATGCAATCATGGTTGACTGTGATGCGCTTGGAAGCACTCTCTTTTATGGTCGGGGAGCGGGATCAGAACCCACAGCATCATCAGTGATTGCTGATATTGTTGATATAAGTCGTTTCGTCACCACCTCCAATGTGAGTGGGACAAGGCCGCTTGGTGTAAAATTCGCAGACATTAAAAATAAAAAGATTCTCCCTATTGAGCAGATAGAGACCTGCTATTATCTTCGTTTCTCTATGCATGACACGCCAGGAGCATTATCAAAAGCCACCAGTATCATGGCAGAAATTGGAATCAGTATCGAGGCAATTATCCAAAAGGAGCAGCCCCTCGGTATTGATTATGTTGATGTGATTGTCATAACAAATAGCATTATGGAACTGCATCTCAGCTTGGCAGTGAGGAAGATTGAGCAACTAGAGACGGTGCAAGGCGATGCCACGGTAATTCGTCTTGAGAGATTAGATCAGGTGTGACCTATTTACTGCGGATGTAATAAATGAAATATATAAGTACCCGAGGTGGTGGGCAGCCAAAGAATTTCGACGAAGTAATTTTAACGGGCCTCGCTCCTGACGGGGGACTTTATGTTCCGGACAGCATTCCGCATTATAGTTTATCTGATATAGCAGCTTGGAAAAAATTATCCTACAAGCAATTAGCGTTTAAAGTTATGCAACCTTTTATTGGGGACTGTGTGCCAGAAAGAGACCTTGTTGGTTTAATTGATATCGCTTATGGCTCATTTAACCATTCCGCTACGGCACCATTAGTACAGATGGGGCACAATGAGTGGATTTTGGAATTATTCCATGGTCCTACTTTGGCTTTCAAGGATTTTGCATTGCAGTTTTTGGGCCAGTTACTTGATTATATGCTTAAGCGAAAGAGTAAAAATGTTGTAATTATGGGCGCTACCTCTGGCGATACGGGATCAGCTGCAATAGAAGGTTGTCAAGATTGTGATAACATAAAAATGTTTATTCTCCATCCGTATCAGCGTGTGTCTGACGTACAGCGAAGGCAAATGACGACAGTAATATCTGATAATATTTTTAATATCGCACTTAAGGGAAACTTTGATGACTGTCAAAATGTAGTCAAGGCAAGCTTCAACAATCAGTCCTTTCTGCCAGACAAACTTCAGCTAGTGGCAGTTAATTCAATCAATTGGGCTCGAATAATGGCTCAAATTGTCTATTATTTTTGGGCCGCCCTACATTTGGATATTAGATCAAATTCCATCTCTTTTTCAGTTCCTACGGGTAATTTTGGTGATGTTTTCGCGGGATATATTGCTTCAAAAATGGGTCTTCCAATTAAGCAGCTTGTGGTTGCGACAAACGATAATGATATTCTTCATCGTTGCCTAAGTGCTAACGATCATAGTATTCGCCCTCTTTCGCAGACCTTAGCACCCAGCATGGATATAATGATATCTAGTAATTTTGAAAGACTACTTTTCGATGTCCATGGTCGAGACGGAGAGTGTGTTGTTAAATTAATGGAAGAGGCGAAAAGAGGCACTTTGAAGCTGTCGGATGAGGTACGCGTTGGAATCCAGCAGCTTTTTACAAGCTATCGATGTGATGATCATGAAATGCTTAAAATGATTCGCTCTGTAAACAAAAGTAATGGCTACCTGTTAGATCCACACACCGCCATTGGTTTGTGTGCTGCTCGCCATTGCCGAGCAGACACACAAACTCCAATGGTAAGTCTTGCAACGGCACATCCTGCAAAATTTCCTGACGCAGTTAAACAGTCGGGTTGTGGAGTAACTGCAAGCTTACCCAATCATTTAGATGATTTATTTTCTAGGGTTGAGTACATGCATATTTTGGAAAATAATCAGGATGATGTTCAACAATTTATTGCGGACAGAGTCGGTGATTTGGCAGGAATATAAGATTATGATAGGCAGAGTTTTTTTATAACCACCATATGTGGACATATAAAAAAGATTATGAATGCTCGGGTCATGTTACCAAAGGCGTATCTGTTGTATATTAAAATTTGATCGTAGACTACACTATGGTCGTATAAATAAAGGTAAAAGTTGTTGATAGCGGGTGTGAGTCAATCTATGCGGGAAGAACCAAAACTCTCTCAGGAAGATCTAGAAAGAGTTCAGCACTTCATTAGCACCGGCTACAACACTATCGATCGGAAGCCTTTCAGAGGTTTTCTTTTGTTCTTGGTCACTTGGTCCATAGTAGCTGTGTTAGGGGTAATTAGCTATTTGATTGGAAAATGGGTTGGATATCTCTAAGG
>MDTC01278025.1_pt1 | contig 22034 bp, 20 predicted proteins | sample 811181 | NCBI WGS metagenome assembly MDTC01 (sample SAMN05326644, study PRJNA326480) | marine metagenome | isolation source: seawater | place: Pacific Ocean: North | collected 2011 | reverse complement strand
TACAATTTCTATTTATCTATTAGGCCTTGCCATAAATAATATGTTGTTATTAGTTATTGGTGATATTTTTTTATTTATCTCGCTTTTTATAACTCTCTACACAGGTTTTTTATATACACTTAATTCGCTTAGAGCTGATGAAACTTAAAAAGAGTGATTACAAAATTTGCATAGTTGGCTTGGGGTATGTGGGCCTTCCACTGGCTGCAAGATTCTCATTAAAAGGATTTGACATAACTGGTTTTGATATAAAAGAAGAAAGAATTAATCAGCTAGTCAACAAAATTGATATTAATAATGATATCTCTGAAACAAACTTAGAGACTTTGGTTAAAAATTCAAAATTAACATCAAATTTTAATGAAATTAAAGAAAGTAACATATTCATTATTACCGTTCCAACTCCAATAAATGAAGACAAAACTCCTGACTTGAAGCCACTTAAAGCTTCAAGTGAATTAGTAGGCAGAGTTATGCAAAAAGATTCAATAGTGATTTATGAATCTACTGTTTATCCTGGTGTTACTGATGAGGTATGTTCGCCAATTCTTGAAAAAGAATCATCATATATTTTCAATAAAGATTTTTCAACAGGATACAGCCCGGAGAGAATAGTACCTGGGGATAGCATAAATACTATTGAAAAAATTAAAAAGATTGTTTCAGCCTCAAATAAAGAGGCTCTGGAAATAGTATCATTTCTTTACTCATCTATTATAGATGCAGGTATCCATGAGGCTCCATCAATAAAAGTAGCTGAAGCTGCGAAGGTAACTGAAAACATTCAAAGAGATGTTAATATTGCACTAATAAATGAAATGCATCAGTTGTATTCTTCAATGGATATTTCTACATATGATGTTATAGAGGCAGCTGCAACAAAATGGAATTTTATGAAGCTATCTCCAGGTCTGGTTGGAGGCCATTGTATTGGCATTGATCCATATTATTTATTGCACAAATCAAAAATGTCAGGTTATACACCTAACATTATGCGAGCAGCAAGAAAGCTTAATGATGAAATGAGCGATTGGGTGGTAAATAATTTTTTAGAATTTATTAAAAAAGAAGATATAAATATCAACTCAAATACTATTACACTAATGGGCTACACTTTTAAGGAAAATTGTAGTGATGTTAGAAATACTAAAGTATATGACTTAGCTATTGCCCTTCAAAAACATCATTTAGATATAAATATTTGGGATCCTTTTTTGACCAAAGAAACCCAAGAAGAATTAAGTAAAAAAAATATAAAATCGCAAGCAGATAAACCAATTGATGTTCAACTTGCATTCGTTTGTGTTTATCATGATCAAATATTAGAATTCCTAGAATCTTACAAGGGAATTACTTATGATTATAGAAAACTTAATTTAAATAAATGAAAATAATAGTTGTTAGCGGTGGATTTGATCCAATTCATTCTGGACATATAGAATATTTTAAATCAGCAAAAAGTATGGGAGATAAGCTGATAGTAGCGCTTAACAGCAATTCTTGGTTGGAGAAAAAGAAGGGTAAATTTTTTATGCCTTTTGATGAAAGAAAATCAATAATTGAATCAATTAAATATGTTGATGAGGTTATAGGTTTTGATGATGATAAGAAAGGTTCTTGTATCAATGCTCTTGAAAAAATTAAAAAATTCTATCCGAATGATAAAATTTTCTTTGCAAATGGAGGAGATAGAAATAAAGAAAATATTCCAGAAATGATTGTTTCTGATGTAAATTTTATCTTTAGTGTTGGAGGCGATAATAAAAAGAACTCTTCTTCATGGATTCTTAATAAATGGCAGTATTATTTTGAAGAGAGACAATGGGGTTCTTTTTTTAATTTATTTGAAACTAAAAATATCAAAGTAAAAGAATTAATAATAGAGCCTGGAAAGGAAATGAGCATGCAAAAGCACCTTAAAAGAAATGAAATTTGGTTAGTCAGCGAGGGCACATGTGAAGTTAACTATATATCAACTATGCATGATCAAAAACTTAAAAAAGTTATTTTGAATAAATTTGATCATCATATTGTGCCTGTTGAGCAATGGCACCAAATATGTAATCCTTATGATAAAACAGCTCATATTATTGAAATTCAATATGGTGAAGAGTGTATTGAGGAAGATATAGAGCGATTGAATTCTAATTAATCTTTTTATTTTTTGTCATAGCTGTATACAATACAGTTTAATAATTTAAGGCTGGATGGCAGAGTGGTCATGCAGCGGCCTGCAAAGCCGTTTACTCCGGTTCGATTCCGGATTCAGCCTCCACTTTATTCTTACTTATTTGTCTTAATTAACATAAATTACTCTTTTTTTATGTAAAAAAATATTATTTATATATAATGTGTAAGTTATGACAAAAAAAAATAATGAATTTTCTATTAAATTTTCTAAAATGCATTCAAATAATGTTATTTGGGATCTTTCTTCTTCTTATAAATTTTTTGTTAGAGAGGGGTATAGCAAAAGTAAAAAAACATTTGAAAGAGAGGTTGATAGCTTAAATTTTTTCCCAAAAAGTATTAGTAATCAAGATTTAAATGGGCTGAAAAGTTTAGTTTTTTCTGAATGGCAATCAATCATTGATAGAAAACGCTTCCTTTCAATTTTTTCATCAATTTTTAAATTTGAAGATGCATCATTTATTTTTTATGAGGATAAAAGAGGTAAAAAATTTTGGTGCAAGGTTGATGATGTCTCAGATACATCAGTGCTTGAATCAGCAAATTCATTTTTAAAATATGTTAACCATACCTCTGTTATATGGCCATCAAATGAGTTATTAAAAGTATATTTTAACATTGTAGATAAGTGTGAATCAGAATCAGTTTGTTCTTTATTAAAGAATTCAATTATTTTTCCTGTAACAGCTTTTCAGAAGACTTTGTGTCAGGAAGATCTTTCCCAACCAAATCATTACTTATTAGATAACTCACTAGAGATAAAAGATTCAATTACGCATCTTGAAAAAATAGAAGCAGAAGCAATTCACATTATTAGGGAAACTATAGCAGAATCTGAAAACCCAGTTATGCTTTATTCTGTCGGGAAAGATAGTGCTGTGATGCTTCACCTAGCTAAAAAGGCTTTTCATCCGGCTCCTCCACCATTCCCGCTCTTACATGTGGACACTGGTTGGAAATTTAATGAGATGTATCAATTTAGAGATCTGATGGCACAAGATGCAAATATGGATCTTATCGTTTATAAAAACCAGGACGGGCTCGATAAAAACATTAACCCATTTGATCATGGAAGTGAAATCCATACAGATATAATGAAAACCCAAGCCCTAAAAAAAGCTCTTGATAAGTACCAATTTGATTTTGCCTTTGGGGGCGCGAGAAGGGATGAGGAAAAAAGTAGAGCAAAAGAAAGAATATTATCTTTTAGATCAGAATCCCATGCATGGGACCCTAAAAATCAAAGGCCAGAATTATGGGACTTATACAACTTTAATAAATATAAAAATGAAAGCGCTAGAGTTTTTCCAATATCTAATTGGACAGAAATTGATATTTGGCAGTACATATATAAAGAATCTATTCCTATAGTTCCTCTTTACTATTCTGCAATAAGGCCATTTGTAGAAAGGGATGGAACTTTAATCATGGTGGATGATGATAGGTTCAAGTTATATGATGGTGAGAAAATAAAATTCTTAAAAGCGCGTTTTAGAACTCTTGGATGTTACCCACTTACAGGAGCAGTCGAGTCTGATGCAAGCGAGATGAGTGATGTTTTGCTTGAACTTATTCAATCAAATACCACCGAAAGAGATGGTAGATTAATTGATTCAGATTCAGAGGGATCAATGGAAAAAAAGAAAAAAGAAGGATACTTCTAATGAATAACAACACAACAAAAAAATCCAATACAAAGTCACAAGTTGATAATTTCATTCAGTCACAAGAGAACCTATCTTTATTAAGATTTATAACTTGTGGAAGTGTTGATGATGGTAAAAGTACTTTAATTGGAAGAATACTTTTTGAATCGCAAACGCTTTTTGATGATCAAATACAAATATTAAAACAAGATTCAAAAAAACATGGAACTCAAGGGTCTGAAATTGATTATGCTCTTCTTGTAGACGGACTTTCAGCTGAAAGAGAACAAGGTATAACTATTGATGTAGCTTATCGTTTTTTTTCAACAAGTAAACGAAAATTTATAGTAGCAGATACTCCAGGGCATGAACAATATACAAGAAATATGATTACAGGAGCATCCACTGCTGATGTTGCTGTTATATTAGTTGATTCAAGAAAAGGTATTTTAGAACAAACAAAAAGGCATTCATTTCTCACGTCATTAGTTGGCATTAAAAAAGTTATATTAGCAATTAATAAAATGGACCTAATCAATTATGATGAGGATAAGTATATGCAAATTATCAATGCCTATAAATCCTTTGCTAAAAAACTTAACTTTGATCAGATATATGATATTCCGGTGTCAGCCCTTAAAGGCGATAACATTATAAAAAATACAAAAGAATTAAGCTGGTTCAGGGGCCCAACATTAATTTCACTTTTAGAGACAGTTCATTTAGAGGATGATAAAGAAAATTTCTGCATGCCAATCCAGTACGTTATAAGACCAAACTTAGATTATCGTTCATTTTGTGGCAAGATTTTATCAGGAAAAATATCAGTTGGTGATAAGATCAAATCACTACCATCTGGAAAAAGTGCTAAAGTTAGTTCAATAAATATTGGTCATAACCAAATTCAAGAAGCTTTATGTGATCAATCAATATCTATTACACTGGATAAAGAAATAGATATTTCAAGGGGTGATGTTATTTGCAATAATGATCTGCCTGTAGAAGTTTCAAATATATTTGACGTAAATTTATCTTGGCTCTCTGACGATGAATGTTTCAAGGGAAGAAATTATATTGCCAAAATTGGTACTCAAAAAATGTCATGTCAGATCACCGATCTGAAATTTAAATATGATGTTAACTCATTAGAGCATGTCCCAGCAAAAGCATTAAAGCTTAATGATATTGCTAATGCAACAATTACTCTTAGTAAAGATACACCTTATACAGAATTTTTAGAGGATAAATCTATAGGAAAATTAATTCTTATAGATCCTATATCTAATCAAACTGTTGGTGCTGCAATGATCAATCATAGTATGAGAAGGGCTACCAATATTCATAAACATAATTTAGAAATTACTAGAGAACACAGAGAAAAACTAAATGGACATTCTTCCAAGCTGTTATGGTTTACTGGTATAAGCGGCTCAGGAAAATCAACAATTGCAAATGCTCTTGAAAAGGAGCTCTACTCTAGAGGAGTGCGAACATTTATACTTGATGGTGATAATGTTAGGCATGGCCTGAATAACGATCTAGGTTTCGAAGATGCTGATAGAATAGAAAATATTAGAAGAGTTGGGGAAGTTTCAAAGTTAATGTTAGATGCTGGTGTATATGTTCTTTCTTCATTTATCTCTCCATTCAAATCTGATAGAACAATGGTCAGAAACTTATTTGAAAAAGATGATTTTATAGAAATTTTTGTAAATACTTCTTTATCTGTAGCTGAATCGAGAGACCCTAAAGGATTGTATAAAAAAGCTAGAGCAGGTGAAATTCCAAATTTTACTGGTATAAGTAGTCCATATGAAACCCCAACATCTGCAGAAATAATTCTTAACACTGAAAAACAAGACCTTAAAGAATGTGTTAATCAAATTTTAAGCTATTTAAATTTGTTAAATTAAAGACAAAAATTTTATTCAAAGTATAATTACAACTCCAAATAAATTACTCTTATGCCCGAGTGGTGGAATTGGTAGACACAAGGGACTTAAAATCCCTCGATAGAAATATCGTGCCGGTTCAAGTCCGGCCTCGGGTACCACAATAATTCTTTTTATTTATTGGCAAACTCTTTAAAAGTATTAGCAATATTATCCTTCTCACTTACTGATGGTTTCTTATTGAAGGGCCAATTAATTGATAAATCAGGATCATCCCATCTAATTGAAAATTCTGAGGATGGATTATAATAAGCAGTAGTCTTATAAAGAAAATGTACTGTTTTTGATAACACATAGAAACCATGACCAAAACCTTCGGGTATCCATAGCTGCCTGTTATTTTTACTTGATAAATTTACTCCAGCCCATCTACCGTATGTTGGTGAATTTTCCCTTAAATCAACAGCAACGTCATAAACCTCACCATCTATAACTCTAACTAACTTGCCTTGCTCATAAGGTTTTTTTTGGTAATGGATCCCTCTCAATGTATTTTGATGGGAAAAAGAATGATTATCTTGTATAAAGTTTATTTTTTTTCCAACTACCTCAGCAAATTTTTTAGCATTAAAAGACTCATAAAAAAAACCTCGATCATCTTCATATATATGAGGGGTTATTAAAATTAAATCTTTTATTTCAAGTTCTTTAATTTCCATTTTTAAGATTATGATGAAATCATATTTTTTATATAGTCAACATAGTTTCCACTTAAACCTTTAATATTTTTTTCAATAGTTTCCCTCAACACCCACTTATTGTTATATGCAATTTCTTCTGGGCATGAAATCTTAATTCCTTGCCTCTCTTCAACTGTATAAATAAACTGAGATGCTTTCATTAAAGATTCTGGTGTTCCTGTATCAAGCCAAGTATGTCCTGCAGAGAGAGGTTCAACTAAAAGATTACCTTTTTTCATGTACGATATATTTATATCAGTAATTTCAAGCTCACCCCTTTTAGATGGAGTAATTTTTTTAGCAATATCTATGACGTCGTTATTATAAAAATATAACCCAGTAACTGCATGATTAGATTTTGGAAAATCAGGTTTTTCTTCAATTCCAATAATATTATTATTGTCATCAAATTCGACAACTCCAAATGACTTTGGATTGCTGACATGATAAGAGAATATCGTTGGTTTGTTAGAAATGCTTGCTTTTTTAAGAAGTTCTTCTAAACCATTACCATAAAAAATATTGTCACCAAGTACTAAACATACAGAACTATCCCCTATAAATTCTTCACCTATTAAAAATGATTGAGCTAATCCCTGTGGTTTGGGCTGAACAGCATAAGTGATTGACAGTCCTAAATTTTTTCCATCACCTAGGAGAGTTTCAAACATACCCAAGTGACTTGGCGATGAGATTATCAAAATCTCTCTAATACCTGCTTGCATTAATGTAGACAAAGGATAATAAATCATAGGTTTGTCATATACTGGAATAATTTGTTTAGATATTGATAGTGTAGAAGGATACAATCTTGTCCCTGACCCACCAGCTAATATTATTCCTTTCCTAGTATTTCTTTCTGTCATAATAATATTTCTTTTTCAAGAAACTCGCTAAGATTTTGCTTCCAATCATCAAATCTATAATCTAGGAAGTTAGCCAGCTTATTATTGCATAAGTATGAAAAACTTGGACGTTTTGCGATAGTTTTATAAAAACTTGAAGAAACTGGATTTATTTTTTTAAGTAAATAAGTATTTTTAGACACTACCTCGTTATTTTTGAGGTGATCAAATATAAAATTTGATATCTCATACCATGAACAAATCCCATTTGGAGATAAATGAAAGATTTGACTATCAGAATAACCAGAGTTGTATTTATTAATTATTTTTTTTACTAACAACGTTATTAGCTTTGTTGAGGTTGGTGCTCCATATTGATCATTTACAACACTTATTTCATTCTTTTCTTTTGCCAATTTAATAATTGTTTTTGGAAAATTATTTCCAACTTCTCCATATACCCAGCTAACCCTTAAAATAATATATTTGTTTGCAATATCTATAATATTATTTTCTCCAAGAAGTTTAGATTCACCATATTTATTAATGGGATTTTTAATATCATTTTCTTGAATAGGAATATTATTTTTTGAATTAAAAACATAATCCGTAGAAAAATGCATTAGGTAAAAATTATATTTATTTGAGAGTAGAGCTAAGTTCTTAACAGCATCATTATTAATTATGTTAGCAACGTTAAAAAATTTTTCAGCACCATCTACGTCAGTATATGCTGCGGCATTTATTACATAATCTGGTTTGAATTCATTAATTTTATTTTCTATTAACTTGTAATTAGTAATATCACAGCTTTCCTTTGTTAATGCTAAAATTTTTGAGCATGAAATATTTTTAGCTAATTCTGATCCTAATTGACCATTACTACCAAGTATCATTATTTTCATATAGTTTAATTATTTTTTGATAGTAGAGTCTATCCAATTTTGATTATCTACGTACCATTTTACTGTTTTCACTATTCCAGATTCAAAACTTTCAGCTGGGACCCAATTTAAATTTTTTGAAAGCTTAGATGAATCTATGCTGTATCTAAAATCATGGCCCGGCCTATCATCAACATATTTAATGAGATCAAAATAACCGCTGCCATCTTTAATATTTGGATTTTGAAATGATGGTCTAATTTTTTCAAGCTCATTACAAATAGATTCAACGATAAACATATTTGTTTTTTCATTATTACCTCCAATGTTGTATATTTCACCAATTTTTCCATTATGAAGTATCGTCTCTATTGCAGAACAATGATCTGTTACATATAACCAGTCTCTAATATTTAATCCATCTCCATATATAGAGATTGGCATACCGCTTAATGCATTAATTATTGTGAGCGGAATTAGCTTTTCTGGAAATTGAAAAGGCCCATAGTTATTAGAGCAATTAGATGTTAAAACAGGTAATTTATATGTATGATGCCATGCTCTTACAAGATGGTCGGAGGAAGCTTTTGAAGCAGAATATGGGCTGTTAGGTTGATACTGATTATCTTCTGTAAATGCGTTATCATCTTTATTAAGCGAACCATAAACTTCGTCAGTACTTATATGATAAAACAAGAAATTTTTTTTATTTTCACTATGGTATAGCTTTGCAGCATTCAAAATTTTATATGTGCCTAAGATATTTGTTTTAATAAAGTCATCAGGATTACTAATCGAATTATCAACATGACTTTCTGCTGCAAAATTTACAACAGCGTCTATATCAAATTTTATAAGTGTTTTGTAGAATAAACTTTCATCACAAATATCTCCATTTACAAAAGAATATTTACTATTCTTGCTTACACTTTCAAGGTTAAGAGAATTAGCTGCATATGTAACTTTATCAAAATTAACAATTTTATTGTAATAACTTTCATGGGAAGACAGATTTAAAAGATAATTAATGAAGTTAGATCCAATAAATCCATACCCACCTGTAACTAATATATTTCTCATAAATTAAGCCTTAAAATCAATATTATGCATTAAAAATTTACATATAAAAATGAGTATTTTTTTATCTAATTATAAAGTTTATTAACAATGCAATTTGACCTTCAAAAGTCTGCCTGTAGACTTTAGATTTATGGAAGTAATAAAGTCTTTTTAATAACTTTTTTTCACGAAAGCAATTTTCTAAAAGTTTAAAGGTTTTTTTATTCTCATTAGTTATCTGTTGAAAATATTTCAGATGTTCAAAGTTAGACATGCAAAAGTGATTAAAATTCCCTGCAAGCATGGAAGAAAATCTTTTTAATTTATTTATAATACCTCTATTAGACCCAATGGCATTGTTTTCATGCTGCCTATAAAGTACTGTTGGAGTTTTATCATACTTCACTTCGCCACCAGCTGCAGTTACCAATATGTAGAGGAGCCAATCATGCGACACCACATTTAAATCCTCTCTCGAGTTAAAAAAGATCTTAAAACTTTCATTATTAAATATCATGGTATTCCCACCTGCAATTGACTGAACAAGAGCATTTTGAAATGATGGTTTACGCATAAAATTCTTTGAAAAACCAATTTTTTTATCACTTTGGTTTATTAAACATGTTCTTGAACAAGTTAATGCAGGATCATCATCGTAGCTTATAATATTGTCGATACCTCTTTGAAGATGGTTTTCCAACCAAATATCGTCCTGATCACAGAAAGCATAAAATTTGTACTCAGTTGGTATTTGTTTGGCAAGATAGAGAAAACTATTGCCGATATTATAGTCATTTCCTTTTAATAATTTTATAGAAATTTCAGCATTTTTTTTTATAAAATTGTGAATTATTTCTAATGTCTTATCATTTGATTTATTGTCAAGTATAAATATATCAAAAGTACATATAGATTGATTCTTAATCGATTCAAGTTGCTTTTCTATATACTTTTCACCATTTTTAGTACACATTAGGATAGCTAGACTTGTTTTTTTATTAATATGAGTTTTACTATACATTAGCTACTAATTGTAAATTATTTTGAATGCATGAATATTAAAACAATTTTTTTCCAAAAGACATCCCTATCTAGCAAGAGGCTAATTAATCTTATGTCTCTGTTATTAATAAGAGATAGCAATAAAAAGGTCTTAATAAGACAAAAATTTTATTTTAACTGGGGAATTATTTGGGGTTTTTTGAATCCGTTGTTAATAGTAGCTGGATTTGCATTTCTTGTTACTTTAGGTCTAAGAGATAGGCAGATTGAATATTTTTTGTTTATGCTGCTTTTTTGGTTTGGATTTCAACAAACCGCCACTAACTTAATTAAAATTGAGATCCCTGACTTCCTTTTAAATATTCCAGGCTCGAAGCCCCATCTCGTAATCATTTCTAGGTACTTGGTAAATATGATTGGGTTATTAATTAGATTTGTGGTTTGTGTTTTGGTGCTGGAATTTTTTGGTTTTAAAATACCAATTAGTTACATGGTTTTGGCATATATTTTAATTGCTATATTTTCATTTTCATATGCAATAATTTTAAGTACATTAATGCATGAGATGCTTTTCTTAAAAGAACTCCATCAATACTTTCTAACTTTTTTGTTTTTTACGTCTTCAATTTTAATACCCGTACCTCTTCTTCCAGAGCCAATTAGAGGAATACTTTTATATAATCCACTTGTTCACTATTTTGAATGGATAAAGGTTCCTGTAACTAATGTTGAATATAGTTTTATTGATATAAATTATTTTCTTTCCTTTTTACTAATAATGTTTTTACTTTCACCTCTTTTTTTATTTTATAAACAAAAAAATTATTTATAAAATTATATGATTGAAGATAAATTAACAAACTTTAACATTGAGAATATATTTTCTAATATTTGTTTTTTAAATTTAAATGAGAATGAAAAAAATGTTTTCAAAAACATACAGAATCATCAAAAAAACAATAGATTTGGCCATAAGATAGTTTTAAATGATAATTTTCTTAACCCAAATCTTACTCTAAATCAGAGCTCAAATTTAATTTTAAAAACTATTGATTTAGATAAAGAAGATTTCATTAAAGAATGCAATTTTGAAGACGTTTTTGAATTATTTAAACATACAAGAATTAAAGACATTGATAAAAAATATGCTCTTGAGATAAGAATATTGCTTTACTTATTTATTCAGCGCAAGCTTCTCGCATCATTTTGTATCATAGAAGGTAATTTTTTAATGTATGTAAAGAATATCTCAGATTCAAGAAAAGAAATTTTTAAAACTTTATTAAAAAAAAATAATATGTTCTACTTTCCTAAGAAAAATAAACTCAATATAAAATATAGTGAATACTTTGATAGTTATGCATTCTATAATAAAAATAACTATTCATTATTAAGTGCTGATGAATATGAGTCTAGGCCATTAGATTTTAAGGATTTTTTATGAAAAATTTTATAACAAATATTCCTGTACTAACTTCTTCTTTTTTTATTAGTATCTTATCTATATTATTTATATTTTTCTTTACTTCGCCTCAGTATAAATCAGAAGCAGTAATTGAAATTAGTTCAAATCAATCTGAGAGTATGTCATTTGGATTTTTAGATGGTATTTCAAATGGCAGTCAGGAACTCTATCAAGCACAAATATTTTTAGAATCATCTGAGGCAATAAATCTTTTCAGCAAAAGAGTTGATATAGATAAAATTTACTCAAATAAAAATATAAAATATTTATCGAGATTTTCAAAAGAAGGAAATATTACTTTACAAAAATATCTTTCAAAACAAATTAAAACAACAATTAACCCTGAGTCAAGCTCAATAACAATATCTAGTTTTGCATTTAATAGCAATGATTCAAGAGTAGCCGCCCTTGAATTAATAAGGATATTTTCAGATTTTATTGAAACTAAAGCTAAGGTTGCTGCTATGCTTAAACTTCAATACTTAACTTGTGATTTATTCTTTTCTAAGGATCAGTTACAAGCTAGCAAGCTTAATAATAATTATGATTATGAGACCGATAAAAGTACAATCGTCTATAATTCAGCTAGAGATGTTCTGCTAGAAAAGGCAAAAAAAGATAAGGAAATATGCATAAATCAGTTAAATGATAAAGAGTATGAATTTGATACTGGTTTAGATAAGTTATTACCAAAGTCTGTTATTAATAATTTGCAGTCTAATTTCTCAAAAAATATATTAGAATCATATTACTCCAACAGTGCTAATCTTCTTTCCCAACACACAGGAATTGAAATTATTTCAGAACCACAAGTTCCACAAAAATCAGAATCAAGAAACTTTTTACTGTATTTTATAGTTATATATTTGGTTGCAATGATAATTATTATGGGTGTGAAAGTTATGATAAATCTTGCTGAAGAATTTGAAGCTTGAAATATAAACTTCAATACCCTAACTTTAATTTCTAAGATTAATGTGTTACTTTCTTGTAAACATATGTATCAAGACTGATAATAATAGATAATTTTTTCTACAATAATTTAATAAATGGGTATCAATAAAGTTAAAAAATATTTCCTTTTTCAGGCTTTCTTTTGTTTAGTTTTAGCTTGCGTCTATAATTACCCATTGTATGCACAATCAATAAATATTGAAGATTTAGAAAAAAATAAAGAGCTAATATCTAGTATAAATAATCCTTTAATAAGTAGCCCCGATCCTATTTCTAGAAAATCGGAAGAATCAACTTCTTCTTTAGATACTAAAGATGAAGTTACAATTGATAATAATTTTGATGCTTCACTTGAAAGATTTGGCAGTTCATTTTTTAAAAAATCACCATCCACTTTTTTACCAATTAATGATCCATCATCAAACTCTGGTTATATTTTGGATGTAGATGATGTGGTCTTAATAATGTTAATAGGGGACAGATCGGAGTCATACGAATACAGAATTGATAGATCAGGCAATATAGCAATTGATGATATTGGCTATATAAATATAGCTGGTCTATCTTTAGAGGATGCAAATTTATTAGTTAATAATAGGCTTGAGGAGTTTTTTGTTGGAACAAAGTCCGTATTATCTCTAAAAGAAGTTCGTGATATACAAATTTTGGTCTCTGGTCATGTTCTTAATCCTGGAGTCTATATTCTTAGCGGCTATTCAAATATTTTACATGCAATAATTCATTCAGGAGGTATCACACGTAATGGGAGTTATCGAAATATTATTATAAAAAGGCCTGGTAAAGAGGATCATGAGATAGATCTTTATAATTTTTTTGTAAATGGCGATATTACTTCAAACATTTCTTTGAGGACAGGCGACTCTGTAATTGTAATGCCTACCATAAATAATATTCCAATTATTGGAGCAATAGCAAGACCAGCTATATATGAGTTTAAAAATGGAGAAACAGCGTCTGATTTAATAAATATTGCTGGTGGAGTTGCTCAAGATGGAGATTCTAGCGGTGTATTATTAAGTAGGTCTGGTGACCAATCAAATCAATTAATTTTTAAAGACATGAATATTGATTTAATAAAAAATGACAGAATCTATATTCCATTCCTGGACTATCAACCAAATTTATTCTCACTAAAAGACAGCAAAAAATTTATAGATAAATATATTGAAATCAGCGGTGAAGTTAAAAGGCCGGGTAAATATTTCATTAAAGACGGTGAAAAATTTTCTGATATTGTTAAAAAATTTGGAGGATATACAGAAAATGCATATATTTTTGGAGGGGTTCGAATATCACAAGAGGCCAGAAGTCGTGAAGAAGAATACAATGACAAGCTTTATCAAGATGCGTTAAAGTCTCTAATGTCATCAAGTGATAAGATGAATAGCTCAAGTGCGCTGAATTTTATGGAAGTTTTAAAAGAATTTAAAAATATCAAGCCTACTGGAAGAGTAGTTACGGAATTTGATAATTTTAAAATTCAAAATGACCCACTTCTTGATAGCGTAATTTCACATGGTGATCTTATTCATATCCCTAAAAAAACAAATGTGGTTTACATTTTTGGCGAAGTTTTGAATCCTGGAGCTGTTTTATTTGAACCTGGCAATAATATTAATGATTATATAGATATAGCAGGTGGACTATCTTCATATGCGGATAAAAAAAGTATCATTCTTGTTCAAGCCAATGGATTAGCTTATCGAAACAAAAATATAAGAAATATATTTGGTGAAGCTCCTAACAGTATTGATGCAGGATCTGTGATCTACATACCAAGAGATCTTAGTGAAATCGATGGATTGCAATTAGCTGCAGTAGTATCTCCAATAATTAGTAGCTTAGCACTATCAATTGCATCAATAAACTCTATCAAAAATTGATTGAATTTATTTCATATAAACATAAGCCGTTTGGGATATTCAAAGATTATTACAATGAATCTTTCTCAAAAAATCAAATTAATATAGAGGCAATGTGCCTTTCAACATCAAAAGACAACGTACCTTTCTCTAGGTATGTGAATGCAAAATACATTATTGATGACAAGCTTATTTTTTTTTCTAATTATGGAAGCAACAAAGCCCAGCAAATTATGAATTCTAATCAAGTTGCGTGCTTGTTTTTTTGGCCCACTACTAAGATTCAAACTAGGATCAGTGGAACCATAACTAAATCTTCCTCAGAAATTTCGAATGAACATTTTAAAAAGAGATCAATACAAAAAAATGCATCTGCAATATCATCTCGCCAATCAAATAAAGTCGAATCATTTTCAATAATTAATAATAAGTACCAAAATGTCTTAGACAATTTTGAGTCAATAGATAGACCTGACTACTGGGGAGGATACTCTATCTGTCCAAATTATTTTGAGTTTTGGAGAGGTGATAAAAATAGATTAAACAAAAGAGAAGAATATAAGCTTCATGATGGTGAGTGGGTATATTCAATTTTAGAGCCATAAATGAGTTTAAAAATAATATTTTTTGTTATAGAATGCCGCCAAATGATTTATAAATTTTCTAATACACAGATCAAGCTAGATAATCAAAAACTGTAATACTGGTAACATATCATAGCTATTAACAAGAAAAACACCGTCCCTTTAAATTCTAAAATTAAAGCACTCGAAGTTATGTTAATTGATTCTAATGGTGAAAAATTAGGTTCTGTGAGAATTCAGGATGCCTTGGATAAGGCAGCTCTCAAGGAGCTTGATCTTGTGCAGGTTTCTCCTATCGACTCTGATCCAGTTGTTTGTAAGTTGATGGACTATGGAAAACATATATTTGCAAAGAAAAAAAGTATGTCTTCATCAAAATCAAAAGTTAAAAGAACATCTGTAAAGGAAATTAAATTTAGACCTTCTACAGATGTAGGCGATTACAATATTAAATTAAAAAAGATAAAAAGCTTTATTCTTGATGGAGATAAGACTAAAATAACCATCCGTTTTAGAGGTAGAGAAATATTAAACAGCAATCTAGGTCTTGAATTATTGACCAAACTTAAAAATGAATTAAGTGATATTGCTCAAGTTGATCAAGAGCCTTCTCTTGAAGGGAGACAGCTTTTGATGGTTCTCTCTCCTCTAAATAGAAATTAATAAGTAATTAGTAGAGTTAATATGGGATATAAATTAAAAACGCATTCAGGCGCATCTAAACGCTTTAAGAGATCAGGATCGACTGTAAAAAGCAAGAGCGCAAACAGGAACCATATCCTTACTAAGCAATCCACAAAAAGAAAAAGACATAACAGAGGAATGAATAAGCTCACAGGCACAGTTTTGAAAATGGCCTTAAAGCTTATCAAAAAATAATATGCCAAGAGTAACTAAGTCTTTAACAGCTAAAGCAAAACATAAAAAAGTTTTAAATGCCACTAAAGGTCACTATGGAGCTAGAAGTAGACTTTATAGAACTGCAAAACAATCAAATATTAAATCATTACAATATGCATTTAGAGATAGAAAAAACAAAAAAAGATCTTTTAGAGCTTTATGGATTGCGCGAATCAACGCTGGATCAAGAAGCTTGGGAGTTCCATATTCCAAACTTATAAATGCATTAAATGCTAAAGAAATCATATTAGACAGAAAAATTTTATCTGATCTAGCTGTGAACGATCCAAATGTATTTGAGAAGGTTGTCAATTCAGCCATAAATTAGATTTGTATGTCTATAACAGATAAGTCTGTTCCACCTAATTTAGTAAAAATATCAGGGACATTCCATCCAATAAATCAAACAAAGATTTATTTATTAGGTTTGTTGGAAGATCTTGGCTTCACCCATATTAATGGACCTGAAATTGAATCAGAACGATTTAATTTTGATATGCTAAATATAAAAAAAACACATCCTGCAAGACAAATGCATGACACCTTTTACATAGACTCAAAAAGTAATGTTCTCAGAACCCATACATCTCCAGTTCAAATTAGAGCTATGCTTGATTCAAAGCCGCCTATAGCTTATACCTCAGCAGGAAAAGTTTACAGAAAAGATGATGATGCCACTCACTTACCAATGTTCCATCAAGTTGAAGGAATCTATGTAGATACAAATGTAACCTTTTCTAACTTAAAAGACTTAATACATAAAATTCTTTTTTCAATCTTTGGAGATGAGGTTCAGATTAGATTTAGACCCTCCTATTTCCCATTTACTGAACCTTCTGCGGAAGTAGATATTTTATCTTCAGATGGAAAATGGTTAGAGATTCTAGGATGTGGCATTGTAAACCCTATTGTTCTAAAAAATTGCAATATAGACCCATGTAAATATAGCGGTCTAGCTTTTGGATTGGGAGTAGAAAGAATAGCTATGCTTAAATACAATGTAAACGATATCCGAGAATTTTATAAATCAAATTTAGATTTCTTAGATCAATTTATATAATGAAAATTATTTATCAAGATCTTCTTAATTTCCTGGCCGAAAAGCCGTCCAAAGAACTTCTCTCAGAAAAACTATTTCAGTTAGGTCATGAGCATGAAATATCAGGAGATATTTTTGATATGGAGTTAACTCCAAATAGGGGTGATTGTTTATCATTAAATGGTTTAGCAAGAGATCTTTCAATTTTTTTTAAAAAAGGCGAACCAAAAAAAATCTATGAAAGTGAAATAGATACCCTAGAAATAGACTTTAAAAATATAGCAACTGATAAATGTCAAAAAATTTCATTTTTAGAAATTGAAATAGATGCAAATATCTCAGACTATAAGCCATATCTCGAAGAATATTTTCAACGCTTAAATCATAAAAAGGTTAACTTCTTTACTGATATTTCAAATTACCTTTCATATGAAGTTGGTCAGCCAACACATTGTTTTGATAAAGAAAAAATAAGCAATACACTTATATTTGATTATCTACAAACAGATAATATTTTTAAAACACTTCATGATAAAGATATAGTTCTTGAGGGGTATAACTGCATATTCCAAATGGATAATCAGGTTATTAGCCTAGCTGGAATTATGGGTGGAAAGTCAACTTCTTGTAATGCTAAAACCACAAAGGCCCTAATTGAATGCGCCTTTTTTAATCCTGAAGCTATCATTGGAAAATCCACTAAATATAATTTAGCTTCAGATGCTGCGCACAAATTTGAAAGAGGTGTTGACATTAATGCACAAGAAAATACCTTGAGAAGATTTATACATATAGTTAGTGAGCATACTAGAATATTTAAATTAAATTTAAAAACATTTGATTATTCAAAAAAACAAGATTTAATTTTAAATATTGATGAGCAAAAGATTAATTCAATTTTAGGCACCTCTCTTTCTCGAGTTGATTATGTAAATTATCTAAGTAAATTAGGATTCATCACTGACAATAAAATTAAAGTCCCAAGTTACAGAACTGATATTGCAAATCAAAATGATATTGCTGAAGAAGTTGCAAGAATTATTGGATTTAATAATATTCCCAGCAAGCCAATTAATTTTCTTAACAAAAAAAATATTAACAAGGCAAGCAATACATTAAAACTTAAAAGTCTTTTGGTTAATAACGGTTTTAGCGAAGTTATAAATTACCCTTTTTCATCCGCTGAATCAGACTATGCAATTAAAATTGACAATCCACTTGACGTAAATAAAGGTTATTTAAGAGAGAGCTTAAAAAGCTCGCTAATTGAAAATCTTATTTATAATGAAAGAAGACAAAAGGACTCTATCAAGCTTTTTGAAATATCAGACATATATTCAAATAACATTAAAATAAATCAAGTCACAAAATTAGGAATTATTGCAAGTGGAAGGCAGAGTTATCATTATACAAATTTTGCAAAAAAGATAGATAATAAGTATTTAGGCAACATTTTTGAATCTAACAATATACAAAATATTCAGTTTGAAGAAATTTCTAGAAATGATATTAATTCAAAGCGAACTGATAAAGTTTTCTATTTTGAAATTGATATTTCTATGATTTCATTGGATAGTCATAACTATATAAATACTAAATCCAATCATACTTTTATTAATTACGAACCTATTTCTTCCATGCCATCAATTTCTAGGGATATATCTTTTGCAATTGAAAAACCCTCATCATTAAATGTCTTAATTGATGAGATCAATGATTTTAAGATTGAGCATGTTAAAGAATTTTTTGTCTTTGATTTTTTCATCAATTCTAAACAAAATATAATAAAGATTGGATTTAGATTTATTTTTCAATCTAAGTCGATTACTTTAAATATTGATCATGTAGAAAAAGAACTATTACCATTAATAGAGAAGACACTTATAATTGATGGAGTTTCAATACCAGGAATGAACTTTTAGCAAAGTATATATAGTATTGAAATTGTTTATATGACCATAAAAAATAGTACAACTGCATTTATGCGTGAATTTTTATTATATGCGCTTGTATTATTTTCCTTTCCAGCACTTAACGATAGCTTGATCTTTAATTCATATAATAATCATGGTGTTGTTGGCCTTATAAATTTACCCACAGCTAGGTTTTTCGATGAATCTACTGGAGGATCAACTTTTTATTATGGTACTCCAGACCAAAAGATAACAATAAGCTCTTCACCTTATGATTGGATGGAGGCCTCTTTTTTTTATACTAATATAGATGGAAAAGAATATGGTAGCGGCTTCAGTCAGGATTATAAAGATAAAGGTTTTAATATAAAATTGAAACTTAAAGATGAGGGTATTTTGCCATCTATTGCTATAGGAGCGAATGACTTTGCTGGAACAGGTTTTTATAGTTCAGAGTATTTGGTTGCAAGCTATGGAATAGATAATTTTGATTTTCATTTTGGACTTGGATGGGGAAATTTAAATGGAACTAAATCATTTAAAAATCCTTTTATATATTTAGATGACAGTTTTGAATCTAGACCTTCGGCATTAAAAGACCAGGGTGGACAGGTGGATGTTTCTCAATACTTTTCTGGTAAAACCGTTTCGCCTTTTTTTGGGATGGCGTACGCATTTAATGAGAAATTAATTTTTAAATATGAAAGAGACTCCACATTAAATCCAGGTAAAATTGGTTTTGAAAAATTTAGTAGTAATAATAATTTTGCTGTTGATTATAATATAAACAAAAATTTTACATTGGGAGTTTCATTTGAGAGAGGTAATTACACCTCGCTTAAATTAACTTACAAGAAGAAAGCCAATAATAAACTAAAAAAATTATCAAATACTTATAAAAAATTAGATTCAAAATCGGAATCAGATAATAAGTATAAAACACTTATAAAATCTCTGGATAAAAATGGCATTGGAGTTAACAAAATTTTTGAAAATGATACCTCAGTTGGTTTGGAATTAACTCAATTCAAGCATCCTTCAATTGAGACTTTAGATAAAATAGTTGAAGCTGCTTCTATTGATAGCAACATCGAAAAACAAGTATATAAAACTTACAAAATAGCTGATCTAAAAATCTATTCTGAGTTTAATAAAGAATTTGAAGGTAAGTCACAATTAATTTATAAGAAAAACCCCTCAAGAAAGTTCAATTCCAAAAATTCAATTACACTCAGGCCTTTCATTGCTGGAAGGGAAGGATTTTTAAAGCTTGCTTTGCTGGCTGAGAATAACTCAGAGTTTATACTTGCAGATAACTTATTTTTTAATAGCAATGTTAAGGTATCAATTTGGGACAACTTTGATGATTTGTATGTTCCGGCTAAAGATATATATTTATATCAAGTTAGAAGTGATGTTAAAGACTATTTAAATAATTTTAATAATGGACCTATTATTGGCAGGGCTCAACTTGATTACTATTTAACTGTGAAAAAAAATAATCATATTATGTTTACAGCAGGCATTCTTGAGGAAATGTTTTCTGGTATAGGTTTTGAGCATTTATATTTTAATCCTAAGAAAAGTTATGCAATGGGCTTTGATTTTTTTAATGTAACAAAGAGAGATTACAAAATGCTTTTCGGTCATAGAGACTATAATGTAAACACTGCGTTTATAAATTTATATTATAGAAATTATAATTTAATACCTTTTGATGCGAAGATATCTTATGGAAAGTATCTTGGTGGCGATACTGGTTTTACTATTGATATGTATAGATCTTTCGAAAATGGAACAAAATTGGGAGTATTTGCAACTTTTACTAATGTATCATCTGAAAATTTCGGAGAGGGATCATTTGACAAAGGAATATATTTTAATTTTCCAATAACATCTAGTTTTATCAATTACACATGGAGACCACTCACAAAAGATCCTGGTGCAAAGCTAAATAGAAAAAATACACTCCATGACCTTGTTGTCAGATTTCAGCCCATTAATTAAACTAAAACCTTATAGGTATGTAAACTAAAAACTTTTTATAGGTTAGGTATGATATTATATGTTTTTTTTGAACATTATTTTTAATATTTTATTACAATGTATTAAAATAGTATGTAAAATACGCTACAATATTAAGTTACTGTTAAATGGAGAAAAATATGAATCATATACCTAAAAATGTATTGTTATACACATTGGTATTTGCAGCTACTACAACGATAGGCAGTCTAAGCGCTCAAGATAATGATTGTGCAAATACGATATGCTCCGAAGCTGATTTATTGTCCGCAAAAGCAAGCCTGGTGGCACAAGCTTCTGAATACCAAAAAGAACAAAAAATTAGCCAAAATCCAGCTAGATTGAAAACATTAGATAACTTGTTATCCAAGAATAGTGATAATTTAAATGAAATAAATAAATACATAGCAATTTATACGAATGTTTCTCAACTTTCATGTCCTGATCTGAAAAATCAAAAAGACAAGCTTAGTTCTAAGAATCTAAATAACGAACAACAAACTAAATTATTCGCAATAAACAAATCTCTTAACAAATGTAATATGGGTGCTTTAATAGCAGGTGGAGCCGCCGCTGCTGCTGCTGCAATATCATCTGGAGATAGCTCTGTAGATACAATACCTCCTGTTATTACTTTAAACGGTAGCAGTTCTGTTACGATCGAACTAGGCTCAGTTTATACAGAAGAAGGTGCTTCAGCAGTTGACGCAAATGATGGTGTTGTTGATGTAACAATTTCTGGCTCAGTTGATACATCAACTGTTGGAACCTATACGATTACCTATACAGCTAGAGATGCTGCTTTAAACACATCACGTGTAACAAGAACAGTAATTGTTGAAGATACTACAGCTCCTGTTATAACGGTTCTTGGCGATAACCCAGCAACTGTTGAAAAAGGTTCATCATATACAGATGCTGGCGCAACATCAGATGGTGGTGAAACTGTTAGTTCAACTTCTGACGTCGATACAACAACTGTTGGTACTTATTCAGTAAATTATTCTGCAACT
>MDTC01090825.1_pt1 | contig 22040 bp, 21 predicted proteins | sample 811181 | NCBI WGS metagenome assembly MDTC01 (sample SAMN05326644, study PRJNA326480) | marine metagenome | isolation source: seawater | place: Pacific Ocean: North | collected 2011 | reverse complement strand
GCAGTAATTCAAGAAATAACAGTATCTGATTTAGAAACAATGCAGACTATAAAATTTACTAAAGAAAATTTAGGTACAGAATATTTCGTATTTAAACCTAATTCAATATCTACATATAATGCCAACATAACTTTTGAAAATAATGGACTCAAGTCATATAGACCAAATAAATATTGGATAGCAATAGAAAATAACTATGACTTTAGAAATGATTTTGAAATTATCCTAAAACTATCATTTCCTGAAATCCCTTGGGATAGACAAACATTAATATCCAATACTTCAATCATCAATAATCAAACTCAGTCATGGAAATTAGAAATTGATGATGGTCGTCTGTTTCTTTATTGGGCTAACGAAGAGGGAGTTTTTCTTGAGTCAAATACTATTGGAGATAAGAGTTTAAGAAGTGGTGTCCTAATACAAAAGGAAGGAAAAATATCAAATACCCAACCTCCTATAGTCGATCCTTCTTTTTTAAGTCAGTTAACAACTGCACACAATGGATATCTAACTTTCAGTGTTGAATTTGGAATTATTATATCCTTACTTTTTTACTCTGTAATATTTTATTTTATATATAAATTATTATTTTTTGACAAAACAAATAATATGTTTGCCTTACTAGCTGCATTAATGTTCTTGTTTCTAAATTTGACAAATGATATGATTTATTCTCCAGATATGGTTTTAGTATTTATTATAAGTTGTGGCTTTAGTATTCAGTCAAGTAAGTTATTAGATTGAATGAAATTATAAAAATTATCATCAAGAATTAAAACTTCTGCTCCACCCTCTGTCTTGTAGTTATATGTTGGAACTGTTAGTTTCTTTACATTGTCAAAATTAAAATCTCTAAAATCCCAAAGTAAGGATGATGCTTCTATAGTTGAAATATTATTGTCAATTGTAAAAGTATCCTCAAGTGCATTTACAAAATTTAAAAAATTATTAAATGATTCAAAATTATTTATTTTTCCCATCATGGCTAAAACTAATTGTTGTTGCTTTTTAATTCTTGTTAAGTCACTTACCCCAGGCATCGGTTTCCATGATGATATATCTTCACCATTTTCATTAACAATTTTTTTTCCATCGAGAATTTCTGTATTTCTTGAAACAATCCAGTTAAGTGCAATTTCACCATTTAAATTATTACAGCCTTTTTGAATTTCAAATGAGTAGCCTTCTCTTTGAGTCTCATTTACACATATTTCAACTCCACCAATGGAGTCAATAATTTTTTCAAACCCTTCAAAGCTAAATTTTACAAAGTGGTCGATTTTTAAACCTGTGATATTTAAAATTACTGCAGATAAATTTTCTGCATCTGATCCACATCCATTGTTCTTATACGAACTATTAATTCTTTGTATATTTTGACTACAGGGATCTTCAATAAGTAGATCTCTAGGTAGGGAAATAAGAGATACATTATTATCAGAATCTAAAATTATTATTATAATTACATCTGCTCTACTTCCTTCAACTTGACCCCTACTTGCAGAAGTTATATAACTTCTTTCATCACTACCAATAATTAAATATGCAGTAAACAAATCATCGATTCTTTTTGATTTATTATTAATTAATAAACTGTCATAAATTGATGTTTCAAAAGTTTCTTCTATTTCAATCGGTACGGTTACTTCTGGAATTGAATTTGCATTTATTTCTTCAAGAGTAGTTGTTGTAATAGTACCAGAGGAAATATCTTCAATAATATCTGGATTGAAATTTTCTCTTTCAAAGTTTGGAATTAATGTATATGCTGAGATACCTAAAAACATAATTCCCAAAAACAATAAGAGTTGTTTATTAAATTTCATAATCAAATTACAACTTTAATCATTATGTTCTTTTAATATAAGGAAATGGAAAAAAATTATGCAGTTATTGCAGCTGGTGGTCTTGGAACTAGATTAAAAGATTATAAGCAAAATAACCTTACAAAAGTTTTAATTGATATAAATGGGATAAGCATGATTTCCCTTCAGATTAAACAACTGGTGTCTTGGGGGCTTAATAATTTTGTAATTATTACTAATCCTGAATATCACGATATGATTAAAAATGATGTAGAGTCTAACTTTAATAATTTAAATTTACATTTTGTTACTCAACTAGAACCCAATGGGATTGCAGACGCATTATCTTATGCAAGTAAAAAAATACCAGAAAACTCTCTGATAACTTTTGTTTTGGGAGACAATTTTTTTGGCTCCAATCCCTTAATTGATTTTGATTTAGATAATTTCTCAGGAGCACACTTGTTTGTTAAGGAAGTTCCAAACCCTCAAGAATTTGGCGTAATTGAGGTTTCAGCTGATAGAGTAATTAATATACATGAAAAACCCCAAGATTATATTTCATCACTTGCAGTAGTAGGTTTATACATGTATGAATACAAATGTTTTGAGTATATAAAATATTTAAAACCTTCAGAAAGGGGAGAATTAGAAATTACTGACTTGAATAAAGTATTTTTAAGTAAAAAAGATATTAATTACAGTATCTTGGACTCTTGGTGGATTGATGCTGGTACTGAGGAACGAATACAAAACTTAAAAGATTTAATTTAAAGGTTCCATTTTTTGAAATTTTAAATATAGAAACAATATAAATAATACATAAATAGCAAATACAATGAGTGCTAAAGATTCAAATGCTATAGATACTGCTAGAAGTAAAAATATAAAAATATTAATTCCTGAAAATAATATCAAAATTTTTTGAACTGAATTTCCATGTTTCAATAATCTATGTGATATGTGATCAGTGCCACCTGTTGTTGGGGAGATATTATTTTTAATCCTATGAATAAATACAGTTAAAAAATCAAGTAGAGGTACAGTAAAAAAGAGAAACACTGGTGGTATGGAACTGTAAAGAAAATTTTCACCTCCTGGATTCCAGTCAAATAGTATACTTATAAATCCCAATATAAACCCGATAAATAAGCTTCCAGAATCTCCCATATAAATTTTTGCTGGTGGAAAATTGAAAATTAAAAACCCAAGTATAGAAAATAACAATATGAAACTTACATCTGCGAGATAGTTCTGTCCATATATAAAAGCTAAAATAGTGACTGCAGTACAAATAAAAGAACTGTTTACTGCAGCAAATCCATCCATGTTATCAATAAAATTTATTGAATTCATTAAAATGATAATCCAGAAAACTGTAAAGAAAAAATTTATATAATTATAAAAACTTAAACCAATAATATTTTCGATATTTATATATTCTCCAAGAAACTGTATAGGAATGCCAACAAATAAAAATTGGAAAAGAAATTTAATTTTCCAGCTTAAATTCAGAAAGTCATCAATTACCCCTAAGATAGAGATTGATAGAGCAAATATAGATATAGTTACCATCTTTGGATCTGCTTCTCCAATTAATCTCACTGAAATAAAAAAACTAAACGCCATAGCTACACCGCCCAGAGGAATAATATTTAAATTTACTAACCTTTGTTGTTGATTGTCTCTAGTTTTAAAATTTTTGTTTAATTTAATTACTAATTTACATAGTAATGCAGAGAGTAAAAAAGCAAGAATTGATGCCAAGTATATTGATAGTTGGAAATCTTCAAGCAAATTGATCATATAGATTGTTAAAATTTTCAGCGATCGCTTCAACCGAATATGTGCTATTTATAATATTTTTTGCATTATCATAATTAGATAAGTCAGGATTTACATTAAAGTTTTCTATTTCATCAATGTAACTTTTAATATCATTATTGTTAATTAATATTCCAAAGTTAGTCTTCATTATTATCTCCCTAATTCCAGGAATGTCATTACAAATACAGAATAAACCGGCATACATACTCTCTAAAAGTATTCTAGAGAGTCCCTCATGGTGGCTTGGCTGAATTAATATGTCATATTTGTATAGTTCTTCATAAACATTAATTTGCCCAAGATAATTAACATAGGGACTATTTTTTATAATCTGCAACTCCTCTTCTGTAATACTACTTTTATTTCCAAAATCAGGTTTTCCAGCAATGTAAAATTTCAAATTAGAATTCTTGTTTAAAATTTTTGCAATTTTTATGTATTCGTATATACCTTTTTCTTTCATTAATCTTCCTACAAAAATAACTTTAGTTGTTGGATTGGTAGCCTTCTTTAATTCAAATTTCCTAGTATTTAAACCGCTTCCTTCAACTATTATGGTTTTATTTTTATATCTTGAATACTTAACAAAATCTTTCTTATTCTCAATATTTTGAAAAATTATTAGGTCTACATTTTTATTTATTCTTAAAATAATTAAAAATCTTGTTGTAAGTCTTAACACTTTTGCTAACAAAGTATTTGCAAATAGAAACCCTAAACCCGTAATGGAAACTATTACTTTGAATTCTTTTTTAAAGAAAATTGATGCAAAGATAAACATATAAAGAGACTTAATTGTAAATATATGCAATGTATCACTTTTTTTAATTCCCAAAAGGATTTTTCTTAAATTGTTAATTCCAACAATATCGAAAAAAATATTTTTATCTGTTTTCCACAAAATTGATTCATGATAAGTGCCAAGTATTTCTTCAGAGTTTTCTTCAAGTGGACAAATTGAAGTTATTTTAAACCTAGGGTCGATTGATTTAACAATATCCGCTCTTGATTGTTTTAATATCCAATCAGAGTGCGCAAGATAATATATCATCAATGTCATTATAAAGTCTAAAAATATGTATCATCAAATTATGCAATTAGTTATTGTCGGTGTTGGTTATGTCGGTTTAGTAACAGGCTTATCTTTAGCTAAATTAGGACATAAAATCAGCTTTATTGATACCGATAAAGAAAAGATTGAAACTTTAAACCAGGGTGTTGCACCATTTGTTGAACCAGAAATTAAAGATTACCTTTTAAATTCCGATATTCAAAAAAAAGTAAAATTTTACGACAATTATAACAATATAAAATGGGATGGTATTGATATAGTCCTAATATGCGTACAAACTCCAACTACTGAAAATGGAGATGTAGACATAAGCTATATTTCCTCTGTCTTTAACAATATGGAAGATTTAATGGATGAAAATTCTGTGATATGCATTAAGTCAACTATTCATCCATTAGCACTCGAAAAAGTTTTTAAAGATTTCTCAATTAATTATGATGATTTAGTTTTTAACCCAGAATTTTTAAGAGAGGGAAGTGCTTTTCATGATTTTTTCCACACAGATAGAGTTGTTGTTGGTTCTCTGAACAATAAAAACATGAAGAAAGTTGGTGAATTGTATAACGGAATTAATTCAGAAATAATCTACACTGATCCCGTTAGTTCTCAATTAATTAAGTATCTTTCTAATGCATACCTCCCTTTACGATTGTCTTTTGTTAATGAAGCATCAAGAATAGTTGATGTTTTAAATGCAAATCAGGAAGATGTTTTAAGAGGTGTGGGTTTAGATTCTAGAATTGGTCTTGATTACTTCCGACCTTCTCCTGGCTGGGGAGGCTCATGTTTTCCAAAAGATGTACAAGAAATTCAGTCATTAGCAAAAAATCAAAATTTAAATTTGCCGTTAGTTAAATCAATTATTAATTCAAATGATGTTCACATAGGCTGGTTTTCAGATAAATTGATTGACATATTAGAAACTAACGATTTACAACAGGTATGTTTAATTGGTGCTTCGTTTAAAGAAAACACTGATGATATACGACATTCTCCAACATTCGTAATCTACAAAAAATTACAACGACATGGAATTAATGTTGAAATATATGACAAGTCTGTTTATTCAAATCTTGTATTAAATGATATCAACTTGCTAAAAGACAATTCCCTTATTGTTGAAATGTATCCTTTAAGCGATTCATATAATTTACTTGAAGACAAGATCAAAGAACTTAAACACATTGTCTATTATCGGTTTTGGAATTAGATTATGAAGTATTTAATAACTGGCGGAGCAGGGTTTATCGGTAGTCACTTAATTAGTAGTATTATAAATAAAGCTGATAAAGTAATCGTTCTAGACAATTTACTAACTGGGTCCAAAAAAAATATTGAGAAATTTACTAAATTAGATAATTTTGAATTTCAATCACATGATATACAAAATCACTATGAAATCTCAGAAAAAGTTGATTATGTTATTCATTTAGCAAGCTGTGCTTCTCCAGTGGCCTATACTAATTTTCCTATTAATACACTTAAATCTGGAAGTATAGGCACAATAAATGCGTTAGGGATTGCAAGAAAATTTGATTCTAAATTTCTCCTTTCTTCAACCTCAGAAATCTATGGTGATCCAAAAGTAAGCCCACAAGGAGAAGACTATTGGGGAAATGTAAATCCAACAGGTCCTAGAAGTATGTACGATGAATCTAAAAGATTTGCTGAAGCTGCTACCCAAGCGTACGTTAGCGAATACGATTTAAATGCAAGCATCATAAGAATATTTAACACATATGGAGAAAATATGCACTTAAGTGATGGGAGGGTAGTAACTAATTTTATTGTTCAGGCTTTAAATAACCGTGACATTACTGTATACGGTGAGGGAAATCAAACGAGGTCTTTTTCCTATGTAGAAGATACAGTGAATGGGCTACTTTTAGCATTAAATTACCCAAAATCTGATATTTTCAATATAGGAAACGATGATGAAATGTCAATTAAAAATCTCGCAACTTTGATTATTGAATTAACAAACTCAGATTCAAGGATTATTTATAAAGACTTACCAGTGGATGATCCAATGCAAAGAAAGCCAGACTTAACAAAATCAAAAGAAATTTTGGGATATCAACCTCTTATAGATATTGAAAATGGTTTATCAAAAACTATTAAATGGATTAAGAATAATTTAAATAATATTACTTAATCTTTCGTTGAGTGTTGTCAAGGAATGCTTGTTTAAATTTGAATTTATCGATTCAAAAAATTCATTAATATCATCATATTTAACATGTTCTAATAAATTAATTTTATATGTAAGGGAAGTTGAATCCTTAAAAAAATAATTCTCTGCATAGTTATTATAGATACTGTCAAAGTCTGGATTGTGATAAAAATTTATTATTCCCATTGATAATGTTTCTAATACTGATTTATCATAAAAACCTTTTCCAGCACTATTAAAGTTAATATCATATTTTTTCAAAATAGTAGGAAGATCACTATGTTTAGCTTTTCCTAAGAAATTAACATTATTTAATTTAGAATATTTTAACTCTAATTTTTTTAAATATTCTTCATCGTGAATATTCAAAGGCCCTCCAATAATGTCAAGATTTTTATTCCTAAAATTAGATTTCAGAAATGCATCAATACTAACTTCTAGGTTTTTTGATTCAGAAATTCTTGATAAGATTAAGAAATTATTCAATTCAAACTCGGTTTTTTTATTTTGAAAATTTTCTAAATTTACTGCGTGGCCAATAACATGGACCTTTTTAGATTTAAAGGGGAATGAACTTGGGGATGCAGTCAAAATTTGATCTGAAAGCTTAAAAGAGATAAATAGAATCAATTTTTTTAGTCCAAATTTTGGCCCCGGGTGTGTAAACCATAATGTAGACTTTATATTCTTACTTTTTAGTAGTAATGCAATAATAAAAATAGATATAGGTGACATATGTGAAAAGCATTTGTCATATTTTGACTTCTTTATTAATTTTTTGGCTGTCTTGTAAAGAAACTTATATTTAGTTAGTTTATTTGTTGAATAAGTTGGGCCGTAAATATTGATTTTCTTATCTAATGTTGGCAATTTACCTAGTCTCAAAGTTATAACATCGACAGATTTATAATTTTTTGAAATTTCTTCGAGCCATCCAACCGCAAACCCCAGAGATGTATCTTCACTATCAATAGCAAGGTTAAGATATAATAGTTTATTCATATAATCTATCCTGAATGTGTTTCCAATTGTTCACAAATACTCCAGTACCAGACAAAGAATTACTTATTTGATTAGCTTTTACAGATAGCTCAGACTGCAGTTGCCTATTATTAAAAAACAGCTCTAAATTTTTTACAAATTCGTTAGAATTATTATTTTCGTATAAGATGGTGCCCCCATCTGAGTTAAAAGGAGTAGCTATACCCTGAATATTCGTAGCTAAACTAGGTAATTTGCACAATCCGCTTTCAATTAATACTCTTGGTAATCCCTCAAAATTACTTGCCATAACCAAAAGGGCAGAGTCATTCATTATGTCTGCAATTTTATCTGGATTCATAGAACCATGAAACTTTATATTTTTGATATTGTTATCAGTTATAAATTTTTGACATTCTTCATAGTATTCAATATTTGGATTATGCCCAATAATTATTAATTGATATAAAACAGTGTTTGTTTTTTGAAAAGTTGCAAAAGACTTTATTAAAAAAAGAACACCTTTTCTTGGAATAATATTTCCAACAAATAGTACTTTATTTGATCTAGCATTATTATTTTTTGGATAAAAAGTTGTAAAGTCTACCCAAGCAGGAAAAACTGAAGTCATTTTATTAAATTTTCTTTCAAGTTCTTCTGTTTGTTCTTTATGTACTCCTCTAATAAAATCACAGTTTTTATATGTAAAGTTTGATATTATTTTTGAAAGTAATATAGTAAATTTCTTAAAATATAATTTTCTTTGGTTTAATAGTAGATTTAAAAAGTCTCCGTGGTGCTCTATAACTAACTTAAAGTCTGCAATCCTAAATTTTAGTAGCAATGTAGGGATTAATGCTGCTATTGGGTCTTTTGCTGAAACAATATCAATATTTTCCTTTTTAACAAATTTATAGAACGAGAATATATTGAGAAAATAAAAATAAAAATAGTTAATTAAAAAGTTATTAAATTTTTTTATGTAATATATTTTCACGACTTTGTGATCAATATATTGAGCATTTTTGTTACTTGAATATACAAAGGTATTAAAAGTTTTAGACAGCTCTTTAAATTTATTAAAATCTGATGAGTTTAGTGTTGTTGCATATGGCGTTGTTCCGTAAAAAAGTAAGTTTTTCATTTTTTTAGGATTTCTATATATAAATTTAAATTTTCTTCTTCATTGAACAATTCACATAAATGCTTCATTGCATTCTGTTTTAATAATATATCTTTTTGTATATTGTCAGTCATTTCTTCAATGATATTTATTAAATCGCTTTTCTGCGGTTTAAAAGAGTCATGTAATTTCCATATCCATCCATTTTTACCTCCAAGTAGTACTTCATTCGTACCTCCAATTGGAGTACTTATAATTGATAAGTTATGACTAATAGCTTCTAGAATTACATGTGGCAAGCCTTCGTAACTTGAACCTTGAATGTAAATATTAGAATTTTGATAACGTTCACCTAAAGCCTCTTTATTTAGCTGTCCAGTGAAAACTACTTCTTCTTCAAGGTTCAATTTTTCTGTTAATTTTTTTAAAGCTTTTTCTTCCGGACCACTCCCAACTATATAAAAAGTAAAACGCTTATTTTGTTTTTTATATTCAGAAAAAGCTTCGAGCATTATATTTATATTCTTCCAGGGAGCTAATCTACCTACAGTTATAAATTTTAAATTATCTGTAGTTAATTTATTATTTATAATTTTTGTAGAATCTATAACTGTTCCGTTATAAATAACTTTGATTTTTTTATTAGAAACTCCCCATTTATTAACTATGTTCTTTAAATGATTTGAAGGTGTAATCACTAAGTGAGCTTTTGCAGCTGTCCAACCTCTTGAAAATTTAGCTATTTCTAAGTGTAAACCGTGCTTATTGTTTTGAAATTCGTCAAAAGATTCATTTATTAGTCTGCGATTCATTCCTCTTTCCCAGGCCCAATCGCCAACTATTTTTCTGTAAAGTTTTTTTCTTAGAACCACATTAGCTATGTGGGATTCCATGGGGAGACCATTTACAAAGATTAGATTTGACTTTAAACCATGTTTTAATATATAGAATATTGTCTTAATCCAACGAATTATTAAATTTTGTTTCCTTAAAATTCTTACAACTTTATATTTTTCATTATCGAATTGATGTTTTTCTGTAAGACAAATTACTGTAACACTGTAGCCAGAATCAACAAGAAGATTTGCTATTTTTGGTACAAAACTAGCGGGACCTCCAATATCAGGAGGAAAAATTCCAACAGTAATTAATATTTTCAATTATTTAATTTTTTATACTCAATTATTTCTTTGATCATGTTCGGAATAACCATTGAAGGTTTGTACCCCGTAGCATCTACAATTTTATCAATTGAAGGAGTTCTCCTCATAGGATCTTCAAATTTACTTCCATAAACCTCTTCATGTGTTTTATAAACTATTTTTGAATTTGAATTACTTAATTTTATAATTAATTCTGCAAGCTCCTTGATAGAAATTTCTTCGGTTTGTCCAATATTATAAATTTCACCATAGAGCTTTTTGTTTGATAAAAGATAAAAATATTCAATCACATCATCTACCCAGGTAAATGAACGAGTTTGGTTACCTTTTCCATGGATAATTAAATCTTGATTATTAAGTGCAGCTTCAATAAATTTTGGAACTACCATACCAAAATCAGAAACCTGATTGGGACCAATGATGTTGAATAGTCTTACTACTATGGGGTTTAAGTTATTATCGTTGTATTCTGATAAAACTAAAAATTCATCGATGAGTTTTGATGCTGCATATGACCAACGCAACTTTGTTGGTGGTCCGATTAAGCTTTTAGTTTCTTCTGTCCAAATATCTTCATTTGAAGTACCGTAAACTTCAGACGTCGACGTAATCAACATTGGCATATCGTTTACCTTGCATGCTTCAATAATAATATGTGTAGCCTCTATATTTGTAAGCAGTGCTTTACTAACATTCTCCATGATATACTGTACGCCTACTCCAGCAGCTAGATGGAAGCAGAAGTCATAACTTGAAACTAATTTGTCAAGATTATTAACATCTTCAATTCTTGATTCAACAAGTTCTACTTTATCTAGTCCGTCTAAATTATCTTTATTACCAGTACTAAGGTCATCGATTATAAGTATTTTTTCAGCACCTTCAGATAAAAACTTTTTTGCTAAGTTAGAACCTATAAATCCCGCACCACCAGTAATTACAATTTTTTTTAAATTATTTTTCATAGTTATATTTAAACTTTATATTTTTTAGATAATTTTCGTTATTTTTATACCAATCAATTGTTCTATTAAGACCTTCATCAATTTCAATTCTAGGTTTCCAGCCTAACTTTTCTTTAGACTTATTTAAGTTTGGTAACACAACATCCACGTCTCTAAAAGCTCTTTCTTTGAAAACTAAGTTTGCTTTTTTTCCAAGGGTTGATTCAATCTTGTTAATTATTTCAATTAACGACCATGTGATATCAGATCCAAAATTAAATGTATCACTTTCTTCATAATTTTTTAATTTATTTAAACCATCAATAATGTCCATTACGTAAGTGAAAGACCTTCTTTGCTCACCATCTCCATAAATTATTACTTCTTGTTCAGTTGAAATCCAGTGAATAAATCTAAGAATCGACATGTCTGGCCTACCATATGGTCCGTAAACAGTAAAAAATCTTCCCAACTTTATTTTTTGATTATTTTCAGAAAGAACATTTCTAATTAAAATTTCGCCAAAACTTTTAGTCGCTGCATAAATTGAAGGGGGCTCATTAAGTTCATCCTTATTTTCTTCTGCAAAACTATTTCCCGTATCACCATAAATTGAAGATGTCGAAGCCAATATAACATTATTTATTTGTAAATCCTTGGCCATTAATGCTACATTTACTGATGCTGTTGTATTATCACGAATGTACTTATATGGCTCTAAATAGCTTTGCCTAACACCAGCACGTGCACCTAAATGGAAAATTGTATTTGATCCAGATAAAAGATTTTCATTTTTTTTGATTTCATTTATTTCTGATAAGTCAATTTTAAGGAATTTAAAATTTGAAATTTTTATTAACTCTTCTAGACGTAATTCTTTCAATTTAGCATCATATGCATTATTTATAGAGTCTATTCCAATAACTTCATAATTTTTATTAAGTGATTTTATAAAATTGAATCCAATAAATCCACAAGAGCCCGTAACAATTATTTTTTCCACTATCAAATTCTAACTCTTTTACCATATATCTTTTGGATATTTCTTGGTTCTATTACTATGAAATACATGCTTACATTCCTTGGACATGCAGGTTTTATGTACGAAACGGAGAATGAAATTCTCCTAATGGACCCTTGGATGTCTACTTCTGGGGCATTTGACTCATCTTGGTATCAGTTTCCTTGTAATCATTCTTTAGGAGATGATGTTCGAGAAATAATTGAAACAACCAATAAGGAAGTATACATATATATAAGCCACGAACATAAAGACCATTTTGATGTACCTTTTTTATTGACACTTAAACTAAGTAAGATAAATTTTATAACTCCAAAATTTAGAAGAGATCATGTAGCTTCAGTTCTTAATAAATTAGCTCCAAAATCTGTTTATACCCCTATTGATTCTGAATTGATTAATATTGGGAATCTAGAAATAAGACTTTTTCTTGATGATCAAGAAATTGTAAGAGATTCAGCATTAGGTCTTTATGACAGAGATTCTGATTTTACGTTTTTAAACTTAAACGACTGTAAAGTTTATGATCGAGTAGATGAACTTTTTGATATTTATAAAAAATTTAATATTTTTACCTGTCAATTTTCTGGAGCTGTTTTTCATCCTGTTTGTTATGATTATCCCGAAAAAAAATATAATGAAATTTCTAAATCTAAAGTCAATGGAAAATTTGGGTCTGTTAAGAATCTAATCGATAAATTTAAACCAGAACTTTATATTCCAGCTGCTGGACCCCCAGTTTTTTTAGACCCTAATTTAGTTTCTATTAATTATCAAGAAGTAAATATATTCTCATCACCTTTTAAATTTAAAAAATATTTGCATGATACACTTCCTGAATTAAATGTAGAGGTCCCAGTTCCTGGCAGTAAATTTTACTTTAAAAACCAACAATTTGACATTAAACACCCATTTGAGAATATTGAAGAGATGTATGATGAAAAAAATATTCAAAATTATGCAAAGAATTATGATTATATTTTTTCAGAGAGAGAAAAGCAAAAATCTTCTTATGACCCTATTGATGTTCAAAAAAGATTATTAGTTGAGTTATGTTCAAAACTAAATGGTTTTAAAATTGAACAAAAAATGAATATCTTATTGGAGTTTTCTTTAAGTGAAATTGACGATACTTCTATTTACATAGATTTTGAAAATAATCATATAGATATTATGGATAAATTTAAAAAAAGTTCAAACCCCACTTACGAAATTAGTGCATCAGTTGGTGATGTAGGGAGATTATTAGATGGGTATCTTAATTGGGAGGATTTCATGCTTTCATTTAGACACAAGTTGAAACGAACACCTGATATTTATCAAGTAGCTATAAATGGTTTTTTAACAATGGAAAAAGAAGATGTACCTAAATTCGTTGATAATTTAATGCGTCTACAAAATCAAAGAGAAAGAATTACAATTGAAGTTGGAGGAGTGTTGTACTCTATTGATAAATATTGTCCCCACCAGGGGAGCGATCTAACTACTCATGAAATTGAAGATGAAAGATTTCTGATTTGTCCAAAACATAGATGGTCATTTGATCTAGAAGATGAGGGTAAAGCCGTTGGGCAAGAAGCTTCAATTAATGCTGTAGATCTTGATGGGGATGGATCTTAGATATATTGTCATATAACTCTAAATCTCATTTAATAATTGTTCCAACTTATAATGAAATTGATAATATAGATAAATTTATCGAAGAGGCTTTAAAACTTGATATCTCACTACTAGTTGTTGATGATAATTCTCCAGATGGAACTTCAAGTTATGTTGAAAGTATTATGGAAAATCAACAAAGAATATTTTTATTAAAAAGAAGTTCAAAATTGGGACTAGGTTCTGCATACAGGGATGGTTTTAAATGGGCCTTAAATAAAGGTTTTACTCACTTTATTGAAATGGATGCAGATTTTTCTCACAGTTTTGAAGATTTAGTCTCAATTTTAGATAACTCCCATTATTCAGATGTAGTAATTGGAAGTAGGTATATTTCAGGTGGAGGAAGTACAGGATGGGATACAAGACGAAAAATTTTATCAATTTCAGCAAATAATTTATCAAAAATATTACTCCGTTCAAAAATAAATGATATGACGAGTGGCTTTAGGTGTTATTCTAAAAAAGCTTTAGAAGAAATAGAATATTTTAAAACAAATTCAGACGGGTATTCCTTTCAAATTGAAATGACGATTAGAAGTATTGAAAAAGGTTTAATTATTAAGGAGGTCCCAATAATTTTTTACGAAAGAAGACTTGGAAATTCTAAAATGTCTAAATCAATAGTTTTCGAAGCATTACTATTTCTTTTAAAGAATGGATTAAAAAGATGGTTAAATATAAAGATAAATTAATTAACATACAGATACTTTTTGTTTTTCTCATTCCAATTACACCACACATATCTATTTCAACCAACATAGATCTAGATGATATTCCAGTAATTTTATTTTTATTATTTTTTACATTTAACATTTATTTAAAAAATTTCAAACAAATGCTTCATAGCCAATTAATTCCTATGTGTGTTTTTACTTTTTATATTTTTATTCAAAATATAGTTATTAATAATGAATTTATCTTCAGTGATGGATTGAGATATATATTTTACACTGCATTATATATTTCACTATTAGGTAAAAATGATTTAAATCAATTTGATAATCTTTTTAGATATCTTACTTTATGTTTAAATATTTTTTCTATTCTATTCTTTTTCCTTCAGTTAGATTTCGGTACGGACTCATACAACTATTGGAAAATCGGCTTTAATGAAAATCAATGGATATTTACTGATGGGAGGATGAACGGATTTCAAGCAGGTGGTCCCAATGCTTTTGGAGGTCTAATAACAGCACTAAATTTATATTGTGTTTCTAATAGTAGCCAATCATATAAAAGAATTTTTATTGTAACAGGGATATTAGGTTGTTTCTTTACTTACAGTCGGTCAGCCATCATAGTATTAATAACTTTGTTGATAGTATATTTAATTTTGTCAAAGAACGTAGTAGATGTATTTTTAGTGGCATTAACGATTATTTTCGCAACAAACTTTGGTTTATTAGATAGATTTACATCTGAAGTGGAAACTGAAGGAATTCAGGACAGAGTAGAAATGCAGCAAGCTACTATTTCTAACATATCTTCTAGAGGCTTAACTAATAATTTATTTGGTTATGGACATAATAATTTTGGAATTGTCAGAAGTGAAATACAACAAAATACAGAATTTTCATCTGATTTAAGACCAACTGGTCCACACAATTCTTTTTTATTCATTATTTTGGATTACGGATTTATTGGTTTGTTATTATTCATTTCTATCTTTATAAAACCAGTTAAAGTTTTTTTTAAAGATATAAAAAGTAATTTTTTAAATAAAGATTTTTTATTTTTAGGATCTTTTGTAGCCATGTCTCTAACTGGTGATTTTATTCAGAATCATTCAATTTCGATTTTATTTTTTCTTGTATTTTTTAAGTTAAATATAAGTATTCAACATGAACAATAAACTAAAAATATTGCACGTAGTACCAACTTTAAAAAAAGATGGAGCTGAAGTACAACTCGTATCTGTTATTAATGAAATTAAAAGTATGCACTTTGAAGTATTTACATTTGATATGTATAGACAAGGCGACTCTGTAGAAAATAGTCTTGAAAACTTTAAGATATATTCTCATAAATTTTTTGGTTTTGTGAGTTTATATAAATTAATAAAAAAAGAAAAATACGACATTGTTCATTCTCATTTGCCAAAGTCTGATTTCTCTGTTGGAACAATAAAGATATTAAATAATAACTTTAAACATATAGTTTCTGTTCATGCAAAATATGGCACAAGAACTGGAGAGAATAAATTTAAATATTTTTTCTCAAATTATTTATGGAGAATAATATTAAATCAATCTAATGGGGTAATTGCAATATCTGAGAGTATTAATAAATGGTTAAAAAAAGATATTAACGTGAATAAAGATAATATTTCTACAATTCATTATGGAATAAGGATTAAAGACAGAAATACAAAAATTTATAATAAAAATGTAATTGGCATGGCAGCAAGAATGTTACCTTGGAAAGGATGGGATAAAGTTCTTGAAGTAGGATTATTTTTAAAAGAAAGTGGAATTAATTTCAAAATTAAATTAGCTGGCTCTGATGATGTAGGCCATTTAAAAGACATAAAAAAAATGATAACAAAATATGAATTAGAAAAAAATGTTGACGTGTTACCTCACTTTTCAGATATAGATAAATTTTTTCATGAAATAGATTTATTCCTCTTTTTATCTGAATCTGAAGGCTTTGGCTTAGTAGCTCTAGAGGCAGTAGAAAATAATGTTGCTGTAATTTGTTCAAATATTAGCCCACTTAATGAATTTGTTTTAGATGTAGACGGATCATTAGTTGATAGAAGTGATACACAAAGTATTGCTAAACTCATCAATAGTTATTTTAATGATAGACAAAAAATCTTAAAACGAGTCCAAACAGATCAAAAAAAACATATAGTTAAGAATTTTTCTTTAAGAAAATCTGCAGAATCTATTGAAAAATTTTATATAAACACAAATAATAACTAGTTACCATATATTATTGTAAGATGAATGTTTTAGTTGTTGGTGGAGCTGGGTATGTCGGAGGAGGCATAGTTGACAAGCTTAAATCCAAACATAATGTAACAGTTTACGATTCATTAATTTATGAGGAATCGTATAGAAAAGATGTAAATTTTGTAAATGGAGATATTAGGGATACTAGTAAATTACTTCCTATATTAGATAAATCTGATGCTGTAATATGGTTGGCTGCTTTAGTTGGTGATGGTGCATGTGCTATAAATCCAAAATTAACATTTGAAATTAATTCAGAATCTGTAAAATTTTTGGTAAAAAATTTTAAAAAAAGAATAGTATTTTTATCAACATGTTCTGTTTATGGTGCTCAAGATGGACTTTTAGATGAGAGTTCATCAGTAAATCCACTTTCTGAATACGCTTCTTCAAAAGTCCAAGCAGAAGAATATTTGGAAGGTACTAATTCTATAATTTTTAGATTAGGAACTTTATTTGGAATTAGTGACGAATTTTCAAGAATAAGATTAGATCTAGTTGTAAATATATTAGTGACAAAAGCATTAACAGAAGGGAAGTTAACAGTATTTGGGGGAGATCAGTGGAGACCGCTTTTACATGTTACGGATGTTGCAAATGCAATTGATCATACAATTGAAATGGAAACAACTGGCATTTTTAACCTACATTATAAAAACTATAAGATTATTGACATTGCTAATTCGATTATTAAAAAAATTCCTTCTGCGACTATTGAAACCACTCCTATGAAATTTCAAGATGCAAGAAATTATCAAGTCAGTAGTGATAAGTTGTTTAATGAAACTGGTTTTAAATCAGCTGTAGAACTAATTAATGGAATTGAAGAAGTTTATAATCTTATTTCAAGCAATAGAATTAAGAATGTAAACCATATTCGTTATTCAAATCAAAATTTTCTTGAGAAATATGGCGTAACTTGAAAAATCAAATTCTTAATCCAACTATATTTGAAAAAGGACAATCTGAAGATAATAGAGGCTTCGTTGAATATTACAATTCATTAGATTTATCAGATTTTAAGAGATTTTACATTGTAACTAACCCATTGAGAGGAACAGTTCGTGCGTGGCATGGTCATAAAATAGAAGCTAAATTAATTAAAGTCTTAAAAGGTGAATTTTTTATTGCAGTTGTAAAAGTAGATAATTGGGAAAATCCTTCTAATGAATATAAAGTTGAAAAATTTAAATTAAACGAAGATTCAGGAACTCTATATATACCACCCGGATATGCAAATGGTGCTATAAACTTAGTTGCTGATAGCAGAGTCATTTATTTTTCGTCCTTAAACTTAGAAGATTCTACAAATGATGATTTTAGATTTGACGCAAAATTTTGGGATCCTTGGTCTGATTATTCTCCGGAAATTTATGAGTAGCGCTAAAGTTTTAGTTTTAGGTGCAAATGGAATGCTTGGAAAGATGGTTGCTCTTTATTTGGATTCAGCCCCCGACTTTGACGTTGATGTTACTTTAAGAAGTAAAAATGCATTTGTTGTAAAAAATTTTGATGAAAGCTATTATATTTTTGATTCAATTAAACAAAATCAATATCCCTTAGAAGAGATTGTAAACATTTGTGATTATGACTACATTGTAAATTGTATTGGGGTTATAAAGCCAAAAATTAATGAAATTGATGTAGCTTCAACTACTAATACTTTATTAATTAATTCCTATTTCCCGCTAGAGATTCACAAATTAGCTCTTAAGAATGATATAAACTATATTCAAATTGGAACAGATTGTGTTTTTTCAGGTTTAGACGGTGAGTATACAGAAGATTCATATAAAGATGCTTTAGATTTATATGGGAAATCAAAAATTGTCGGAGAAATTGAAGGAAATAACAAAATTGTAATAAGGTCTAGCATAATTGGTCCAGAGCAAGGAATCGGATTTTCATTAATGAATTGGTTTTTGAATAATAAAGAATCAGTTGTGTCTGGATACAAAAATCATATGTGGAATGGTGTTACTACATTAAATTTTGCAAAAATAATTGAGGGAATAATAAATAGTAAGATTACTAATTTTAAAACTCATCATCTTATTCCTAAAAATGTAATTTCAAAAGCCAATTTACTTGAGCAGTTCAAGATTCATTTTAATAAAGAAATTGAAATTAATCATTTAGATGCTGATAGTGTAATTAATCGTACTCTTAAATCAAATAATATTAATTTGAATGAAGAAATGTGGAATTCAGCTGGCTACAATCATGTGCCTACTATTGAAGAAAATATAGAAGAACTGGCAAATTCTGAACTTACTCACAAGATAATGATCTAAGATGAAAGATTTAGCAATAATTTTAGGAATAAGGCCAGATGTAATAAGGGCAAGTAAAATATTAAAATTATTAAAAAATCAGAAAGAGATTAATTTTGATTTTTTGTGGTCTGGCCAACATTATTCAGAAAATATGAAAGACACTTTTTTTAAACAACTAAATGTGCCAATTCCTGACTACGAATTTACTTTAGATACTCAAAATGATTCAACTATTGTTTCATCAACTATTAAAAATTTATATAATCATTTTGAAAATCACAAATATAAAGCTGCTGTTTTCTTAGGAGATACAAATACAGTTATGGGCTCCATTGCAGCAGCGCAGCATAATATACCAATAGTTCACATTGAAGGTTGTATGAGATCTTACGATTGGAGAATGCCAGAAGAAAAATACCGAACAATAATTGATCATTTGTCTGATAGGATATATGCATATTTAGATAGTTACAAAAAACAAGGTTTAAATGAAGGAATTAGTGAGAAAATCATAAAAGTTACTGGTAATCCAATAGTTGATATTATCAATGAAAATTTTGAAAAATTTGAATCTGGATTTTCTTATTTAGAAAATGATATACAAAATTTAGTGAAAAGTGAATATGTTCTAGTTACTTGTCACAGAAGAGAAAATATACTAAATACTGATAGTTTTACAAATATAATAAACTTATTGAACTCAATAAATAATAAAAATGTAATATTCCCAATGGGATACAAGACACAAGAGATTTTACAGAACTCAAAACTAAAACTAAATACCAATATTACAGTTATAGATCCAATTGGTTATTTAGAATTTATGTATTTATTAAAAAATTCCTCATATGTAGCTACTGATTCCGGTACAGTCATCGAAGAAGCTTGTGTCCTAGGTGTTCCATCAATACAAATGAGATATTCAACTGAGCGACCCGAAGTATATGATGTCAGAGCATCTGTGAAATTTGATCCAACACAAGATAATCCTCAAATCTCTAAAACTTTAGTTGATGTAGAAGCTTTAAACAAAAACTGGATTAATCCGTTCGGTGTGGGTGATGCTTCAGAAATTATTGTTAAAGATTTAATTGGACTATCTAAAAATAATGATTTTAAAAAACATAAACCAAATGATTATTCTTTTGATGTTAGCAACTCGTTTAAAGAATGAAAAGGGTCCTATTTCATTCTTTAACAATTCCACCAGATCAAGTGTCTACAGGGAAACTAGTTGCTGATATTGCTTCTAAATTTAAAGAGAACAATATTGATGTTGAAATATTAGCATCAACTCCCCAGTATCGATTCGATGCTGAAACCTTTTCTGACGAAGGTTTAATGAAAATTTCTAGAAACGTTTATATTTCTTCATACGAAGGAGTGAAGATTACACATTTATCATCTTCAAAAAGGTCATTTAGTAGAACTAAAAGATTCGCACAGTGGATTGGATATCATATAAAGTCAATAAATTATTTAATTAAAAATCGTAAAAATTTTGATACTGTTTTTATATTTAGCTATCCACCAACTATGAACTTAATTGCAATATTCACAAAAAAAATATTAAAAATAAATACAATTTACTCCGTATGGGAACTGTATCCAGAAATAGCAAATAAATTAAATGAATTGAATTTCCAGTTTTTACATAAAATTTTTATGTCGATAGATAATTATTGTTTGAAAAATATAGATTATGTAGTGGTTAATTCTGACCAACTTAAAAAATACATGATTGAAAATAGAAAAATTCAAAAAGAGAAAATTAAAGTAATTTATCATTTTGCAAATGAACCAGAAGTTCCAAGATGTAAAAAGATTACAAAAGATATTATGTATGCAGGAAACCTAGGTACTCCACAGAATATTGAATCTTTTATAAATACATTTTCAACTTCTTCAAAAGATTACAATTTAACTATTTTTGGTTCTGGTAGCCAGTATCAAAAGATTTGTGACCTTTCCAACTCTTTTATTAAAGTTAATCAATATGTATCTCGTGAAAAATTAGCAATTTTGACGAGTGAAATACCCTTTGCTTTAGTGTCTTTATCATCAGAAATTACTGTTGAGGGTTTTCCGGGAAAAACCTTTGATTATTTAAAAATGAATAAAATTTTAATTGGTTATTCAAATTCTGAATCTAGCTTAGCAAAGTTTATAGAAAAATATCAATTAGGAATAAATATTGATCCAGACGATAAAGATATTGATATTAAATTAAGCATGCTTGAGGATGAAATTTTTTTAAATCAAATTTATTCTAATATTTCTGAAATGAATAATCATTTTGCTAGTGTGGATTTAGTAGTTAAACAGTATATGGAATTGATTTAGTTTGCACCTTTTTTAGTCAAGACTGATAAAAATGTTTTAAAAATTATTTTTATGTCTTCTGCAAAGGAATTATTTTCTATATATTTTAAATCCCAATAAAGCCGTTCTTGTAAACTTAGGTCTAATCTTCCTTGTACCTGAGCTAAACCAGTAACCCCAGGCAATACAGAATTACGTTTAGAATTATATTTACCATATAAATTAGCTTCATATCCGACTAAAGGCCTCGGTCCTACAAGAGACATTTCACCCTTTAAAACATTTAGAATATTTGGTAGTTCGTCAAGCGATGTTTTCCTAAGGAACGAACCCAATGATGTAATTCTGTCATCATTTTCTATCCTAATTGGCTCTAAAGGAGAATTGTTAGGCTCTACATTTTTTCCTTTTGCTAAATCTAAATAGTGAGATTTATGGAAATCTTCTTCAGCACTCACTTCCATAGTTCTGAATTTGTATAGTTTAAAAATTTTATTATTTTTACCAACTCTATTTTGAATAAACAATACTGGAAAACCTTGTTTGATTAATAAAATTAGAGAAATAGTAACAATAAGTGGTATAAAAATTGGAGAAAAAATTAATATCGCTACTATATCGAATAATCTTTTAATCATCATCTTTATAATAAACTATATAAATTAATGTTATTCAATTAAATAAATTCAACATTAAAGTTAAATTAATGTG
>MDTC01179770.1_pt1 | contig 22042 bp, 17 predicted proteins | sample 811181 | NCBI WGS metagenome assembly MDTC01 (sample SAMN05326644, study PRJNA326480) | marine metagenome | isolation source: seawater | place: Pacific Ocean: North | collected 2011 | reverse complement strand
GGACCCTGAGCACCCACGTCGCCCGTCTCGCCCTTGTCCCCTTGGATACCCTGAATGCCCTGCGGACCTACATCCCCCTGAATACCTTGAATTCCTTGGGGCCCTTGATCGCCCTGCGGGCCCTGAGCACCCACGTCGCCCGTCTCGCCCTTATCGCCTTGGATACCCTGAATGCCCTGCGGGCCCTGGTCACCTTGATCTCCTTTGAGACCCTGCAGACCGCGAGGGCCGGGGTCTCCCTGAGGGCCCTGAATACCTTGGGCTCCGACCGCACCCTGCACGCCTGGGTCGCCTCTCATCCCTTGAATCCCCTGAGGACCCTGGTCTCCTTGATCACCTTGATCTCCCTTGGGTCCTTGTATACCGGGCTGGCCAACGTCGCCGGGCGGCCCTTGGACACCTTGAGGCCCCGCCTCACCCTGGTCACCACTGTCTCCCTTTACGCCTTGTAAACCACGAGGGCCAACATCACCCTGCGGCCCTTGCAGCCCCTGCGCTCCGGCCTCACCCTGGTCACCCTGAATCCCCTGGACGCCTTGTAGACCACGCGGTCCCACATCGCCCTGCGGACCTTGAATCCCTTGGGGACCGATGTCGCCCTGGTCACCCTTTAAGCCTTGCAGACCACGCGGCCCCAGTTCACCCCGCGGACCTTGAATCCCCTGCGGACCAAGATGACCTTGAGGACCTTGCTCACCCTGTATTCCACGCTCACCCTGATCGCCCCGATCGCCCTTGATGCCTTGTAGACCTTGCTGGCCAACCTCACCCGCTGGGCCTTGGAGACCTTGCGGACCAGCCTCACCGATCTCACCTCGAAGGCCTGGTTCTCCTTTGTCTCCCTTGATGCCTTGCGCACCTTGCTGACCTGGATCACCTTGATCACCTTTCGGCCCTTGGAGGCCCTGTGGTCCCACCTCGCCCTGTGGTCCAATCTCGCCCTGAGGTCCTTGTGGCCCTCGATCACCTAAATCACCTTGAGGACCAACCGGGCCGTCTGGACCACGCTCCCCTTGCGGGCCTGCCGGACCGCGGTCACCCACGGGTCCGTCGGGACCACGATCGCCTTGAGGACCTTGAATCCCTTGCAGGCCAGCAGGTCCTCGCTCGCCCATGTCGCCTTGGGGACCTTGAGGGCCTTGAATCCCTTGTTCCCCTGGAGGACCAGCCGGTCCGCGATCACCCACATCACCCTGTGGACCCTGAATACCCTGAAGCCCGGAGTCACCTTGCGGACCCGCGGGCCCTCGATCACCGACCTCGCCCTTTGGACCTTGAAGACCCTGGAGACCACGTTCACCTTGAATACCTTGTTCACCCTGAGGCCCATCTAGCCCGTCAGCTCCTGGTGGTCCTTGAGGGCCGACAGGTCCTTCGTCTCCACCGGGGCCTTTGTCGCCACGAGTCCCTTTGTCCCCTGTTTGCCCTTTATCCCCCTCAGGACCTTTGTCACCAAGCGGGCCTTTGTCACCGGCGGGCCCTGCAGGGCCGACAGGTCCAACAGCCCCTTGTTCCCCCCTCAGGCCAGGTTCACCGGGAAGACCGCGAATCCCCTGTTCACCGGCTGGACCTTGATCGCCCTGAAGCCCTTTATCTCCGCGCACACCGGGACCCCCGTCTTGACCACGAATACCAACTGGACCGGCCTCACCGCGTGGTCCAGGTTGCCCGTCCGGACCAGCCTGACCATCCACACCGGCTTCACCCATTGGGCCCCTCGGTCCCATGGGGCCGTCCGCGCCAGGCTGACCGTCCGGACCAGCTTGGCCATCTGGACCGGCTGCGCCGTTTGGACCTTGTACACCAGCCTCGCCGCGTGGACCTGTTGGACCCATTGGCCCCATTTCACCGTCAGCACCGGCTGGACCGGCTGGACCGGCTTCACCGACAGGGCCTTGGGGGCCTGGAGCTCCAGCAGGCCCCGGGTCACCAGACGGGCCAGCCGGACCCACCGGCCCCTGTGGACCCGATGGTCCTTCGGGCCCCACCCAAGCGCCTTCGTTATTGATCACGAGTTGCCCGTTGACTGAGACACTTGTGGGGTTGATATCTCCAACAACATCCAACGCTTGATAGGCAACCAGGGCGCGGCTGCCCACTGGCACTCGACGTCTGGGACGCATTTCTGGCTCACCATTTATTGAGAGCCCGACATGCAAGGTGTCGAGGCCAAGGTCGGCGACTGAGATCTGGTCTGATTGGAAAAGCAAAACTGTGAATTGACCGCTTTCAACGGCAACATCTTCGAACACCTCGGACCACAGGGCCTCGTCAGCGTCCTTGTCCCCGTATGCTCGAACAGTCAGATCGACGAGTCCCGTGAACGCAACGCCACCATTCTTCAGTTCACCGACGAACTCAACTCCGGTTTCGGCCCATGCAACCCCACTGAGAAGAAGCCCAACAATCAATACCCAGATTCTCATAAATCGCTCCCTGAAATCCCCAGACCAATCCCATCGATTTGGTTCAAATCCACGGCCAGACCACGCCAAAAGCGATAGCTGTCGCCTGGCTCAAAGGTCTAGGGCGCCCGAAAAGGGCGCAAAAAACCGAATTTGGTTCCAAAATGTAATCTCAATGCCCGACTTTAAGCATACAGTAAAATTACAGCATATGTAAAACTGTCAGCAAACTTTTCTAGCAGCCATCTCCGTCGGTACGAAGGGTGGGCTATTGGATCCATGATTCACGATGCCGAGCTCGGGGCCAGGGCTAGGCCAGTTGATGTGGTTTAGGGCGGACACGCGGACACCAAATGGTCCACATCAGACGCACTTGGCCTTGCTTACTCTGATCCAAAACAACAAGGTTGACCACGTGCAACCGACGACTAAGAAGACCGCCCCAAACACCTAAATCAGGGCATAGAAACGGTCCTATCGAGAGTCTATTTTTTCTGACGTAGAGCACTTTTCGAACGCGTGCTACACGGTCCCCCGTCTCATGGTTGACGACATCAACCATAAACTCAGGGAAGAGCGTCTCACCGCTCTCCGCATCTGACCGAATGTCCGCAATCCGCGACATCAAAATCGCAAATCGAGCGGTGACCAAGCCGGTACCTGGCTTGATAAAATCAATGGTCGCCGACCTGTCCCATATGATGGTAGTCAGCCCCCAAGTGGTTCATGAGAATGAACATGAACATGAACTAGGGGTCGCACATGCTGTAGAGATTCCCTACGAAGTGGGTGCCGACGTAGTGGACGTTTCGTCTGCGGAGTTTCATGCCCACAACAATGTTATTGAGCGGCCTGTCGTAGGACCGGATGTAAATGCCAGCCCCGAGATACGGTGGCCAAAGCCATATCACCTTGAGTAGACGATACAGCGTCGTATCCAATACGGTCTCTCGTGACCGAATTCTCGCAAACGGATTAGATTTCAATCCAATGTCCTCCAGCGTTAAACGAGAGGATTTAAGCATGCATTCAGGGGTCAGTCTCGACCAACCAACGAGAACAGCTCAATTGAATCGGTCGGACTCAAATGGAAGAGCGGTATGAAATCCCTAAAACCGCGGCTCTGTAAAAACGATGTATGACGTCCAACGACCGACCCAAGATAGAACATTGTTGACAGCAGTGTAAGACATGTAATTCTGGATGCCACCTGACGCTCATTGTCGACATCAACGGATCGAGAATGTTAAAATAGCGTGCTTACAGGAGATCGATTGAGCCGTGGCTGAGCAAAGCAATCAAACAGTGAATGCCTGGCAGGACGATGCCTTCGCAGGGTTGACGACTGCTGTAATGATCGTGCCACAGGGAATGGCTTATGCGCTGCTGGCCGGTCTACCCCCAATCTTGGGTCTCTATGCGTCAACCTTTCCGCTGATCGCCTATGCTTTAGTCGGCACATCGAGGCAGCTCGCCATCGGTCCTGTTGCTTTAGCATCCTTACTCATCGCGACGGGTGTTCAAGAGATGGCAAACGGCGCAGTACTCACCGATGCGCAATATCTTGGATACGCGGTCCTGATTACGGTTGCCGCCGGTTTGTGTCAGATTGGCCTGGCCGCACTCCAATTAGGCAACTTGGTCAATCTGCTGTCACATCCTGTTGTCTCCGGCTTTACAGCGGCTGCTGCCTTAATCATTGGTGCATCACAGCTACAACACCTCTTCGGGTTCAAAATCGACAATGCAGGCTCTGCCCCAGAGACCCTGTATCAAGTGATCATCGGCATCGAAAAAACCCATATATTGACCCTCATCATTGGCGTTGTTGCCGTCGTCATGATCGTCGGTTTCAAACGCGTCAAACCCAAGTGGCCTGGCGCTTTGATTACGGTCGTCTCCGGAATTTTAGCATCCTACTTTTTTGACTTTAGCGCCGTCGGTGTCTCTACCTTGGGGACGGTCCCGAGTGGCCTGCCAACGCCAGAAATCCCGTCGAATCTGAGTGTCGAATCACTCACCATCGTCGCGCCCATTGGGTTGACAATCGCACTCATTGCATTCATGGAATCAATTTCGGCTGCTAAAGTGTACGCACGCGCCAATCGGTACGAAATCTCACCTGGACGAGAGCTTTTCGCCCAAGGCTTTGCGAATCTTACATCGGCTCTATTTGGCTCATATGTCGTTGGGGGTGCCCTATCGAGAACGGCTGTCAACGCGGCCTCTGGTGCAAAAACAAAATTGGCCGGCGTCGTAACAGCAGATGTGGTTTGCATTGTGTTGACAACGCTCACAGCGCCCTTCGCATTTTTGCCAAAACCGATTCTGGCAGCCATCATACTGGTTGCCGTTACAGGGCTTATCGATATCGCCGAGATGAAACACCTCTGGGCGATGAAACGAGACGACCTAGCCCTCTTAGCCTTGACCTTCTTTGCGACGCTTTTTGGCAGCGTCGTCATCGGTCTCCTGACAGGTGTGCTCGGCTCACTCTTGTGGCTGGTCTTTACAACAACCCGGCCAAATATTGCTATCCTGGGTCGGCTGCCGGGTAGCCGGAGTTACCGCTGTGTCGATCACTTCGAGGAGACAGAAACCTTCGACCGAATTGTGATTCTCAGAATGGATGCGCAATTCTTCTTCGGTAATGTCAGTTACTTGAAAGACACGATCTATAAAATCGTGGACTCAAATCCCAAATTGGTGGCCATCGTTTTGGATGCATCCAGCATCAACGCCTTGGATTCGACCGCTGTCGATACCTATGAAGAAATCGTATTGGAACTTCGAGTAAAGGGTGTCGAGCTGGTCATATCCCACGTTAAAGGGTCCGTTCTTCGAGTCATGAAAGCGGCCGGCCTGACGGAAACCCTTGGAGATGGACACATTTTCTACGAGGTTGATGACGCAGTCCAAGCGGCATTACGTCATCGAGAGGCCGTCGACAAAGGGATTCCTGTCGAAGATGAAGATTTCGGTCCATCGGACATGATCGATTAGACCGCCAGCCTAAACCTGGCCATCAAGCAATATCAAGGTGGGGCTTTTAAAACCACAGAATGAGACATCGACGACACGGCCCTGAGAACGATGGGGTACGCGGGTCCCTGAATCATCCATTCACGTTGCAGTACAATTCGAACTCAGTGAATCTCCAGTGAACGGTCTGGCACGGTGCTTGCTGATTCTCGTCACTCCACGATGTGAACGAATGGGCCCGTGGCGTGTACGAGCAATCAAGTGTCCGAAAACACCCCTGCAGCAGACCGACACGGTTCTCTCGGCTGTACAATCGAGCTTCATCTCGCCGGCCCAATCTCTGGGTTTGGCTTGGCTTGAGCATTTTATCAAGCTCCGGATGCATGACCAACTTTGATGACTTTGAATCAAGTCGACCCCCTGAAACCACTCAACTCTCAGAGCAGGATGAAGACCACACCGTCGATACCAATGACGACGAGCCCCCAGTGGATTTCGGTCCCGATTCGATTGATTTGGGCGCGCCTGTTCCGCCAACGGATATGGCCGCAAACGACGCGACCACTTCAGATCCGACAGAGGCTGATGCGAGCGTATCCACGCCTGAAATCGGATGCGAGCCGCGTCGTATCTTCCAACAAAATGGGTGCTTGAATTGCCATGGTGAGCAACCTCAGGCTGGCCTGAATCTTGGACAAGACAATCTTGCTCAATCAATGCTCAATACCCGCTCGGCCGACTGTCCTGACCGTCTCCTTATCGACCCGATTACGCCAGAATACAGCCTACTTCTGCAGGTTGTCGGGGCTGGTAATCGCCCGGAGGGTGATCAATGCAATATCGTCATGCCCGAAATCTCAAACGCCGACAAACAATGCCTGACACAATGGATTAACGAGTCCGTGTCAGAGTATGAGCCACCGGATGAGGACTTTGAGATAACGCCCCTCCGCTCCAGCCTGCAGAAAGTCAAGACATTGCTCCGCGGGGACAGCGTGACTGAGGCCGAACTCGGTCAGGTGGCAAATGCGCCAGATGAGCAGTCTGCAATGCGCACTCTGTATCGTAGCTGGTCTACTGGTGACCTATTCGATTCAAAAATGATGGCCTTTCTCAAGGTGGCGCTGCAGCAACAACTACAGGATTTCCAGACGGATCAGTTCAACCGGCTTCGTACCGGCCGAGCGGTCACCGCATCAATTCGGCGAGTCATCGAAGACTCCTTCGTACGCACGGCTTTGCACATCGTCAACTCGAATCAATCATTCGCCAATGTCACACAGACGCAGACATGGATGGTGACAACGGCAAACCTGGTTTTACTTCTCTATGGGGATCAATCAGACCAAGAGCGTCAGACCGTACATACTGTTTTTTCAACACCAAACGGCCGGCCAACTGGTCTCCGGCAGCAAATCAACAGAAAGGCCTGGTTCTTAGACCGAGATGAACTCGGTGAATGTGAGTTGTCACAGCAGCACCTTCTGAATTTCTTGATGGGCGCAATTCTCCGTCGATTTTGTGTAAATCACGACATCGGCAGTAACGTCTTCCGGTTTGGGTTTGCCGATATGCATCTGAATGAAGACGACTTCAATGACTGGCGCCTTGTCACCCTAGACTTTCAACCAAACGCTGACGACGGTCGCATTCCCTTCTATGATATTCGTCGACTCAGAACGGCTGACACCGTAATCACTCGAATCCCGCGCGTCGGCTTTTTCTCGACCAATGCTTTCTTTGAAAATTGGCTGACCAATGTCGATAACCAGTTTCGGGTCGTCGTCAATCAAGCTCTGCTGGTTGGCCTCCATACTAAATTTCTTCAATCCGACCAGACAGCGCCTTACAACGATGGCCAAATCGATGGTGAACACGCTGAACCAAACCAGCCGTGTTACGGGTGTCACAAGAACATTGACCCCATGCGGGCCTATTTTTCAAAATCATATAATGTCAATTATCAGCGGCCTTTTGGTGAGGGCGATAACGCTCGAATTCTGACCGGTGCGCGGCCAAGTTTTGCCTACAAGTCGGTGCGTAATCGAGGTGGAGACCTGAGACGTTTCGGCCGACTCCTTGGGGAGCATCCTCAATTTGCATCGGCTTGGGTTCAGAAGCTGTGTCTCTTCGCTAATTCAACGCGGTGCAACGAACGAGACCCCATCTTTCGAACACTGGTCGACCAATTCAGATCAAACAACTACAATCTAAAGGAATTAATCGTGGCACTTTTTGCATCTCCCTTGGTCAGTGGGCGAAGTGAAACTCTGTCTAATGGAAGCTTACCGCTCATCAGCATCAGTCGGCGAGACCATCTCTGCGCCAGTCTCAGTCTTCGCACCGGCCGACCCGATATTTGTTCTGTCAACCGAATCAGAAACATCATTGGTCTCATCCCCAACGATGACTTTGCGAGGGGGGCTGACGACTTCACACAACCCACTCTACCAAATCCCATCTATCTCACAGCTGCAGACGCCGTGTGCAAAGCGGTCGCCAATACGGTTGTAAGAAATAGCGATGCCATATTCCCACTGGGGGAACCTGACCGTGCCATATCCGCGATGGCCAACACCCTAATGGGACTTGTCGCTGTTCCGGAACGAGCAGCCGAAGTGTCAGGTATTTTAACAGACCATTATGACCAGGCTCTGGCGGACAACGCGACACGGCAAGATGCCTTGCGTTCCACCTTCGTGAGCGCATGCCTCACACCGGATGTACTAGGATTGGGCTTATGAAAAAAACGACACAACTCTCTCGGCGAGGCTTTATCGGCACCAACATAACGGCCGGGGCTGGGCTATTACTCCGAAGCCTTGCGACAGGGATTCCACCGGCCTTGCTTCTCGCCCCGTCAAGGGCCACAGCCCAAGGCAGTGGTATCAGGCCTCAGACCTTAATTTTGTCGGTCTCCCAAGCCGGTGATCCTGTGAATATCAATTGCCCGGGCAGTTACATCAATAACGCTGCAGACCGATTTCAAAATAACCCCGTTCTGCCTGTGACCAGGGCACGGTTTGGCGACCAACGAATCAGAACCGCAGAGCCTTGGGCCGCACTGCCTGCCCAACTTCGCCAGAGATTGGCTTTCTTTCATATGAAAACCTTTGCAGCGGCTCATCCAGAATTTGATGAAACCATGTCTCTTCGTAATGCTGTGAAAAACCAGGCGGGAAATGGCTCTGAGACGTTTGCGTCTATGTCAGCTCAGCTCAATGCAACGGCGGTGGGCTCCATTCAAAAAGAGCCCATCATTCTCGGTCGAAACCGCATCACCTATGAAAATCAGCCCCTACAGCAAACCGAGCCGACTCAGCTCAAGGCGCTCTTTGACCCAGCCGCTGGAACGCTCGATGACCTAGGTCTACTCCGAGACCGAACTCTCAACCGCCTGTACGCAACAATGCGCACTGATGGGACTCGTTCGCAAATGGCTTTTCTAGAGCGGTTTATGACTGGGCGTGACCAAGCCAGAACCATGGGCAACAATCTCGGTCGACTATTGGAATCGATCCCAACCAGTCCGGACGAACCGAATTCTGTCGAGGACTACATTCATTCTGCCGTCGCCTTGGCACAGCTCGGTGTGGCTCCGGTGATTGTCTTAAATATTCCCTTCGGACGCGACAATCACCAAGACAGCACTCTCGAGACTGAAGCTGTCCAGACCACGCGAGGTATCAATGCAATGGGATTGATGTGGCAGGAACTCAATCGCTTCGAGATCCAAGACCAAGTAACCTTTGCCATGTTGAATGTGTTCGGTCGAAAATTTAATCGGAATGCTCGCGGCGGCCGTGACCATAATCGAGATCATTCGGTCATGGTCTCCTTTGGACGTCATATCAATGGAGGGGTTTATGGCGGTGTCGACGCAGATGGTAAATGCACCAATATTGCGCCCAATGACGGTCGGTCCGTATCGTCGGGAGGCATCAGTGCAAATGCTGCAATGGCAACAGCCGGTCGCAGTCTAGCAGCGGCTCTGGGCCATTCGAACCGGGACATTAACACGCGAATTCAGGGCGGCCGTATTCTGGACGCGTTTATAAATCGCAGCTGATGTGCATCGAAACCAAGACATATGAGCTTAAATTGAGCGCCGACACCGTTCCAACTGGGCCGACGGGCGGCGGGTCGTCAAGGTTGGGCAATACCCACTCAAAGATGCGCTTATACTCACATGAAGCCACTCGGAAATGGAGCCTTCAAGTTAGTCGATCCCCTCCTCCCTTTTGACGACCTGGCAGGCGACCCTACCATATCCGAGTGGCTTCAATTTTCTCCCTCCATATACGACCATAGCACTAGACGCCGCATCTTACACGTGGTCCCTGTGAACTCAATCGACCGGCCATGGTTTATGCCGGTGACCAAGGGTTGCGATCACAGTGACGGCAGAGAAAGCTAAATCGGGGCGTTCATGCCAATCAATTCCCCGAGTGTTCGCAAGATGAATCAGATGCTCAACGTCCTCAGAATGACGGTCCCGAATCAGGAGCACTTTGGGCATCCGCCTCAGCAATGCTCTGGTCGCTTCACCGACCCCCGGCTTAATCCGATTTAGGTCAGAGCATTCATATGTCCGAGCGATGTCTCTGATACAGGCCACAGTATCAGCGCCTCGACGGAGGCGCGCAGACTGTTCGACATCGATGACTGTTGGCACACATGCGTCGATCAAATCATCAAATCCATCGACAAACCACCGCGAGAGGTCATGGGTGATGAGTTCATCGAGAAAAAGACACCCATGATAATCCCCTGGCCGAATAAACTCGTCATTTAGAATGGTCCGACTGACCAATCCAGACACGACCGAATTGAGCAGGGCTGATGGAATCAGGTAATCGTCGTAGCCAGCAGATAAACCGGCCGTGCCGGCCAAGTCGGTGAGTACAACGAGAGTCGTGTCAAGCTGTGTGCTTCGTGACTCATTATACCGGGTCACAGCACCGGACAGCTCATGACTGATGGCGCCTTTACCCGTCCAGCCATCAATAAATCGAATAGGCTGATTTGGATGTCTCGATCTAATTTCGTCAAGCGCACATTCATCGATGCCGCGGTCTCGAATAATCGAGACCGAATAGTGCGGACAGTCGAGTCCAATCCGCTTGAGTGCGCGTTTCAATAGAACACCGATAGGCGTACCCGCACGCGCAAGTGAGACCAGAATTAAGCCATCTGGATGCAATTGACCCAAGGCTTGAGCCAAGCCTTTAATATCCTTTGCCATTTTAAGGCGATTGCGGTCAAAAGCCTGGTGGAACAATTGCAAATAGCTTGGAGCTGGCTCTCGTTCTTTTGACAACATTTCCGAGTAATGTCTTGCCCCGGACTGGATCAGCCGTTCTTTTTGCTCTACCGGAGTTGGCTCCATCTCGATGACCTTGAGGAGGAAGCAAACATCATCAGGCTCATATGACCCATGAAAATCAGCCATTTGACGCCAGCCCCTGACCCTCTAGGGCTGCCCATAGCATTGAGCTTTTTGGCAAAACCACGTAGTCGCATAACCCGAGAAAGTCTTTATCATCGTCGCGATCGCCAAGGCCCACGATGCAGTCCGGTCTTTTTAAACGACGGCTATAAAGCCAATTTATGGCACTGCCCTTGGTGAGAAAATTCGGCCTTAAAACCGCGTCAGAATCGGTCGCATTCAAGACCCAGTCATCGGGTATACGTGTTCGAACCTCGTCGACAAAAGCGGCTAATTTTGAAACATTACGTCCGGGATCCCGGACCGTACAATAAAATTCAAGCCCGTGGTCTGCCCGTACCACTACCCGGAGACCTTTCGCCGCAGGCAACGCGCGACACAAATCTGCAATATCAGTCGCATGTGCCGTCAAGTCTCTGAGCCGACTTGAGCGGTCATCAAGCCAATCATCATCAACCTGCCCCGCGTCAGTCAAAATGACTGCACCGTGACAACAAATCCGATAATCCGAGAAAGGCAGTTTGACGCGCGCCAATGAAGTGGACACCCGAGCCGTGATAGGAATCACACGCTGAGCGCCCAAAATCAGTGATAAAAATGTCTCTGAGGCCGCCGTCATATAGCCGTATGGCGTCCCATCCATCTTGGTCGTCACACCGATGGTCTCCCGACCATCGAGTCGTCTCTTGGACCAAAATAGAGAGTCATCCAAGTCGACAAAAACATGTGTATCACCCGCACTCATCAGAGACATCCATACCTACATGCAGTTCGAGAGTGTCATTGCACGAGGCCATCATAGTGAAAACCATCTGTCAAATAGACATACGCGCCCCTTGCCAGCCCGACGTCCGAAAGTCGTGCTCTTGACGTGTCGGACCTCCATAAGGCCATGACCCCCGGGTCTGCTCAACTCCATGAACCGACCTCTACTTCTACGGACATATCGCCATTGACATAGCCAACTTTCTTAATGATCTCGCAGTCCCAACGCACCGATACGCCCGGGCCTAAGGCACCCTCTTCTAACAGAATCAGTGCCTCAGCAAGTAGGTTTGGACCCGAAAAACGAGTTCTGTGCATGCCGGCCGCCATCCGGGGATTGATTTCGATTAAATGCCATTGGCCGCGGTGCTGCCTAAACTGGATATTAAAAAGAGAGTCCAATTCAAAGTGGCTCACCAAGCGTTGGCAATACGCCGCTAAATCTGGAACGTCATCGATTCTTTGATGATGTTTATCGATGTACATCCGAGGGATTGCATAGAGAAGCTGCCCCCGATGCGCAAGGCAGTCCACGCTGTATTCGTCCCCATCCAAATATGTATTCAACAAGATCGGTTCCGGTGTCCGAGTCTCGTCTAAGGCGTCCATGATGGTGTCATAGCCAACCCTCAGTGGGTCAGGGGAAAACACATCATCAAGACGTGTTCTGCGGCGATCAATAATCCGAAAACCACGACCACCCACACCAATATTTGGTTTCATACACACCTGGTCACCGGACTGAGACAAGCGTTTAAAACCCTCCGTGAAACTGGCCTTGTCGTTGACGATTATTGGGTTAGGGACGGACATAATTCCAGCGTCACGCACGGACCTCAATGTCTTTGCTTTATCGTCCAGTCGTGCATATTGATCAGCTGACGCCGACCACATCACGCGAATGCCTGCCCTCTCAAACGCACCGGCCGACCGCGCGAGAACCGTGACTCTTTTTCTTGGAATCATGACGTCGACTGAATGCTGACGACACATATCGACACAATATTGAGTGTAGGCTGCATCATCGAGTCCTGCCGGTTCGACTTCGAAATGATCGGCAACCGCCTCTAGATAGGGGTCCGGCCGAGAATGGGAGATGACGATAGACAGATCGTCTGACGGCCAATCCCGTCTGAGCCATTGGATAGAATATGATAGGGCCGAGAACGCATTATTGAAGTACAGCTTCATCCGCTTTCTTTAAGCAGTGTTTGAAGCTCCGATTGGGCGACATGCTGTTGGCTAATATGACGTCGGTCCATTTGGTTTCGTGTGCCAAACAGCTTAGACCGATGCACAACCGATTCAGCCCATGTCAGATGCGTCTCCAATTCATGCATGACGCCGTGATGACCAAATACCGCCTTTTGTCCAGGGAGTAAGAGACGCTGCGCAATTTCAAGGTCCCCATCAGACACGGCATAGAGCGATTGTATTTTCACAACCTGATTGGGATGAATCGCTGTTTTGCTGTAGAGCCCGTTGACCAAGTCTTGTTCAACTTCTCTTTCGAGTACATCGAGGCTGGAATAGGAGTCGCAAACCGGTGCGGTCAGGGGAAAACCAAAGGGCCTGAAGGTTGTCACTAAGCGGCTAATTACAGGACCCAATAAGGTCTCATAAATTGTCATTTGAGGGTGTCGACGAATCCCCAGTAAAGCCATGAGGTCATTGCCACCGATTCTCAATGCTAAGATTTGTTTGTGCATCGGATGATCGAGAAGCAAATCCCGCAAGCGATCCATCGCGAGGGATGAGAAAACCGCCTTGGTCTCCAAAGTCGGCATGATTAAAAGCGTTGGACAGCCAGTCAATGTATCGAGATATGCGCTCGCATTACTGGTATCAAATTTAGGCAGAACAACGCCTGCGAGATGATGTACGGAATTGAAAGCCAGTACCCTCTTTAAAACTTGATGGTTCCTGACACGGACGAAGACGGGAATCTTGACGTCACATAAAATCGGTAGAAGCGCTTCGATGTTAGCAAGCGCCTGATCCAGGTCGGATTCACAGACGGCGTCTTCCGTGCATAAAATAAGAGACCGAACGCCGTGAAAACGACGCCCATTGACCACCTGCAGGAGATCATCTCGACAAGCCGGGACATAGAGCGTTGCGCCCAATTGTTCGTATTTCATCTCAGCCTCCATTCAACGCACGTCAGTCTCTTCAAACGTGTCACGCGTCACTCACCGAACGCTTTTTACATCTCGTTGAATACCAATAGCAACTATCACAGTTCAAAAATTGAATATGCCCGGACCTAAGCTAAAGAGATGACAGGTCTGAGCCGACCGTCACATGGCAAATTATGTGAAGTCAACAGGTAAGACCGAGAGGTCACCGAGGCGCTCTTTTATGCCAGAGACCGGGCAATATTCCGCACAGAGAAAGATTTTGTCGAACATGGTGCCATCGAGATTGTAGATAAAGTTAGTAATACCGTCGCCATGGAAATCATCAAATGTCTGCTTGGAATGAATGGCATTTGAGATCATGACTGGAGAGCGAGTTGTCGCCTGGCACCACGCGCTGACGCCACGCTGTTCGAGAGCCTCGGCGACTAAAAAAGGGACAGTGACAAATTCGCCTGTCCCAACAATGGCAATGTCCGCATCTTTGCCCCCCTCAAAAAGGGGGAGATAGGGCGAGATGTCAAGCTCTGCCTTGAGTGCAAACCGGCCATCATTTCTAGGTAAGTCTCGATCACGATGAGCCGACTTTGAACGCACATCAGGCATGGAGACTTTGGACCTGGACTGTTTTGGTTCAAAGACAAAACCGCCTTGCAGTAAACTGACGACGGGAAACTGCGACACCCGTATCCGACCGCCCCCCCAGTCAGTCAAGACCGCACCAGCGACGTCTTTTAGATGAGGCAGCGACCGCTTCAGGACCGTGGCCGCATTGGCCAGGGTGTTTCCTGTGGTCAATTCGTCATCGACCAAAACCAAACTTCTGGCATTTAAAAGTCGGGTCATGTCTGTGGAGTCTGCCGGGCCATAGATGAAATGCTCGGCCGCATGGCTGTGTTCCTCGCGAAACTCGGCCAAAAGAGGTCGCTTAAATCGATAACGAGTCGAATGGATATAATACCCATCACGGCGTTGATGCAAGTGCATGTACTCCCGAAAAACGCCGTAGCCCAACGCGATCGCTGTCTCTGCAAAACCAAAGAAAAGAATGGGGCCTGGTAGGTCGGGCGGCAGCCGACGAGCCAGCTCTAAATGAGCCTCACGCATGGATCGGGGGCGGACCGGAATGTGTCGACCCAAGACCTTAGAGACGAATAAAAACGCGCGCTTTGGATTAATGCGGGCAGCAAAGCCACACAGGTCATCGATGGCAAGAGAGCCCGGCTCGGTGGTCATCGAAAGACGGCCCGTGGGTAAATCAACAGTTCGACTCTCTCCTGTCGTGGTCGGCTTAAATGTTGCTCTCTTGGTCGTCAAAACGTACCCCCGACTGCCCAATCCTGTGGCTAGCGCCCGGTTTTAGCATGAGACCGAATCAGTAATCCAACATCTCGGCTGAAACTCAGTCTAGATGTTTTTTAAATCCAGTGACGTGGAGATTTGATTCGACTGTTTTAGAACAATGAACTTTAAATGCGATCTATCATGAGTCGACTTGAGTCTTAAAGATCCTGTTTTATGATCCCGGTCAATTGGTTTTCATTGGGCGTGTCCGCCGTCTCTATCATCCCAGTAGGCGGCTGTGAGGATGTCGCTGTCGGCGACTGCATCGACGACTGTCACACACAATACGACCCATGTGTAGACCAGGGTCAACGCTCTAAAGACAACTGTAGCCGTGCCCTTGGACAATGTCGCTTCGAATGCGAGGCAGGCCGTTCCAATGGGGCTCTTTAAAGCGTAGATACACTGGGGTAGACTGGTGGTCAGCGTTAGGTCAGCCGAAGTAGAGAGGAATCGAGATGAGTATCACGCACTTTTTCGGGTTATTAGTCATGGTGTTGACCACGGCGGGGGCAGCCAATGCCACATGCGCCTTCATTAAAAATCACGACCAGAAAGAAATGTGTAAGGCCTCGAAGGGTGGGACCTGCGCGTTTATCAAAGACCGGGACCAGCGAGAATACTGCAAAGCCATCTACAAGGGACAGAGCTGCGCATTCATTAAGAATCGCGATTTAAAAGAAAAATGTAAGGCGTCGAAGGGGGGGACCTGCGCGTTTATCAAAGACCGAGACTTGAAAGAGATGTGCAAGGCGTCGAAGGGTGGGACCTGCGCGTTTATCAAAGACCGGGACCTGCGAGAATACTGCAAAGCCATCTACAAGGGACAGAGCTGCGCCTTCATTAAGAATCGCGATTTAAAAGAAAAGTGTAGAACTCAGAGGCGTAAATAACGCCCAGAGACCGGGCTGACCGTAAACAAGCGCTGCAGCTGCGGTCGTCTAGGCGATCTTAGTAAAGTCTAGATAGCGGTCGTAGACAGCGTGGATCCAGGGGGAATCCGTGTGTCGGCGGATGACATCGACCAAAGCCTCGATGGACCAAGCGTCAAAGCTGTTCGAGTCTGTCAAACAGGCGACATACTGACTGACAGCCGCAGCGCACGCAGCATTCCCCCGGGGATACAGAAAAATAAAACAGCCGTCTTCAAAGTCGTCAACCTGTCGATGGGCACCAACCAGCAAATGGTCACGCCAAATCTGCTGCAGTGGCTTTGTTTTTAGCCGAGCCTGCGAACCGGGGTCGAAACAGCCCATCTGGTGGGCGACCTCATCGTAGCGCGTACGATGCTCAGCCACCGCATCGTCGAGCCCCTCATGATACTTCACTTCAATCCCCAAAAATCCAAGTCCACCCTGCGGCGTATCAAATTGCACATACACGTCAAATGCGGACCGATCCCCAGTATACGAAAGATCCCCTCGCCCCGGTGAGAATTCAAAGTCGATGGCAGTCACACGAGCAATGCGGCCATGACTTAACTCTGACAAAACCGCACTGGCCAAATCTAAGTCTACGGAGAGCTCTGCAAAAAGATTAAAGCACAGCGGCTGACTCGACAGTAAGTTGTTATAAATACGCGGGCGACCGAAGAGCTTGCCCTGTGCATGAACAGGATCATCGACTTCACGGCGAACGACCGTTCGAATGGTCTCAGTGAGATAATTAGCCATAGACGTCTTTGCGAAGGGCATCTCCAGCCTCGCACCGCGCAATTGCCCTTTGTACTCAGGGGCCGGAAATCCTTGTTCCTCGCGCCATAGAGATTGCAATAGCCTCGCTTGCCACTGAAATTCAAACCGGTCAGTCTTCCTCTCCCAAGCGTGATACCGCCGAAGCAATTCTTCAGGTCTACTCTTCATATCGATACCTATACCCTATGGGGCAGTCATGCTCTACGTGAGACCAAGGGCTTCGACCCAACCAAATGACTGCGGTGGACACATGTTATGGCTGGGTCTAAGTTAACACCGTCTTCATAGGAGCAAAACTTGATTAAATCAGGCTGTCTGGAGACCGTGGTCAAGGACCGCTCTGTGCGATGTCTTAAGAGCAGATTTGGATAGAGTCCGACCGAGACTCGCTCTTCTTATTTCGGCGAGTTCACATACAATCAGTCAAACAGTACGCCATTCCGTGCCCTGGGGCGTATCGACCAGCTCAATGCCCCTCGCGAGGAGGTCATCGCGTATTTTATCAGCGCGCTGAAAATTGCGTTCTGAGCGCGCCTGGATGCGCTCATCGATGAGCTGCTGAATCTCTCCATCGAGAGCGTCGGCCTCAGTCACAGGATCAATGACCCCGAAAACCGAGTCCAGTTCACGCATGAATTCGACCACTTGCAGGGCATCTAACTGACTCGGCTGGAGTCGATTCACGGCGGTCATAAATTCATGGATGACCGCAAATGCAACAGACGTATTCAAATCATCTCGAAGAGCCGCTTCGAATTTTAATCGAGCCTCCGAGATAACCGTTTGAATTTGGTCGTTCTTGGGTCCCTCGGGCCGCCTGCTCATTTCATTTGCGACGAAGTTATTGAGTTTGACGCGCAGTTTCTTGGCGTCATCGAGCAGTTCAAGATCGAATGGCAGGGGCGCCCGGTAATGCTGTTTGACCATCAACATGCGGAGATCTCGCCCTGTATAGCCCAGCTCCAAAAGCTCCGGGACGGTATAGAGCTTCCCTTTGCTTTTACTCATCTTGCGACCACCGATTTCTAGCCAGCCACAATGAACCCAGTAGCGTACGTAGGTCTCCCCAGTACACCCTTCGCTCTGGGCGATTTCACATTCATGATGGGGAAACTTATTGTCGGGTCCACCCGTATGAATGTCCAGCGTGTCACCTAAGTATTTTCGCGACATGGCAGAGCACTCAATATGCCACCCTGGAAATCCACGGCCCCAAGGGGAGTCCCATTGCATCAAATGCTTTGGGTCTATTTTCCAGAGCGAGAAGTCCAGTGGATGACGCTTATCGGTCCGCTCATCAACACGCCCGGAGGCACCCGCCTCAAGCTCATCCAAACGATTGCCGCTCAACGCCCCATATTTGGGCCACTTGGTAATATCAAAATAAACGTTTCCATCGACTTCGTATGCAAGCCCTTTACTCAGAAGAATCTCGATCATCTCGATCATCTCCGGGATGTGTTCCGTTGCTCTTGGGTATTCGTGAGCCGGCGGAATCTCCATCAGCGCCAGGTCGTCCTTGAAGTTTTTCTCTTCGGCTCTCGCAATTTGCCACGGGTCCATCTGCCGCAAAGCAGCCTCTTTCTGAAGCTTACATTCGCCTTGTGAATCGACGAGGTCGTCTTCAGTCAGGTGACCCACATCGGTTATATTCATGATCTGAGTCACGTCAAAACCCACGTACTCTAGGCTTCGGCGCAATAGGTCTGCCGTGACAAAAGCCCGGAAATTTCCGACGTGTTGGCGTTTGTAGACCGTCGGCCCACAATTATACATGCTCACCTTTCCTGGGGTGAGGGGTACGAAGTCTTCGACGGAATTGGTCATGCTGTTGTAGAGCTTCAAGATTTATCTCCAGCGGCTATGAGCCGTGCGGCGCGGTCGATCTAAGATGGACTCAATGGCGCTATGGACAGCATTTGTCAAGACTCTGATGGTAAGAACTGACCCTAATCCATCGGAACACGCGAGGCACATGTCTGAACTGCGAGCGCCACAGTGATTGAGACGGTGGACTAAAATCATCAAGCAGCGCTGGCCATACGACACTAAAAAAGGGTAAAGACGTCTTGCATGTAGAGCCCCGGGGAGCAAGACGATGTTAAGCGGTCGAAGTTCAAAAATGCGTGTGTCCCTTGGGGAGACAATCGACTATTTCCTCCGCCTGGATGACGAAGAAGTTCCGATGAATCAATTCATTGGGCGCAAGATCCAGCTTCGCTTTTTAGGAAAGATTCATTGCGTCGTCTGTGGACGGGTAACAAAGAAGTCCTTCGCGCAAGGGTTTTGCTATCCATGTATGCAGACCGCACCAGAGAACTCGGAGTGCATTATCCGGCCCGAACTCTGTCGGGGCCATTTAGGCGAAGGCCGAGACGTCGAGTGGGAACAGACGCACCATGTCTGCGAGCATGTGGTCTATTTGGCCATTTCATCTGGTTTTAAAGTCGGTGTGACGCGAGGTGACCAAGTTCCGATCCGTTGGATCGATCAAGGTGCGAGTCAAGCCCGTGTCATCGCTCGGACCCCTCATCGCTGCGCAGCCGGTGAGATGGAAGTGGCTCTCAAACAGGCTTTTTCGGACCGAACGAGCTGGCAGAAAATGCTCAAAAATGAGGTCTTGGACGACCCTGATTGGGACTGGGCGTTCGATCGAGTCGATGAGGTCCTGCCATTACGGTACGCGGGTTATGTCACCGAGGATGAAGATGTCGTTGAACTCAATTATCCAGTCCAGCGCTATCCTGAAAAAGTAAAGAGTTTGTCTTTCGACAAGGAGGCGTCTATCGAAGGGACCCTGCTCGGCATAAAGGGACAGTACCTTCTCTTAGACGAAAACCGTGTGCTCAACATCAGAAAACACAACGGATACTGTCTGGAATTCAGTGGCTAGACCGTCACGATTAAACTGGATGACCAAAAACGAGCCAACAGATATAGTCTCCCGCCGAGTTTAGCTCACGGATTTTAAGGATCTGGCAGACAGCTGAGCAGTCTTGCAACCTCGTTTCGATACCCAAAAACAATGGCGTTTTGATGGAAGCGCCTGCCCAATCCAATGGCATCGGCCCGTGTCATTCCAAGTATCAGGAGGCTGTCCTCAGGGCGCCAATCATCCCCATCTGGCTCACCCATTGCGTCATGTACAGGATAACCAGCCCCGATCACATGTCGGCGCAGGTCGGCCTGACGCATGATATTTTGAGCGTCTGACACAGGCGTCGAGTGGGGATTAAAGGCCGTAATGAATGCCCAAGACGCGGCACCTGCGGCCTCTAAGAGCCCATCCAGGCTCGGTTGACGTTCACCAATGCGGATATTGATCACACCGGTATCTGTAGAGACGCGATAGGTGGTTTTCAAATAGGCATCATGCAGGTCCAGCGGCAGATTTGTTTGGGTCTCACCCATCAAACGTGGCGCTACTGGTCATCGGACGAGTCTGCATCAGCCAGCTCCACCAACAATGAGCGAAACATCATCCCCATGACAAATAAGAGGGGAAAGCCGACGAGGATAGACGCGGTCTGCAAGATTTTGAGACCACCGAGGTACATCAATGACAAGGCTGTGCCAGCAAGGACGAAAGCCCAAACCAATCGATGCCATCGAGGTGGCTGACCATCGTTAGGAAGATTAAGTGAAGCCGTCGAGGCCAGGGTGAAGGCAGCCGAGTCCAATGATGTCGCGACAAAAATAAAACTCAGCACGAAGAACACCGCCATCACGAATGTTGACCCAGGTAATGCATTGAGCAGTTCCACGACCATTTGAGGTGCATCCAAGCTCTGCCCTGGCTGCTTGGCTGCGTCCACCAGTTTGGTGATGCCTTCGTAGCCGGTAGACGAGAGATGCATGGCTGTATGACCGAGGATGGAAAAACCGGCCCAGCAGGCCGCAGCCCCACCGATAGTGCATCCAAACACGACTTGCCGGATTGTTCTCCCTGCGGAAATACGCGCAATAAACAACCCCATAAAAGGCGCCCAAGCCAACCACCATGCCCAGAAAAACACGGTGTTGCTGGCAGCAAAGCTGCTCTCGCTACCCGCATCCATTCTCAGGCTCATCTCGATGAAATTCTGAAACATCACAGCCAGGCTGTCGAAGGCCTGATTGAAGATAAAGCCCGTTGGGCCAGCGAAGAGAATAAAGCCCAATAAGACGATGGCCAAAACCACGTTGATGTCACTGAGTAACTTGATGCCCTTATCGAGTCCAGCGCTCACGCTGTAGCTGAACACAGCGGTCAACCCAATGAGAATCCCCGTATCGAGGGCAAGTCCCCGTTCAAAACCAAATAAGTCGCTTGCGACCGCAGATAACATGGGGACGCCCACACCCAAAGATGTCCCGACACCACCGACGAGACCGAAGATGAATAGGATATCGATGATCGGTGAGAGCTTCGGTGCAATTGCCTTCGGCATGCTCCTGCGGCACGCTGTACTGATTCGTAAGGTGTCAGCCCGCTTGTTGTGAAGAACAATGGCGATTGGAATTGTGGCAAGGGCGTAGACCGCCCAGGCAGAGATCCCCCAATGAAAAAAACTATAGGCACCCGCCCAATCAGCGGCCGCGAGAGAGCCCGGCAGCGCGCCAGACAAAGGCGGTGGGCTCAAGAAATAACCTGTCCACTCGGTTGTACCGAAATACAGTAGATTGCTACCGATACCCGCACAGAAGAGCATGCCAAACCATGAGACCGTGCTGTAAGCCGGTTTTTCTCCAGGTAGGCCCAGGACGACTTCGCCGTGTTTTGAAACCGCCAACCACCCCAGCCCAAGAACGGCTAGGAAGACAAAGCCCAAGAAGAGCCAGCCAAGGTCCAGGGTCAGTACACCGTGGACTTGTTTCATCTTTTGTAAACTGGTTTCCGGGAAAAGCAGCAAGATGGATGTGGTTGAAATCAGGATGATAAGAGACGCCCAGAAAACAAATCGGTCGAGCCGAATGCCAGGGGGACTCTGAGAATGTTCATTCGAAGTAGGGTCGCTGATCTCAGCCTCCGCCGTATGTACTATTTTGATTCGATGGGTAACACGAATGAGGGTTGAGGAGGAAGGAGGTGCTACGGAAGATATGAATTAAAAACAGAGTCGGGCCCGCAAAAACTCAACATGATCTCCAGTCGGAGGACATGCAACGAGTCCCATGGGCCGGTCGGTCACGATGGACCGTCTAGACTTGACTCAGCGGGTGCGGGACCGGGCTTTAGAACCGAAAGTAGAAGAAGGGGTTGTAGGTGTCACCGACGAGCAGCGC
>MDTC01268645.1_pt1 | contig 22043 bp, 17 predicted proteins | sample 811181 | NCBI WGS metagenome assembly MDTC01 (sample SAMN05326644, study PRJNA326480) | marine metagenome | isolation source: seawater | place: Pacific Ocean: North | collected 2011 | reverse complement strand
GCTACACGAGAAAATACCCAGCGAAAGTTGAAAACGGCCTTGTCTACATTTCTATAACAAAAGAGACTCTGGCGAAATAGACAGCCTAATATGTCCGTATTTACTGGGTTTTAGAGATGTAGTTGGGAGGATTTAGATGCAACTAGCCCGCTTTATACGAGTTAGTGGTACCAGCGGGCAGACTCGAACAGTTCTTATAATCAATAGCTTACGTTGATTTATACAATATACCCATCAACCTACCCATCATAAACGTTAGTGTTAAATTGCATCCAAAGGTGGGTCACTTTTGGATGCAATTTAACACGCTACTGGCATGGGATTTTGTAAAGCCGGTGATACTTGCCTGTATAATTCCCTGGCCAGTCGCCTATTTTTTTATTAGCGATTTCTATGCGCAGTTTTCATCGCAAGCGGAGTTCTCTGTGCTTAATTACGGAATAGTGACCCTGAGTATCGTTTTTCTTGCCGTGTTCGCAGTTGCAATTCAATGCTTTCGAACCGCGAATTCCGATCCGGTTCATTCATTACGATACGAATAATACGGGAGTTGGATTGGAATGAAATACACTGACCTTGCTGTAGAACTTATTGAACATGTTGATGGTGTAATGAATTTGGTTCAAGCAGCGTAAGATTGTTGTTATCGGTGGACAAGCTTAAGAATGCAAATGCCTGGCGGGGTGGGGATGGTTCATTACATTAGTACCTTAATCCTACTTATACTCTCATCGCGGTTTACTTTCTCTACAACAAAAACTTAGTAATTCCTGCTAACAGGAAAGATCTGATCCCCATAATTCTACACGGTTGAGCATTGCCCAGCGGGTTCGTATCCATGGCATTATGTTTCCCACAATCTTTGCCGGACCCGGGCAGTATCAAGAATCGGCTCAGACCTACGTAAGTTTGATGCGAGCTATAACTCAGCAGAACGGGGGAACCTTTGAGATTCTGGCAAGATATCAATAAGCCTGGTCAATACCCTCCTGGCAAGCACAATTAGCGGTAGGCCATTTCGGCTCTGGCGCAGTTCTCAGCAACCTGCAGATAGCGAATGACGTGATCGGTTCCCACCACATAGGGGTGGGGATCGCCGGCCTGTCGGGCCTGCAGAAGGGGCAATTTCTCACGACTGTGATCGAAAACCAGATGATTGGCGATAAGCACGTCGACACCCTGGTTTTGCACTAGATTTTGCATGCGCACAGCAGAATTGATGTAAAGTTTTACCTGTTCTGTGGGTGTTCGCGGCCAGATCGCCGTGCCGCCCCAAGACACCGCCAGATGTTCAATCCCATCATCGTGTACCGTCACCACCGATGAGAAGGTACCCTCGGTGTGACCGGGAGTTTCATAGAGTGTGATGGTGGTATTTCCCAGATTGAATGTCATACCATCTGTGGCGATGATGTCGCGACGTGGGGCTGGATTGCGGGTATCGCGAGAGACCAGATCCCAGTCGGCTGCTCCCATGATGACCTGCGCTCCGAATTCATCTTGGAGATACTTGGCACCACCATGATGATCGCCATGGCCATGACTGATGAAGACGAACTCAATGTCCGCAGGATCGAAGCCCAGTTTGATCAGGCCATCGACAATGGCATCGCCTGTGGCGTAGTCGTACACAGTATCCAGCAGCATGATGCCGTCATCGGTGACAACGGCCCAGGAACTGTGGTCATTGGTGCCGACGAAATACAACTCGTCAAATACTCTGGCTGGCTCTCGGTACCAGTTTTCAATGGCTGGGATGCGGCGAGGGGCGCGGGTTGCAGCGGGGAGAGATATGGGCTCTTCAACCACACGCGGACTCTCCGGACATACGGATTGAATCAGACGTTGGTGATCGCTACTGGCTGCGAGGGTAGCAGCGACTCGGTAGATTTCAGCAATATCCTCGACGCGGCGTTCTGCACCCCAAAGCGAATTAGTGAGTGTGAGTCCTAGAACCAGTAAGAGCGAGTTGGACATCGATAGGCTAGTCTTCATGATTCACCTTTGTATTACTATCGTAGAATTTGTCTGCTTTGTCCCTAGCCCGGGTACTGACAAGTTAATCCTCATTCTGGTATATATGGGGACAATGACTTTAATTCATTTGAAGTCACTATCCCATAAATTGCAATTAAGGTCACTGTCCCCGGAACTCCCTGACAGACAAGTGTCCGTCAAACCGGGGGAGCTACATAGTGTCCCCTATTAAGCTTAATCCAATCCAGATTCGCACAATGCCGACAATTATTGTATTTTTGGCGCTGGGTTTCAGCCTCCAAATGAACCGGCAACTCAAACGACGGTTCTCGCTGGAATGGAACTAACAGCTAACATCCACCGAGCAGGCACTACTTATGTTTTTTTACTCTCGTCTTCAAGCAAGTTTTAGATCTTACCTGTCCCTGGCCGCGCTACTAAGCGCAGGCTTGACCGCTGCTCAGCCAGGCTTGGCTCAGGAGCAGACCACGGGAGACGGCTGGGTCGCTGCGACCATGTGCGCGGCGGATAACCGCTCGGTAGACCTGCAGCAGACGCTATCCTTTACCTATACACAAGCTGATGGCAACAACCCGCGCCACCTTGATGCCGCGCAGGCGGGCCTCACCACGGCCGATCTGTCAAATCTGGAACTGGCTTGGGCGGTCGCTTTCCCCCAGACATCCGGAATGCGCACCGCGCCGGTGATCATCGGCTCGACCATTTTCTATGACGCTACCGATTCCGGTCGGGTTTTCGCATTGGATATCAACACCGGTTGCGCCAAGTGGGTCTACAACCCTGGCACACGCCTGCGCTCTTCAATGGCCTACTCGGTAATCGATGGCTTGGGTACACTGGTGTTTAGTGATGGAAACGGCATGATTCATGCCGTCAATGCGGAAAATGGCGAGTCGATCTGGGTGGCGAGCGGTCAAGCATCCAATAACCAGGGAATGCTTACTGGCACACCTGTTATTCACGAAGACAAGATAATCGTGCCGATTTCCGGTTCCGGTGTCATTACCGGTGGCAACCCGAATTATGAATGCTGTGAAAATCACGGTGCCGTCACCGCGCTGAATGCGCGTACCGGAGAAAAGCTGTGGGAATACCACACCATGCCAGCGGCTGAATACACTGGAGCGGTCAGCTCCACCGGTGTCAAGCAGCGCGGCCCCTCAGGTGCCCCAATCTGGAGTACGCCGACTATTGATGCAGAGCGAGGCCAGGTTTACGTCACCACTGGCGAAAATACTTCGCACCCCACAACGGGTACCAGCGATTCAATCATCGCCCTGAATCTGGAAACCGGGGAGGAAATCTGGGTCTTCCAGGCACTAGAGAACGATATGTGGAATTTCGGCTGCAGCGCCGGTGGTCCTAACTGCATCATTTTAGGTGATACCAACTCCGTCGATTTCGATTTCGGCGGCCCGGCCATCCTGGTAGAGACAGACGACCGGGAGTTGCTGATTGCCGGCCAGAAGTCCGGCGATCTCTGGGCTCTGGATCCTGTCACCGGTGCAGTGGTCTGGAATCAGAGCGTCGGTGAGGGGACGGCGCTGGGCGGTAACCATTGGGGCATCGCCACCAATTCTGAGCGAGCCTTCATGACCATCAACGATCCTGGCGGTATGGGCGCGGTCAGCCGGCCCGGCATTTACACTTACTTCGTCGGCACTGGCGAGCCAAGCTGGTACTACGAAGTGCAGCCGGATTGTGGTGGCGAACGCAGCGAAAGGCTTAGGCGTTGTGAATCGCTCCATGGTTTCTCCGCCACGCCGTTGTCTGTGGACGGAGCAGTCATCACTGGAGGACTTGATGGCCGCCTGTTTGTATTTGATTCGGACTCAGGCGAGATACTCTTTCAATACGATACGGTGGCGGATTTTGAGACCGTCAACGGTGTCGAGGGTTATGGCGGTTCGATCGAAAGCCATTCCATTGCCGCTGGATCTGGCATGGTGTTTGTGGGTTCCGGATATGGTCAGTTCAGTCAGGTGCCCGGTAACGTGTTGCTGGCTTTCAAACCGTCGGAATAACGCTATTCTCGATCAGCATCTAATCAAAAAAATCAGAGTAAAACTGCTGTATTTTTATTCTGACCCCATTTTTCGTTGCGGCAAACTATTCCAAGGCCAGGACAACGAGTGCTGGCCCGGTTTGACTCAGCTCAAGAAGAGGATTCTGCTCCACGCCCAGGAATTCATAGAGTGCTCCCATCAGCAGCCTTGCATGCAGCGTGGGCTGACCCACTATAACGGCAATGTGTTGCTTACCCTCGACACTGTAGGTGATTGGAAAGGCTGCCGGCACATCGCCTAGGTCTGTTTGCCACAAAACCTCGCCATTGCGATCATCGAAGGCCTTGAAGGATTGATCTAAAGAACCGAGGAATACAATCCCCCCTGCCGTGGCCAATGCAGCCGATGTGGGAGGACTGACTTCCCGAAAGCTCCAACTCAGCTCTCTGGTTTCAAGATCTACTGCCTGCAGACGACCGAATTTTCCATCGCTGTCTGGTTTCTGAGCGGGATACAGGGGTGTTTGGGTGGAGAGCAAGTTGACATAAGGACCTTCAGTTTGCCCTGTAGGCCCTGAAATCATACAGAATTCGGAGAGGGGCAGGAATAACATGCTGGATTCTGTGTTAAGGGAAGCTGATGGCCAATTTCTACCTCCGATAGCATAAGGGCAGACCAGCAGAGAGATTTCAGCATTGGGCCTCCTATTAGCATTAAGCGCCTTGATACCAGTTTCAGGATCTATTGAATCAACCAGGTTCTGAGCGCCCAGATCTATAGAAAATAAGTACTCACCGGTGGCAGCATCGAGTGCATCATAAAGGGCCATCTTGCCCGCGGTTAACACTACTTTGCGCATAACCCCGCCAACATCCAGGTTTAGCAATTGACGCTCATAGGCCCAATCGAGATCCCATTGGTCATTCGCAATATGCTGGTAGTGCCACACTAATTCACCAGTTGACGGTCTCAGCGCAACTGTTGAATTTGTAAACAGGGCATCGTTGCTGATACCTGGCTTTTCGATGTCATCGTACAAGGGTTTGGTATTGTAAGTAGGTGCGACGCCGAAGTAGACCAGATCCAGCTCTGCGTCATAGCTGCCCGGCAACCAAACCGAGCCACCACTACGTTCAGCCACACTCATCTCATTCCAGCTATTACCTCCGAACTCACCAGGACGAGCAGTAGTATGAAAGCGCCAGGTCTCTTCCCCTGTATCGATATCAATAGCGAGAATTAGCCCGCCACCTGCGGCACTACTGGCAGTGACGCCTTGTATTACCTGGCCTCCAGCGACCAGCGGAGCACCGCGTAGAGATTGGGAAGTTTCTCCTACATCGGTAAAGTCTATTTTATGTTCCCAGGCAACCTCACCGGTGCTGGTATTCAGGGCGATGAGCCGAGTGCCAGAGGTTGGCACCAGAAGCTTGTCCCCATACATAGCCAGGCCCATTTTTAAGCCCGGGCGCCTGGCTGTGTCGTGTTGATAAGACCAGAGTTGATTACCATTACTGGCATCAAGCGCTAAAACCGTATCCTCCCGGTCTAATAGGAACATTACACCGTCATGCACCAACGGTGTAGCCATATTGGGCCCGACCTGCAACGGCCTCCGCCAACTCTCCTGTAGCTGACTGACGGTCTCTCTGTTTATCTGATCCAGTGGACTATAACCGAGACTGTGATGATCCCTTCGCCAGATTAACCAATCCTCGGAAGGAGGTGCTGCCAACATGGCCTCAGTCACCGGCAACAATCCAGTCAATAGCGGGGAGACTGACTGTTGCTCAGATTGAGAAAGATCGATACTCGGTTGTGACAGTAAGCAGGAAGAGTATAAAGCCAGCACCAGAGCAAATAGCGTCCTCATTTTCAGCTTCCCGAATAAAACGCTGCTAGTCCTGTTCATGAAATCTTCATCCTGCATGTTGTTATCGGCTTGCTCGAAGCACCCGCACGGTACTGACAAGTTAAACGCCATTTTGCGACAATTCGTTCCATGACAAAAGCAGAAACATATAAACACCACCGATTTCCACCTGAAATCATTCGATTCAGTTTCTATTCAGCAGACCTGGCCGAAAATGCGCCTAACATGAACAAAAACGTTCATGGATGGTTTACAGAACGGAGGATCCACTAATGAAAAACACATACTTAAAGCTGGTTTTGGCAATCTGCATAGTCGGATTTTCAGTGGCTGCCAGCGCCAGGGATCGCGATTTTGGCGGCGGTTGGCGACTGGGTAATGGTCATGATCATTATGGAATCTACCGTTGGGATGGTCGTGGTTATAAACGCATGCCCGGTAGCGCCACCGATGTGGGTGACGGCTGGGTCATCGGCACCGATCGCAGAAATGGTGGCTATGGCATCTATCGCTGGTCTGGACGCAATTGGCAGCGGGTTAACGGTGGTGCGGTTCGCATCGGTGGCACCTATGAGCAGCCCTGGGTAATCAATAATCGTGGTCAGCAATTCTTCTGGAATGGCTACGACTGGGATAAATCCGGGCGCCGCTACGGTGGATTCTCAGATGACCGACACTACAATAATTCCTTTTCTGGGCGGAATCGCCGAGATAACAGGCGAAGAAGTTCTCGGGGTCACTGGTAGTTGAGTCGAAAGTAAAAAAGGGACGAAGAACGGTAAAGAGGAAAAGGGGATAGATTTATTGTAAAGTCGTATTCGTGGCGTGGACAGATGCCTTTTTATTAGTAAAAATCTCAGCAGTTTTCCAATGGAGAGCAACTGTGAAGGTAAAAGTCAGACGAGAACTTATTAAAGATTTAAGAAGCAGGCAGAGCTGGACCCAAGAGCAACTAGCCGAGGTTGCCGGCCTGCATGCCCGAACAATTCAGCGTATGGAAAGCGAAGGCAGTACCTCGCCCAGATCTCTCGCTGCAATAGCAGAAGCATTTCAAGTGGAGATCAGGATACTGGAGCTCAGCACCGCTGACATAGACTTTGCGCCCGCCACTACCGAGCTCCGAAAACTCGGCTCGGCTATCTTTCGCAAGGTCGCACCTACTACTTCTCAAGGCCTGCCAAGACTCTTTTCGGTGTAGAATCAAAGTATACCGATCCCTTTGATCTCTTTTCGTGGTACTGTCAGGCCATGCTAGGTTCATCAATTCCAAGGTTCAGCTGTGCCGTTTTGCTACTAGTTCTCCCAAGCATACCGGTGGGACAAACCGTGGAGCAGGATGTAGCAAATTCCCCTCTGCAGATCAGCACGCAATTAATTGAGCAAATTGAGTCCTACAGCCAGCAAATCGAAAGCATAGAATCGGAAGCAGGTCCTTTCGACCGCGCAATATTAGAACCATTGCAAGGGCTAACAGGTGTATTGATAGATGCCAACGATTTAGAGGGAGCGCAAGCCATTATCCAGAGGCGCCTGCAACTCATTCGCATTTCAGAGGGTCCGAACAGCCTGAATCAGCTGCCGGTCATCGAAGAGCTAATCGCCATCAATATTCGTCTAGGCAACTGGGACGATGTAACAGACAACTTCGAAATCATTCGGCTCTTCTACGCACAAAGCCCTGACTTCAGCACGGAAGATCTATTGCTTGCAATGAGCGATGTAAGGGAATGGCATTTGACCGCCATCTATCTTGACGGAATCAAGGCAAGGGTGAACCACTTCCAGGATGCGAGACAGATCCTGCGGCAGCAATTGCAACTAGCTGAAGAGACCTATAGCGAGAATGATCCGTCACTTATTCCCTGGCTCTATAAGGATGCAATCGAGCAATACGACGTAGTAGTGTTTCTGACTTCTAAAGATGAACTGGGTGTCGAAGCACGCGATCACATAGCGCGTGCCGAATCAAGAGGAACTGAGGATTACTTGCGAGAAGCGTTGAACACGGTGCAGAGAATCCGGCGCATTATTGAGTCTTTGAATAATCCGGAGGCGGAAGCGATGGCTATGATCTATGAAGCAGACTTTCAATGGCTCATCGGTTTAGGTACAGCCAAACGCCTTTACCGCAACGCTATGAATAAGCTGCGTGAAGCAGGCATCGCCGAGGAAAGAGTCAGTGAGTTTTTTAGTCGACCCATCGTGCTACCAGTGAGTGAGTACTATATGACACTGGAGGAGGCACTCACCGACCAGAATGGCAATGGCTACCGGATCACTCAAGACGAAGACGGCGAAGAGTTAGTCCACATGGGAAACTTTCTGGCCTGGAACGAATCGATCAATATTGCTCGGCAACCACCCATTCCGGTACGCGCCGCTTCTGTTAGTACCGAGCTCAATACCGTGGACGTGAGATTTACCGTGTACTCCAATGGTGAAACCAGAACTCCACGTGCGCAAGCGGCGCAACCCGATGAAGTGAGAATCAGGCGCGATGCACAAGATGCGATTGAAGACATGCGGTTCCGGCCACGTTTTTACAACGGTCGTTGGCGCACGCTGCGTGGTGTGACGATGACCTATCGTTATCCACCCAAGCTGTAGAATTGAACTCACAGAACGACGGGTGTCAAGTTTGTGCCTCCAGAAAATGGGGATAGCTTTATTAGGTATTGACAAGTTAATCAGTCAAATCGATAGAGCAAGGACAATGATTCTTAAGTTCTCATGCAGCCGTTTACAACTTGTTCGATCTGGGTCGGCATTTGGTATCAGCTGAGAACTATCAATATTTTGGGCTGCGTGCTTTTGCGTCTTGGAAATGTGCGACGACAATGTAAAAGTTGTTTATATGAGCTTTTCTCAGATTATGTAGTTAACTTGTCAATGCCCTATCGAGAGCTGAAAGGGAAGAACGAAGCGTCAAAAAAACGGCGAAATCACTACATATAGATAATTTACAGGTAATACCCTATATATCCTGTGTTATCAGTTGGTTTTGTCTAGAGTACGGAGTAGATTCGGGACTAACTGCAAGTACTGGGTGTTGGTTTGCATGCTCGATTGACTCTCTTTTGGCGGTTTTTGCATCGAATAGTTGGCCCAGTACACACAAATGATTGCTCGGGTTGGCCGTCTATCTAACGGATCAAAGTTCAATGCAATTACTGGATCAATTTTCGCTGCAGATCAACATCAATACCCTCTGGATTCCTGTAATTTACCAATCTGAATTCAAATTGAGCCTAAGGTTATAACTTTTGGAGATGACCAAGAGCCTGATAGCGAAAGCAGTGAAAGCAACGACGATGATTTTGATTTACCGGAGTTAGATCTTTCGGATCTAGCGGGTTCGGGTGAGGAACGTAGCGAGCAGGACGCCGACGTTCAGATAGATGTCGAAGAGCCTGATCTGGGCGATATTGATGAGTACCATATCGAACTCGGTGATGAAGGTGCGAGTCAGAATATTGAGCGCAAGGATGCGGAGGTGCAAACGAGCGACTTGAACAAAGTATCTTCTCAGGAAAGGCCAGTTGAGCGTGAGGTAGCTACAGAATATAAAGAACAGCTGGTAAGCCTGACGGGCACAGCACTTCCAGACGAAGGCAGGAATTCAGATCTGGATTCTGAAGACTCTGATGTTTCGGATGTGCAAGAAAAGGTCAGCCCCAGTAATCTTTCTCCCAAAATAATCTATGCATCAGTTTCTGTGGCCCTGTTGGTGACGGCTGGATTATTGTATGTGGTTTTCGGGCCTAACGAACCCCAAGCCATCGCTGTGGCAACAGCCACAACAGAAATCCAACGGCCCGCTCTCCCTACAACCGATGCAGTGCCGGCTCTCGATGCAGCCAACGAAGCGCCTGCTGCTGAACAGGCTTTGGTCGATGAAGAACTTGGCGATTCCCTAGAAGCCAATTCGGTAGTTGAACTGCCTGATGAAGTCGAGGAAAACGCTGTTGCAGCTGCAGCCTCTACTAGCAGCCCGCAACAATTGCCCGTCACCAACGATGCAGCCCCGGTAGTTGAGGAAAATACCCTAACTCTGAATCAACAGCCTGAAATTGCCGAAGCAACAACTGTTGCCGTTGAAGTCACTGCAAATAACGATGAAGAGTTAGCTGTTGCCATTAGTTCAGAGCCCCCCGTTGCCAACCAAGCTACTGATGAAGCACTCACTGCAGCACCAGATCGATTGGCTAACGCGCCTGCAACGACCGCCGGTGAGGTAGTTACCCTCAACGAAGCCACCGGAGATTACTATATAATCGTTGCAAGTTTTGCTACCGAAGCCGTGGCGCGCCAGCACGCTGGCAGCTTGTCGGAAACCGCCGAAACGCGGACAATTATCTCTCCTTTTGGTGATTCGAGCCGTTATCGCGTGGCTATCGCCAGCTTTGGAACCAGGACTGAGGCTCAGGCAAATATTGCCTCCTATACAAGCAGATATGGGTAGGATATTTGGACATTGAGATACATAGTCGCCGGTACCACAACGATGCTGAGCACAGCGACTGGCAGGACCTATCTCATCGTCTCCAGTTTCATTTCTGAAGAACTGGCGCGGAAACATGCCGACACCCTTATGGCCTCCGGAGAGAATCCATCAATCATTCCTCCATTCGGTCAAAGCAGTCAATATCGCGTGGCCCTCTTCGACTATGAATCCCTTGATGAAGCACAGGCCGCATTGCCGCAACGTAGAGAAGAATACGGAAGCGATGCCTGGCTACTAAGGTATTGACGGAAATAGCGTAAAAAACAGGGACAAGTTAATTGTCGATCTACGACAATTCGATGCCTGATACGATCAAAAATGTACAAGCATCACCGATTTTCACCTTGAATCATCCAATATCCTCCGCAGCATTAAGCCGATCAATAACCTTGCCGTAGAACTTCCAGAACATGATTGATGGTGCGAATCTGAGCTGGGGAATTACCCATCTTTTAGCAGCGTGTTTGCCTTTGCGTCTTGGGCAAGGGCAGTGCCGATATAGAAGTGGTTTGACGGGGATTTTCGTTAATTTAGAGAGTTAACTTGTCAGTGCCATTAGTGAAGTTACTGTTCAGAAGATTCAGCCATCGCCTCTTCGACGCGCGCACCGCGCAGGATGTTTGTCATGCCATAATTACCTTCATGACAGGCGTATTCATAAAGCAGCCCCGCCACCTTGGTCAGAGGAATAATTCCCGTAATTCTGTCGGTATAGGCATTTGGATCTTCGACCGTAAACTCATACTCGATGGTATCGTTGCCAATCCGTGTGAATCTCTCGATCAGGAATTTCGTTTCAGAAGTCCCGGCAGGTCCGAATGATTGGGTCATGCCATTGAAATTGCGTGTTTCGACCACCAAGGTTTCAGCGTCCCAGTAGCCGCGGGAGTCACCAGACCAGAGGTCGATGTTCTCATTGAGAGCATCACGCCCATCCAGGGGTACGATGCGTGCATCGTGTACCATCTCTGTCATGATCACCACGTGATCCCGGTTCTGGACGATTTGCAGGTTATTGTTATAGAGACTGGGTGAGATCGGTGGCCCTGCGTTAAAACCCATGATACAGCGCTCCGATAAGCTCCGGTCTTCCGGACCATCGGAACCGATCCCTCCGGTGATTAGCCTGACAGGGCGTTCACCTTCAATGTCCGGTGCCAATCTTCCCTGTAGCACAATGGCTCCTTCCGCAAAAGGAGGCAAGCGACCATTAGTTGGATAAACGATTATCGAAGTTCGAACGGCGTCGCTGATGGCTGCAGTTTCCACCCAGAAATCGTTATAGGCTTCGTTGAGCCCACCGTTGGGAATTGCCGCGTCGGAAAATTCATCTATAGCCACTCGCCTGGCTTTTATCTCATCGATTTCCTCGGCGGTAAGAAACTCGCGCTCGCCATATTGCGTGGGTCGCTGCAAAGGAATGTCCGATGAAAAATTCCAAACTCCCTGCAGGTCCGGTTGATTCCATTCAGTGCGTAGAGCCGAGAAATCTTCTGCCGCGTAAGTCAATCCCGATAACATTAATCCTACGAAGGCGAATATGAATAGGCTAACGTTTTTCATCTTATTGTCCTGTTTTTTTGCAAATAGGAAGCGATCAGGTCATGAATAGTTTAGCTGGTATTGATAAGTTAAACACCATTCTGCGACAATTTGCAGTATGAACCAATCAATAGCATACAAGCATCACCGATTTCCACCTGAAATCATTCAATATGCCGTCTGGCGCTATCACCGACCCAAACCAATGCTCCAGGCTCAGTGCTTTTTGGGCGCCCATGGGTTGGTTTACAACTTGTTCAATCTTGGGCGGCATTTGGCATCAGCAGGAAACTATCGATATTTTCGCCTACGTGCCTTCGCGACTTGGGAAAAGGCAGTGGTAATGTAGCAATGCCTAATTGGAGATTTTATCGATTTGGATGATTAACTTGTCAATGCCCTCTGGCTATATTGATCTAGTGGCAGATAGACTTCGCCCAATATTCATAAATAATGTAAAGTAAAATCCACTACTGGCTGTTTCACAGATGCAGCGGATTTTAAGAAAAATAAGAGAGGACGTTAGATGACTACGTATAGATTTCCGGAAGGCGCAGCTTTGGTATTTGGTGGATCGGGTGGATTAGGTTCAGGCATTGTTGAGTTACTGAGCAAATGTGGGACAGATGTCGCCTTCACTTACTTAACCAATAAAGAGGCTGCAGATGCGAATATTGCAAGGGTGGAGGCAAACGGTCAGAAGGCAATCGCCGCCAGTGTGGATCTCCTGGAGGCTGAAAAAGTCGAGGACTTTGTTAACTCTGCCAAATCTGAATTCGGAAGAATTCATTCAGTGGTTTTTGCCACAGGTCCATTTTTGCATATCTTGCCTCTCCTGGATGCTAATCCGGAAGAAGTCTACAAGACATTAGATACCGATATTAAAGGTTTTTATCATGTATTAAGAGCTGCGGTGCCAGTACTTAGAGAAGGCGGAGGCGGCTCGATAACAGCACTAACAACGGCAGCTATTCATAAGTACATCAGCACGGACGCACTCTCATCAGTACCAAAAGCTGGAGTGCAACATTTATGTACAGCCATTGCCCGTGAAGAGGGACACAACGGCATACGCGCAAATTGTGTCGCGGTAGGATTGATTGCGGTTGGGCTTTCTCAAGAAATAGACTCACCACCCGGCGGAATTCTTGACCAATGGATGCAACAGGTAGCACTGGGTCGACCCGGAGCGCCAGAGGAGTTATTTGATACCGTCGTTTTTCTCGCTTCTGAAAACGCAGGTTATATCAGCGGTCAATCATTACCCGTTGATGGTGGTTATTCGGCGTAAGATTTCGAAAAACTATTACACTATCAACCAACTAGTAATGGTTATCAACCCATGCATTCGTTGCAGAAAGTGACCAGCTTACTATTGTATTTTGCCGTTTCATCAATAAACGGCGCATGCCCTGAATCAGCCATCTCAACCAATCGCGCGGCGGGATTAATGTCTTTTACGCTACGGCAGACAGCCGGATCCATCACAGCATCGTGGGCACCCACAAAACTGAGAATCGGCATCGATAGTTGAGCGAGAATCTCCCGTTGATCGAGTGGACCCAGTTCCCCTAAAGTCTGTGCGGCCATTGGAGAAGCTTCGGTGAAAATGCGCCACATCCAATGAATCTGCTCCTGGCTTATTTCCGTTGCGCAAATACCTTGCGACAGCACTGCCAGAAAGTTGATTCGGTCTGCATTCATTGCCGCGAGAGTTCCTGCCAGTGCCTCTTCTGTCCCACCGTGGGGGTAGTCAGGTTTTTGCAGGAAAGCAGGAGTGGCTCCGCAGGTCAACACGAGCCCGGCGCAGGTATCACCCAGGTTCCTGGCTGCCTCTACCACTACGGCTCCGCCCAATGACCAGCCATTGAGGACTACGCGAGTTAATCCCAGGTAATTGATCAGTTCGACAAGGTCAGCGGCGATGGCATTGATTCCCATATCTGCAAAATCTTTGCTGCTTTGCCCGCAACCGCGATGATCGATCAACACCACGCGAAAATTGCTGGCACGCAGTTCTGCCTGTGAATAATCCCAGAGACGGCAACTCATACCCCAGCCGTGCACCAGAACAATGGCCTCGGATCCACTGCCATAATCTTCGTAATAAACCTGCTTATTATCTTCACGTGTCAGGAATGCCATTGCTATTAGTTCCCCTTCCTCAATAATTTAATTGTGTATACCTCATGTTCATCGAAGATGGCATCAAGATCGAGTGTTTCTGAATTGACCAGCCAAGGGGGTAGCTAACTTGCTTGTTTGCGTCTAGCAAGCATAAGATGGGTCGAAGCAAAGTCAACAGTGGTCCAGGCATCGGCCCGCGCTACGATGCGGAGAGGAGAACATCTCGTTTGTGGAGTTTTGAAACCGAACCAGATTTCCAGACGGAGCTAGACTGGATCAAAGAATTTACCCGTACAGAGATCGAGCCACTCGATCTCGTCTTTCGCGGGCCAGGCGACCCTTGGGATCCGAATTCACCTGCTGCCAGGGCAATGGCTCCATTGCAAGAATCCGTCAAAGAAAAAAACCTCTGGGCCTGTCACCTTGGTCCAGAGTTGGGTGGCGCGGGTTACGGCCAAGTCAAACTTGGCCTAATGAATGAAATTCTTGGCAGAAGCCGTTTTGGACCTAGTGTGTTTGGTTGTCAGGCACCGGATTCAGGCAATGCAGAAATTCTTGCTCACTATGGAACGCCTGAACAAAAAGAACGATATCTGCAACCATTGTTGGATGGCAAGATTGCTTCTTGTTATTCAATGACCGAACCACAGGCAGGAGCGGATCCCGCCGAGTTCACTTGCCGTGCTCAGCGTGATGGTGATGAGTGGGTTATCAATGGCGAGAAATGGTTTGCATCCCATGCGCGCTTTGCAGAGTTTTTGCTGGTGATGGTTGTCACTAATCCAGATCGTAAGATCCATGAAGGGGCGTCGATATTACTGGTAGAAAAAGGTACGCCAGGATTTGAAATATTACGCAACGCTGCGGTGGGCCCCTATATCGAACGAGGTGATGGCGTGCATGGTTATCTGCGCTTCACAGATTGTCGAGTGCCTTCTAGCAATCTCCTGGGTGAAGAGGGAAAAGGGTTTCTGGTTGCGCAAACTCGGCTAGGTGGCGGACGAGTTCATCATGCCATGCGGAGTGTGGCCGTACTTAAAAAAGCGCTGGATATGATGTGCGAGCGAGTATTGAGTAGAACCACTAAAGGTGAACTGCTAGCCAACAAACAACTCACTCAGGAAAAGATTGCCGACACTTACACGCAAATTTTACAGTATCGACTGCATGTATTGTACACTGCATGGCTGATTGACAAATACAAGGAGTACAATCGAGAAGTGCGCAAAGAGATCGCTGCGATAAAGGCAGCGACTCCCAAAATTCTGCAAGAGGTTATCTACCACGCCATGCATCTGCACGGTAGTCTGGGCATGTCTGACGAAGTGCCTTTCATGACTATGTGGGCAAACATACCAGAGTTGGGAGTGGTTGATGGCCCGACTGAAGTGCACAAAGTCACTGTTGCACGATCGGTTTTGCGAGATTATGCGCCGGCTAACGATCTGTTTCCGACTTATCATATTCCAGCACAATATGAAGCGGCCATGAAAAAGTACGGACACTTCTTAGATTCAAAAGAGTCAGACGGCTGACAAATACGCTAGAATCGAACCAACATGAATTCTGAAATACAACCTTAACAAGAGCGCGAGTACTGAATTATGACTGCTCAAGATACCATGCAAAACAATACTAGTAAGGCGTCCTCGACAGACTACGATGTCGTCGTAATTGGCGCCGGATTCTCCGGGCTGGGATTGCTCCATTACCTGAAGCAGCAAGACCTGTCCGTTCGGGTCTTCGACAAGGCTGACAATATTGGTGGAACCTGGACATGGAACCGGTATCCGGGGGCACGAGGAGATAGCGAGACTTACTACTACTGCTTTACCTTCTCTCAAGAATTGCTACAGGAGTGGAGTTGGTCCGAGCGCTATCCTGCCTGGGGCGAGATACTCGAGTATCTTCATTTTTTGGCAGACCGATGCAATCTCATGCCGGACATACAGTTAGAGACCACAATCGAAAGTGCAATCTACGACAACGAGAGTGGCAGATGGATAGTTAGGACAAGTAGTGGCGACACTTATACCTGTAAATATTTTGTGAGTGCTATGGGTCTTATTTCAGAACCCTATATACCGGAAATCAAGGGTCTGGAAAGTTTTGCGGGTCCTTGTTTTCATTCGGCCCGCTGGCCCAAAGAAGGGCTGGATTACAGCGGCAAGCGGGTGGGCATTATCGGTGCCGGCGCAACAGCAGTTCAACTAGTGCCATCAATGGCTCCGGACGCGGAAAGCGTTACTTTGTTTCAGCGGACACCGAATTACATTCTGCCAGCAAGGCAAAGGAAGATGACACCGGAATGGGAAAAAGAGATCAAATCGAATTACCCCGAGATTATTAACAAGTGCCGCAACCATGTGTTCGGCATGCCGTTTGATAGCCCGGTTGACCGAGTGGCCGCGGATTCAACCGAAGAGGAACAAAACGCGATTTATCAGAAATTGTGGGAAGAAGGGGGGTTTCGCTTCTGTTTTGAGAGTTACGATGACTTGCTAGAAAATCTGGATGCTAATGAGACTGCCGCCAATTTTCTGCGTCACAAGATCACCGAATTGGTTGATGATCCCGAGACAGCCGAGATGCTTACTCCCAGAGGCTACCCGCTGTTTGCCAAACGTCCGCCTCTAGATCACGGCTACTACGAAGCCTTTAACCGAGACAATGTGCATTTGGTGGATATCGCGAAAACCGAGCCAATTGTTGAAGTCACCGAAACCGGGGTGCTCACCGAAAAACAACTCTATGAATTCGATATTATTATCCTGGCAACTGGCTTCGATGCGCTAACCGGTGCACTCGAGCACATGGAAATTCGTGGGGCAAGCGGTGAAACTCTTAAGGAGAAATGGCGTGCAGGCCCTTCTACTTTCATGGGTGTGTGTTCCTCAGGATTTCCTAATCTGTTTATGATTACTGGTCCGCAAGCGCCCTTCGCAAATCTGCCAACCACCATTGAAGAAAATATTAAGTGGATTTCCGCGTGCATTAAACACATGGAAAGTCAGAACTACGCATCGATGGATGTTAGTGAAAGCGCAGAGAAACAGTGGGGCGATCATGCAGCCGAGGTGATAGACCTGACAGTGATGAAATATGGACACGAAGCAAACAGCTGGTTTGTTGGCTCAAATATTCCTGGCAAGGGGCCAAGTACACTTGTTTACTTCGGCGGCGCCAATAACTACTTCGATAAGTTGCAAGAGTCACTGGAGAAGAAATTTCCCGAGCTGAATTTTACCGCCACCATTTGATTAAAGTAATTAGAGGAGAAGGAGGGATTGATTTGTTTGAATCTATTTCTTTATCAAATTTGATGCAAAGACTAATTTGGTCATTCATGGTTAGAAAATAGATCTGACGCCCTTTCTCTTTTTATGTTTTCGCACCAAAGCACGCCACTAAGCCCACCACACACTTCTTCGCGGATTGTGCCAGGGCCGTCGTTTACTGTCACACGAAGTGACTTCTTGTGCCTGGAGAAACAGTTATGAATAGAATCAAGAGTATCCACACAAGCCCAACCCTGTTTCTGGTCCTTTTAGCACTTGCACCCGCCGCCTTGTCGAGTGAGGCTAACCTGACTCGCTTCGGGCCGGAGACCTACGAGCTCGTGCAAGGAATACCGACTACTTACTCGGCTACATTCCGGGCCATCGACGGTCCGGCGCAGCTGGTCCTTCAGGATAATGGCATTGACAACGCATGGATCCAGGTCAACGGCCTGAGTGTTGTTGAGTCTCAGGATTTTAGCGGCAACGGTGAGGTTGTCGTTGCGTTGAACCTTAAGATGGAAAACACGATCGAGGTGACCGTTCCCGGTATGCCCAGCGGGGAACTTGGCGTTCGCGTGACCCAAGTCACCCAGGCCGATCTCGGGCTCTTGCGCCAGGGCTATTTCGGGCTAAACACGTCCGACTTGGAACGCCAGCGAGGCTTCTACGACACGTTGGGTTTCATAGGCGAAATCTACCCGGCAGGACCGGAGACGAGCACCACTTTCGCACAGTCGCTCGGGTTTCCGGACGACTACCTGATCTATGTCTCGCTACATAGCCTGGAAGATCCGCCTACACAGCCATTCGTCGACACGGTGCAATTCAGGGGTAATTCCTATCGCGAAGAGCCGCCCTACGCCAACCTTAACCGCATCGGGATGGCCTACGCTACCTATTCGACTACCGACCTCGATGGTGACTTCGCCTACCTCCAGGCGGAGGGTGTGGATTTCGTTTCGGCGCCGACTACCGCTCCCAATGGTGAGCGGTTCGTGTTCCTGAAAGACCAGGACGGCATCTACTTGAAACTGATAGAGACCGATGAGGGTGAGGGGCCGACCCCCGGTGTTGACCTGGTGCGGCTGGTAAACACGAACATGAACGTGGCCGATCTGCAGAGGTCGCGAGAGTTCTACCGGCTGCTAGGGTTCACCGAATCAGAGTCCGGCTCCCAGGCTGGCTCTGGTGAGTTCGCCGCAGCCCATGGATTTGATGGCCCGATTGAGTTCGAGGGTGAGGACATCAGCCTCGGTGAAGGTACTGACGGGGCGACGATCCAGCTGCGGCAGTGGAAGAGCCCCTACGACAATGCGTCGTCCTACCCGCCACCGGTTAATCATCTGGGCATCGATCGAATCAATTTCTACGTGAGAGATCTGACCGTGGTCATAAAGACGATGAACGAGCTCGGTTTTGAGCAGCTGGGTCCAATCGGCGGTGGTCCCGGAGGCGGTATCGTGTTCTTCTTGGACCCAGACGGAATCAAAGTTCAGCTTTCAGGTCCGAGCACCGACTAGCAAACTCGCAGTAAGCGAATCAACCGCTACCGCAATATTGGCAAGTAAACGCGCTAATCGGAATGGAATTGCAAAATTGCTCCGACCCCTTTGGTTTTCTGTGCTCGCTTTTGATTTCGCCAGCTTGTCTATTTCGCCTCCTATATGCGTGCAGAGACGACACAGATCGATTTGGAGTAGATAAATGACGTCACGAATTTCCCCCGTATCTCTAGCCGCCCTCTTAATATCATTTGTTTCATTTGTCGCACAGACAGCAGCTCAGGACGTTGCCGAACCACATCCCGGCGAAGCGCTGTACACGGCAAGCTGTGCGAATTGTCACGACCAGCTATTCTATAAGGCGCCTAGCCGCGTGTTTCTCAGTGCTTTGGGACCTAAGAATATTCTCGCCGTTCTAAATGACGGTGCGATGAGGGAGCAGGCAGCTGCGCTGTCATCAAGCAATCGAGTTGCCGTTGCGGAATATCTCAGCGGAAAATCTCTGGCGGATATAGTCGAGCCCGTCTTACCTCCCGCATGCGATGCAGACCACAGTTTCGATTCGTCACTACCTCCAATTTCCAGAGGATTTGGCGTTGACCTGCAGAACACGCGTTTTCAGCCCGGTGAAACCGGAGGGCTGACTGCCGAGAACGTCCACAGACTAGAAGTGAAATGGTCGTTCGCCTATCCCGATTCAATCCAGGCGCGCTCAGAACCGGTCTACGGTGCTGGTGGAATCTACATGGGTAGTCAGGACGGTACTGTTTGGGCGTTAGACGCACAAACGGGTTGCTTACGCTGGACGTTTAATGCAACGGCCGAAATACGCACCGGCGTAGCGATCAGCCCGTGGTCTGCCGATGACGACTCAATCGATCCGCTGATTTTCTTTGGTGATGTAATTGCCAATGTGTATGCGGTAAGTGCAAGAACCGGTGAACTGCGTTGGAAAGTTCGAGTTGATGATCACCGCGACGCAACCATGACCGGTACTCCCTCGATTTACACCGGACGTTTGTATGTTCCCGTTTCTTCCCTTGAGGTTGTGTCAGCCGGAAACAGTGAGTACGAGTGCTGCAGCTTTCGAGGCGCGTTGTTATCACTCGATGCCGCTACGGGTAAACAGCACTGGAAGTCCTACACTACTGACAAGCCCCCCGAACCAGCCGGCAAAACATCAAATGGAACAAACATCCTAGCACCCTCTGGTGCGCCCATTTGGTCCAGCCCGACGATCGATAGCAAGCGCAACCAAATTTATGTCGGTACTGGTGAAAATTATTCATCGCCTGCGGACGGTAATTCAGATTCAATAATCGCTTTCGATTTGGAAACCGGTGAAAAAATCTGGGTCGCCCAGCAGACGCAAAAGGACGCATGGAACACTGCATGCTTTCTCGGCTTCCCCGGAACCGATAATTCGAACTGTCCCGAGGAAGATGGCCCTGATTACGATTTTGGCTCACACCCAATACTTGTGAACTTACCCGATGGTAGCGACATTGTTGTTGGTGGCCAAAAATCTGGACATGCTATGGGCATTGATCCTGATTCAGGTGAGACATTGTGGCGAACTGCTGTAGGTCGTGGCGGCATCCAGGGTGGCGTGCATTTTGGCATCGCGGCAGAGAGCGACAGTCTCTACGTACCCATTAACGATCTTAATTTTTTTAACGACGAACAGCGCTACAAATGGGAGACGCCGGCTAAGCCTGGTGTGTATTCGGTGAATGCAGGGACCGGTGAAATCATCTGGTCGGCACCAGCGCCAACTGATGTTTGCAATGATATGCCGTTTTGTACTCCAGGTATTTCTCAAGCAATCACGGCTATTCCTGGTGCCGTCATCGCCGGTCATCTCGACGGACGAATTCGGATTTATTCCCGCGAGGATGGAACCGTGCTATGGGAAAAGAACTTATTGGGTAAGTATCAAACCGTATCAGGAGTGGAAGCAACTGGCGGTGCATTTAGTGGCGGCGGTGTTTTGATCGCGCACGGGTTGATGTACGTCAACGCAGGTTACGGTTATAACCTTCACATTCCTGGCAACGCGCTGGTTGTGTTCGGTCTGGCGGATGAATAAAGCGTCCGCTATTGACTGCGGTCTCAACCGGCCAACGCAACACACGGTACTGACAGAGTTGGTTTGCTTAAGTTACTAAGTTATTAGTGTCCCTATCTCCTCTGCCCTCCCAGATCTGTTTAACTGCCGAAGCGGTAACGAAGTTTGATAACCAGTCGGTCGATGATTGGGTCTGTCAACGCGTTAGTAAAAAGATCAGTGAAACCATCGGCATTCTGACTAGGAATATTGCTGCCCCGGGTATAGACGATAAAGAGATCCGATAGCGGAGCAATTTCCCAGCGATAACGGAGTTGGGCCGTAATTCGGCTGATGGTGAAGTCATAAGTGGGATCGTTGTGGATGCCGCCTGTAATCTGGATTAGTTCGCCATCGCCCTGTGGTACACGGTACACATTAGTTGCGTTTGCCTTGATGACAACCCACTGCAATGAAAAGCGCAGTTGTTGTCTGGCGGTGAAAAACAAATCCATACCGACGCCGGGTTGCCAGTGGATGGCGTCATAAGTCCCCACGGTTGGGCCAGCAAGGTGAATCAGCCATTCGTTAGCGCGGCGGTACATAAAATCCACGTCGAGTGAGAAGCGGTCATTGGGCTTGTAGGTGACACCGCCCTTGAACAAATAGGACCAGTCACCGAGAGTTTCGGACATGGTGTTGACGGCGATGCTGGAGCTGATTTTTTTGCTCGTATCGGTGCCATAGGCGATTTCGAAGAGGCCGCCGGTGTGTACCTTGAAATCAGCATGACCCTCACTGGTTCTGTCATCCCAGCGCACCGCGAACATGACTCATGCCGTTGTCGCCAAGCCAGTCAGCAAGCTCGCCGGATACGTAGCTGGATCCATTATCGGAGAGCAGCCTCGGTTTTTGCTTAATCTCGGCCTGGTCGCAACCGGATGCTTGCAGGGCAAGGTTCAGAGTCTCGGTCACGTCGTGGCTGGTCATACCGGCGCACAACTTCCAGGCAATAACATAGCGGGAGTAGTCGTCCAGTATCGTCGACAGGTACATCCAGCCCCAGCCAATGATCTTCAGGTAGGTAAAATCCGTCTGCCATTGCTGATTGATGGCGGTGGTCTTGTCCTTAAACTCGCTGGCGGCTTTCATGACGATGAAGG
>MDTC01010790.1_pt1 | contig 22045 bp, 23 predicted proteins | sample 811181 | NCBI WGS metagenome assembly MDTC01 (sample SAMN05326644, study PRJNA326480) | marine metagenome | isolation source: seawater | place: Pacific Ocean: North | collected 2011 | reverse complement strand
TTCTTTTTTCGGTGATGGTTTTATTTCTTTTTTCGGTGATGGTTTTATTTCTTTTTTCGGTGATGGTTTTATTTCTTTTTTTTTTAAATTTTCAATTTTGAGTTCAATATCATTAATATCTTTAATTTTATTTTTTGATTTCTTTTTTTTATTTATTAATTTTATTTGACGATTACTTTTTGGTGTTTTTCTTATTAATTGTATTTTTTTATTTTTAGATTTATTTTCTTTTTTGTTTTCTTTTTTGTTTTCTTTTTTGTTTTCTTTTTTGTTTTGTAAATATAATTTGTATTTTTCAGAAATAGGACTTATTTTTTTCTGTTTGGTTCCACCTGTTTGTGATTTAGTTTTAATATTTAAACTATTCAGAAGATTATTTTTATTCATTCAAACTTATAATAATTTATATTTTATTCTTGATAAAAATAACTATAATAATTTACTATAATCATTTTTTCCATCTTTAATTTTTTGTTGATGTAATTTAATTTCAACAATTAATCTATTTTTACAAAGATTATCATCAGAAAAAATTTCTAGTAAAATATTTAAAATAATTAAATCTCCGGGATATTCTTCTTTCAGGATTTCTTTGAGCGATTGTTTAATAAAATCTTTTAAATGTTCTTTTCGATTATCATATAACAAAGATATTACTTCATCTAATTTTTCGTCGGGTATAAATTTCATTCCATTTGTTTTCAAATAATTTTCATAATTGGTTTTGACATAAAAAAATATTAAATCTTTAATATGTTTTTGTAAATTACTCATTTAAGATATGAGATACTTTTATAACATATTTTAAACAAATTTTTAAATATAAATATTTTAAATATTTGAAATATTTTTATTTAAAAATATTTCTATTTAACTATAGAAATGATTCAAAAATTGTATCTACATTTTAAATTGTTTTGGAATATTAAAAAATATTTGAATTCTTTTCTAGAGAATAAGAAACATGATATCAATCATTTAAAAACGATTACAGATATGGTAACTGATTGTGGACCAGTTGCAATTAAATTTTGTCAATGGATAACTCCCAAGCTTGAATTAATTTATTTAGATAATAATGAAATTATATCAGATAAAAAGCCAGATTGGTTATCGCATTTAGAAAGATTTTATGAAAACTGTGATAATCATTCAGATGAATATACAATACAAGAATATAAAAGAATATTTAAAACAGATTTAACTGATAATTATGAAATATTAGAAATAATTGGATCTGGTAGTATTGGTCAAGTTTATGTATTAAAAGATAAAATTACAAATGAAAAATGTGCTATGAAAATTTTACATCCGGGAGTAAAAGAAAATATTATATTTTTTAGAAGATTTCTAAAATTTTTATTATTATTCCCCTGTATAAAATCAATTCGAAATCAATATTTACCATTTGATATATTTGAATTTATAGAACAATTTGAAGAACAAACTAATTTAATAAATGAATTTAATCATATTCTTTATTTTTATAAAGAATATCAAACCAATGAGTTTATTATTGTACCATATCCAATTAAAATTAGTGAATCTATTTTATTAATGACATATGAAGAAGGAGTATCATTTGATGATTGTGATTTAAATGAATATCAAAAAGAAAAAATAATAAATTTATATCATTTATTTGTTCGAAATAATAATTTAATTCTAAATTACAATCATGGTGATTTACATCCTGGAAATTGGAAAATCAAAAAATGCAATGATACTAATAATCATAAATTAATAATTTATGATTTCGGATATTGTTGGAGAATATCTTTTCAAAAATTTAATGAAATAGGTACATTATTTGTAGATACATTCGAAGAATCAAATCGTAAAAATAATACGGTATCAATCGAAAAATTATGTAAAATAACAAATTATCTTATTTTATACGATGATAAATCTGAAGAAATTAAATATAAAAATAAAATTCATAAATTTATTGTAAATGAAATTGATAATTTAGAACCTTGGAAATTATCACCACTTATTTTATTAAAAACTGCAATTAAATTTTGTATTCAAGAATCATTATTATTAGAACCAATTATAATTCAAAGTTTTATTCTTGTTATTCAGGGTCAAAAATTATTTGAGAAATATGGATTAATGGCCTCAGATAAAAGATATATTTCAGATTATGAAGTATTTAGGGATAGATATTTAAATATATTAACATTTTGCAAAACATATACTATTTTTACTAAATATTCAAAACATATTGAAGAAAAATTAAATGATAAACAATTATCAATTGATAGTATTTTTGATACAATTACTTTGGATGAATCAATCAAAAAATTGGCATTACAACAATAAAAAATTTGATTACTAATTAAAGAATAATAAATAATATAAAGTAATTCATTTAATACTATATTATGATCGACGATAATTGTATTCAAACACTTATCTCAAAATATTTTCAACAACCAAATATATTAACAAATCATTTAATTGAATCGTATGATGATTATATAGATAATATATTTCCAAATATAATCAACCAATTCTTTCCTCTGACTATTCCTTTTACTAATAATATTAAAGAAATTATTATTGATATTCAAAATATTAAAATAGAACCACCAAATTATACAGAAAATAATGGTTGTTCAAAAATTATGACACCAAATATAGCTAGATTAAGAAATTATACATATTCATTAAATATATTAGTTTCTGTAATTATAGAGATTAAAATTATTCAGGATGAACAAATCATAAATTTACCTGTCAAGACAATTGAAAATGTTATCTTGGCTAAAATACCTTTGATTGTTAAATCTAAATATTGCACACATAAAAAAGATATTCAAAATGAATGTCATCTTGATTTGGGTGGTTATGCTATCATTAATGGTAATGAGAAAGTAATTATCACACAAGAAAAAATCACACCGAATATAATTCAAATTTATTCAATTTCGAAAGCAAATTCAAAATATTCATATCTTTCGGAAGTTAGATCTTCTAGTATACATACTTATGGTATCACTAAAACTGTTAGTATTAAATTTACAAATAAACCAGATATTTATGATAATAAATTATATATTAACATACCTCATATTAAAAAAGATATTCCAGTATTTATTATTTTTAGAGCCTTAGGTTGTTTATCTGATAAAGAAATCATTTATTATATCATTGATAATAACAATAAAGAATTAGATCATGTAATGAAAAAATTAGTATTAAATTCTTTAGATGAAATTAGTAATTATAGATCTGAATATGATGCATTAAAATATATATCAAAATTTTTAACAAATTCGAACAATTCATTTACATCTGATATGAAAATTAATTATTGTAAAAATATTATTGAAAAAGAATATTTACCACATTTAGAGAGTAATCAATCTAAATTATATTTTACGGGATTAATGATAAATAAATTATTTAAATGTCTCTTAAAAATTGATAAAGAAAGTGATCGAGATTCTTATTTTAATAAGCGATTAGAACCGTGTGGTGTTCTCCTTGGAAATTTAACAGTTCAAGCAATGAATAAAATTGTTAAAGATATGAAAAATTATATTACAAAAGAGATTAATTCTGGTTTATGGACAATTAATAATAAATTCGAAGATATCATTAATGAAATTAATATATCTAAAATAATTAAACAAAATTATGTAGAAAATATTTTAAAAGGAGCATTAGCCACCGGTAATTGGGGATTAAAAACAAATACAAACAAACAAGGTGTTTCTCAAGTTCTGAATCGTTTAACATTTATGAGTACTTTATCTCATTTAAGAAGAGTTTCAACTCCAATTGATAGTTCTGGTAAATTAATTCCACCTCGTAAATTACATAGTACTCAATGGGGATATATTTGTCCAACTGAAACACCGGAAGGTCAATCTGTTGGAGTTGTTAAAAATTTATCAATGATGTGTGAAATAACAAATTATACGCCAACACATACGATTCAATCTATTTTAGAGAAATATATAATTTATTTTGAAACATTGAATATATTTGAATACAATAAATTGGAGTATACTAAACTTTTCATTAATGGAAATTGGATTGGTTATATTGAAAATCCCAATGAAATTATTCATATTTTCAAAGAAAATAGAGAAAAATGTTTCATTCATCCTCATAATTCAATCTATTGGGATATATTAAATTATTCTATTTATATATTTACTGATAGAGGAAGATGTACTCGACCATTATTAAAAATAAATTCATTGAACAAAATCAAATTAGATAAATTAAAAAAATTATCTTGGATTGAATATTTATTACCCGATGGTGATGATATAATTGAATATATTGATTGTTCAGAAATTAATAATTCAATGATTCTAATGAATTATAATTCTAAAATAAATAAACAATATACACACTGTGAAATACATCCCTGTCTTATTTTAGGAGCATTAGCTTCTTGTATTCCATTTTTAAATCATAATCAATCACCAAGAAATACATATCAATCTGCCATGGGTAAACAGGCAATTGGTATTCATTGTACAAATATAAATAAAAGATATGATACTTTTTCACATACTCTTTATTATCCTCAAAGACCATTAATTAATACTCAAATAATGAAACATTTAAATTTTAATCATATGCCCAATGGAATAAATGCCATTATAGCTATTGCAACTTATACAGGATACAATCAAGAAGATTCAGTTATTATTAATCAAGCCGCAATTGATCGAGGATTATTTTGTTCCACATTTTATCGAACTTACAAAAGTGAAGAAGATAAAAATCAATTGACTGGAGAAGAAGATATATTTTGTGCACCAGAAATGGAAAAATTATTATTACCAAAACCATGTAATTATTCTAAATTAGAAAATGATGGTTTTGTTAAACCAAATACAAAAATTGATAGTAATGATATTATTATCGGTAAAGTTATGCCCATTAAATCAACAAATGAATATAAATATAGAGATTGTAGTACAAATGTTAAAAATAATGAAACAGGATATATTGATTCGAATTATATTAATATCAACGGTGATGGATATCGATTCTGTAAAGTAAAAATTAGAAGTCCTAGATATCCAGAAATGGGAGATAAGGTATCAAGTCGACACGGACAAAAAGGAACTATCGGAATAACATATTTACAAGAAGATATGCCATTTACAAAAGATGGTATTGTACCCGATATTATTATTAATCCTCACGCTATTCCCAGTAGAATGACAATCGCACAATTAATTGAATGTATTCTAGGTAAATCATGTAGTTTACTTGGATATGAAGGTGATGGTACAGGATTTAATAATACAAATATTGATGATGTAATTAAAATTTTAGAAAATAATGGATTTGATGGAACGGGTAATGAAATACTTTATGGAGGAATTAATGGAGAACAAATGAAAACAAGTATCTTTATGGGACCGACTTATTATCAACGATTAAAACATATGTCAGGTGATAAAATTCATTCCCGTTCTGGTGGACCCATCGTAGCAATGACTCGTCAACCATCTGAAGGAAGATCAGCTCATGGTGGTCTTCGATTTGGAGAAATGGAACGAGATTGTATGATTTCGCACGGAACTTCTTATTTTCTCAAAGAAAGAATGATTGATGTTTCGGATAAATATGCAATTTATAAATGCAATGAATGTGAACTAATTACAACCGGAAATAATGAAGATAATATTTATGAATGTAAAAAATGTAAAAATTATAGTAATTTTACAAAAATGTATATTCCTTATGCCTGTAAATTATTATTACAAGAATTAATGTGTATGAGTATCGGTCCTAGACTTCTAACTGATAAATAATTTTAAATTTTAAATTATTTCTTTGTCTTCTTTGTCTTCTTTGTCTTCTTCGTCTTCTTTGTCTTCTTTGTCTTCTTTGTCTTCTTTTCTTCTTCTTCTTGTATTTCACCAATAAATTCAAGATATAAAATATAGTCTAATATATCATTATTTTCATCCTCCCGCATCGCGCTCTCCGCCTCCTCCCTCTTCGTCTCGGAAGAAAAAGGAGAATATAGTGAATATAATGAATTTATAACAAATCTATTGATAGTAATTTCTATTTTTTCCTTTTTATTATTGCGATTATTATTTATTTTATTTTTACTAGTATTTTTCATTTGTTCCTTCAAGAATTTATAAATAAATTTTTCTTGTTTTTTTCGTGATAATTGGTTAAATTCTTTAGATTTGGGTTTCGATAAAGAATTTGAATATCTACGAATTATTTGACTCATTTTGTTCTTCGGGTATGTTGATAAATTAACTGATTCCCACTTAGAACGAGTAGGATAATTTACCTTTTTGTTAGTTTTTACTGTGCCCCCGCCACTCTGGGACCTGGAACCGAATAACATTCCTGCAAACTTATTTAATTTTCTTTTAATCATATCCATTATTGGAGATTCCTTATTTATCTTCAGTATATCATTCATATTTTTTTCAAAACCCGGCTCTATTTTAAATAAAAACTCTATTAAATATTTTAATTTTTTTTCAGGGGGGATTTTGGGGTCATTTATTAGCTTCTCTAAATATTGAATGGGAAGGGCGGGAACAGGTAATTTATAATCTTTGAAAAAATTTTCGCGAGATTGAAAAGATTTCTCTATTATATTAAAAGAAGATTTCCATGTATCAAGACAATGTTGAGTGAATCGGTTTTTCATTATGTCTTGTAATTTATTAGCAACTGTTATTTCTTGATTTATTAACTTAGTAATAATATCAATCTCCTTTTTAATCTTATCAGGACTGTCTTCTATTTCTTCTTTCTGTTTTTTCAAAATTCTATAAATGGCTATTTTGACAGTTGAAATATGTTTTTGAGAAATTAAATACATTCCCGGAAACATTTTCATCAAAAATGTATCAACTTCCTTAATACTTTCACAAATAATTTTCATATCTTCTTTCATTCGTTTCTCATTAAAATTATAATCACCGAGCGATGGGGGCTTCTTTGGGACATCAGCGATCCAATCAATTGGTTTATAATTATCTTCACCATATTCTTCTTTAAGATGGTTTGGTCTCAATGTCCGAACTTTTTTACTTGGACCTGAAGGTTGAAATGAAGATGCATTTCCGGTACATTTTATTACAGTTTTTGTCACCATAGTGGAATTAAATTTAGTCCCTCCATTTTCAGGATCTACTGTTAACATATTTAGACTTCCTTTTGCTTGATTGGCCGAACGAACACTATGTGATAAATATAATAGTTGAGAAATTGTATAATAACATTTAACATATTTTGTATATTCATTTATAGCCTCTTCCTTTATACCTTTGCCTCTGAAAACCGAGGTTAATATTAAATGAATATTTATTAATAAATTACTATTTGCTTTTTTATTTATATCCTGAGATATCATATTTTTTTTAAATTGTTCTCCAATTCTCATAATATGTTCAACTTCATTTGTAGTCGCTTTAAGGACTGGGCCTTTAGTTTCTCCCTCGTATCTTTGAACAACTAATCCGGTCATCCAACATCTAGGATATACATTTTTTGTCGAATCAGGATTTCTATAAAATAGATTTCCTAATCCTTTGCCCTTTGTTAAAGTTAACCATTGATTTTTATTACTTTCCCACTCAAACATTAGCGTTCTATTACTATATCTTGTTGGTTCTTTTATTATTTCATCTTCACTGGGGGATAATCCGAGTTCCATAATTAAATTATTTTCTAATATTTCGTTGATTACATCTGACATTGAAATTTGAGAAGAAGATACTTTAACAGCAGCCTCGCTCTCTTTTTTTTCTTGTTGTTGTTGTTTTTTTTTTTGTGCTTCTTCCTCAATTCCTCTTTCGTAAGCATCTGTTATCCTTGGCGCGTTGCGGCTGCTTCTCCGTGGCTGCGACTGCGAGTCCGGCAGCGACTGCGAGTCCGGCAGCGACTGCGACTTCGGCGGTGGCTTCGGAGGTGGCTTCGGCGGTGGCTTCGGAGGTGGCTTCGGCGGTGGCTTCGGAGGTGACTTCGGCGGTGATGGCGGATCGGCTCTAGTGGAAGTTTGGTTTTTATCAATGACTTTATTAATTTCTCGAATTAATTCTTCAAATGATTCTTCATCTACAGTAGTTAATTCGTCCCATGGTGGTAAATTATTAGACATTTATATAATAGTTTACATTATTTTTTTCGAATCTCTTCTGCTTTTTTAATATAAGCATCTGATAAAATTTCAGAAATGGGATATTTCACATCAGTGAACTGGCCGTTTGTATAATATCCTGCTGCATCTATTTCAATTTCATTTACAAAATAGTTAGAAACATCCGCCTTAGATGATTTACGAAGATTATTAAGACAACATGCAAAATCTATTCTTAAGAGAACAGGTAAGGTTTTTTTACCATTGATTTTTATCTTCGGTAAAACTTGAATAACTTTCGTTCCAATTTCAATAATTTTATTACGAATTTTATTATCTGTTAATGTAGAAACTTTATATTGATCTGGGGTGTATTCCCACTGTCCTTTACCCGGCTTTCTTCTATCAATAATCTTAACTGCATATGAATATTTACCATTAATCCAATATGATTTAATTTCACCATATTTTTTGAATCCAGTTATTTTTTCTTGGATTAAAAAATCTGAAAACTTCTTATTCTCCTTCTCCTCCAAATATTTATCAATAATTAATGGGTTTTTTAAACAATCTTTTAATTTGATGAAGGATACCCCCGCGCTGCCCGCTCCACCCTCTGGTTTAATTGTAAATTCTTTCCAGTTATATTTCTGTAATTGTTGCAACAGTCGTTTAGTGTTGATATTGCGATTAATAAACACGGTTTCTGTAATTGGAATATTATTTTTTTTTAAAAGAGTTAAATATTTTTTTTTACTCCAACAAAAATCCAAAAAATCATAAGATGGAAATAATTTATTTTCTTTGTCAATAGATTTATATATATTTCTTAATTTTTCGATTCCTTTCGGACCGGCAAATTTTTTGGGTACTTGTTCAAATTCTGGATTTATTATATCAATTATATCGAAACCAATCGAATAATTAATATCATTTTTTTTTAATTTTGCAACGGTAATTTCTTCTGGTTGAATAATATTGATTGTATAACCAGGGAATCTCTGTTTCATTGTATAAGCCAGAGCAATATCATTATGTACAATATTTTTTAGACCTTCCCAAGTTTTTTTGTATTTACTTGGGATAGATGTTTTAAACTTTGAGTCTATCAATAATGCGGGTTCATCTGATTTTCCACATATGAGTCCTATTTTAATTGTCATTATAAATTATATAGATAAAAAAATATAGTAATTTTAATACTTAAAAATATAATTTCTAAAGAAAGAATATAAATCAATTCAATGTTCCATTTTTTTATGATGCAAAAAATAATGGAAAATATTTCAAAAAATAAAGATGATACTAAAATTAAACAAACTGATAAAATTAAACAATCAACAAAAAAAATAATTGAAGAATTAAGTCCGAAATCAAGAAAAATAAAAGAACATATAATGAAGCGTAATCAATCAAATGATAATTTTATGAAATTTTCTTGGTCGTGGACTTTATAAATTATTTATACAAAGAAATCCAAATAAAATTTTCACTATTTCGATGATTATGTTTTATTTTTGGATCTTGTTTTAATGAAAATAAATAAGAACAATTCTCAATCTTTGCTAATGTTTTTGTACGATCTTGATCTAAACAATCCTTTATTTTATCATAAAAATGAATATAGAAATGAAAATTAAAATCTTTAATCTCATTCCCATTCAATGCATATCCTTGAAACATTAATTCAAAAATATATCGTAAATCATACATTTCAACTACCGGAGACGGCCATATTTTGGGTATATTCATAAATACTCTTGCAATAATTTCATTCATAAATTCTGTTGTATAAGAATATTTTTGTAAATATTCATAAAAAAGTGGATAATCTTTATTCGCATAAATTTTTATTCTGTATTTGTCTATCTTATCTTTGTATCTTTCATTGAATCTTTTATTTATCATAATAAAAGATCGTATATCTTTCACTCTCTTCACATTCGAAAAAATAATATCAATACTATCATCATTTAAATCATTCATACTATTCTATAATAATATCATACATTTTTAAGTTAAGGTTCAACGGCATCTTGAGAAGGAGTTGTTTCATAGGATGATTTTCTGAAACCAATCTTATGTGAAAGATTGAAGATCCCTTTTACAAGTAGCGGATCATATGTGATAATATTTGTCTTCGATCGTATATAATAAGCGATAATCATTGACCAGATAAAATAACTTAAGTATTTCAGAAGTTTAAAGAGAGTAAGATACTCACCGGAGAGGTATTCTTTTTCATTGTTTGTGAGATAAAACTGGATGACATCTTTCTTCGTCGGGCATGGGGTATCACCTTTCAATTGGTTCACAGAATAGAAACCGTTAGGATATCCCATATCAATTATTTGTTGATACATTCTGTAGGTATGGTGTCTTTTTTCTTCATTTTCATTATTTTTTCTATAGGTATTACAGGTCGCTTGAAGCGAACAGCATCCCAAATGATTTTCCGAACATTCTTTATCGGAAACATACAAAGGAGAATATTCATTGTAATAATCAATTATATCATAATATCGCGGACAATCTCCTGATCTAACAAGCAATGTAGTTTCAAATGTGTAATTCGAACTTTGAAGGGAATTATCGGGTCCTTCATAGCAATCATGATAAACCAAACAAGATTTACTTTCGGAATACCAATGATAATGGAGTATTATATATCCTAAAGCATAAATAGTTAAGAGTAGAAAATTACTTTCAAAGAAAATTTGAAGATAATAAAACCAATTGAAAGGAAAACTTGTATATTTTTCTTTCTCTTGAGACCATCGAATATTTCTCTTCTTTCTTTCTTCAAGGAAAGAAGGAGTCTTCAATTCTTCTTCGGGGCGTTTTTCGGAACAAATGACATACAATTGTTTCACATAATAGACCAGAAAGGTAAACAGTAGAGAAAGGATCAAGAAAATGAGGATCACCTTTGAAAAGAACTCATTATTAAAGTCGAGTCTTTCACCGAGATACATTTTTTTTTCTGTTGTTGATTTTTGAAAACTCTTTTTCAATTACAATCAAATTTGATATTTTTATTTACTGAGAATTAGTAAAAGATTAACTTACAATGGATTGTTTGGAAGAAAAAGTTCAACTGATTGAAACAAAAGAAAAAGAAAAAAAAGAAACAAATGATAGTTCAAAAGAAAAAGTTAAGAAAAAGAAAAAGAAAAGATGTCAACAATGTAATTGTAAATTATCTTTAATTGTTTATACTTGTAAATGTGGTCATATATTTTGTCATAAACATTTAAATGCTCATTCTCATAATTGTCAGTATAATTATAAAGATGAAAAGAAAAAACAAATTGAAAAAAATAATCCTAAAATTGGTTCTAAAATGAAAGAAATTATTTAATGTTTGATTGAAGCTAAATTCCAGAAATCTTTTCTCCAAAATTTAATAAATAACCATATTATAGGTATCATTAATAAGATTCTCACAATACCGATTGCGATATCTATTTCGGGTTGATCAAATAATTTTAATTTAAAAAAATTATAATTATTCATCCAATATCCTATTTCATTATCATTTTTTGCATATTGATAATTCAAACATAAATCTTCTTCTGTATCAATAAGATTTTTTTTTGTAGATTCCCTTTCTTTACATAATTTCGAATACATTTTTTTGAAATATTCCAGTGAAGTCCAGGAAATAAAACCAATACTGATTCCAATTAATGAACCGGTACAAGAATCAAATAAACTATGATATCCTTTACTAACTCTATGTAAACCAGTAATTATAGCCACAAATATACCAGTAAATGCGATTAATCTTCTAGTTTGAATTGATTTGATACTTATTTCAAAAAAATGAGGATCTTCTGAATAGAGCATTTCCATAAATAATCCAGTAGCTAAAGAAGCGGCGATACCAGTATGTCCAGATGGAAAGGATTGCCATTCATGTCCGTGAGAACAATGACTTTCATCAATAAATCCTTTCATTCCGGGGATCCAACATCCTGGTCTTGGTGTTTTAATTGATCCTTTTAACAATTGAAATATTGAATATGCAAACCAGTGAGGTAATAAATGAAATTGAATTGGATTCGGTGTTCCTAATAATAATACCTGAATTATAGCGATATACATACCGGGTAAAATATACAATTCATAGGGGATTAATCCTAAATATACTGGTATATGTTTTACAAAATCATCATCAAATAAATCATAAATTGCTTTTGATAATTTATAATCAATTGATCTGAATGTTCCAACCGTAGATAAATCAAAATCAGTACTCATTTATAATTACAATAGAAAATAATTTATATCTTGTTAATGAAATCAGATTCTTTTTTTGTAAATTTATAAAATTTATTATATTCATTGTTATTTGGTATTGTGATTAAATTTAAAATATGAAATTCATTTTTATGATTTGTTCCAAAATTATAATTTGTTATTTTTAATAAAAAATAAATGATCTTAGAATTTAAAAAATGAAATATAAATTCTTTATTTTGATCAGAAACTTCCATATACATTGAATTATCTGTTATACCACAAGTTCCTAAATCGATGATTGGTCTGAAATTTTGGTATCCTCCTTTAAAATTCATTATGATTTTAATTTTATCATGACATGGATGTTTTTTTTCAGAATATCGATAAATTAATCCTTTTTTTTTATGATTTGTATGTAAATTTTTATATTTATATTTTTTATCTGGTTGTATTCGAATATTTTTTTTACTTGTTGAAAATTTAGATTCTAGTTGAATTTTTAATTTGAAACCATCTGAATGTATCATTTTATAAATGATTGAGAAAGATTCATTATTCAATAAAAATGGCATAAATTCTAAATTATTTGGAATAATTAATCTTCCAGTATATTTATGAGAATCAAATTCTGTTTCATAATGGGTTTGAAAAGAATGATTGTATTTTTTCTGTAAAACATATATATTTATATATGGAGCACAATTTCTGAAAGCTTTAAAACAATTTGATGTATATAAATAAAGAAAATGATATTGAGTTAATAATTTTAAAATTTTTATTTCTTTACTTTTTCTTCTCCATGATACAGGATGAATAAAATTAAGATAACCATTCATATTTAATAATTCAATTGATTTTTCAACAAAAAATGGATACAATGGTTTTGCTGATAATTTAGTAGTATCAATTTTATTTTCTTTCTGATAAGGAGGATTTCCAAAAATAATATCATATTTATCTGATGAATTGAATATTTGAATATTCTTATTCAATGTATGTAAAGAAACATAACTCCCACAAAATAAATTTATTTTATATTTATCAGATAAAAAAATCTTTTGTGTGATCTTGCAATAAGTTTCATTCATTTCAACCATATAGATCATATTTTCAAGAATATGTTTTCTTCTTTTTTCTTCATTTTTTATTTTGTTTTTTAATGTTTTCATCAATTCAAAATAAAGATATATTGAAAAATTACCTATTCCACAACAAGGATCTAACCATTTTAATGAAGGATTAAACCAAACTTCTTTCGGTAATTTTTTCATAACTTCTTCCACTATTTTTAAATTTGTGAATACAACACCTCTTTGTTTTTTTTCTATAAAATCTGTTTCATAATTTTCCAAAAAAAGAAATAATTCTTCCGGATCTAAAAGATTTACCATATATTCAATTACATAAAAAACTATCCTATCCTAACCTAATCTAAACTAATCTAATCCTTCTTACGAAGGAACTTCTTCCAGTGCTGTGTACATCTTCCTCCCGTTCCCTCACACTTCTTCTTGGTGCAACGATTTCCCTTTGCTGTGATCTCGATGCATCGTAGTTCTGGAGGACATTCTTTTCTCTTTCCCTTTGATCCGTTCTCATACCAGTCCCGACGACCAAGTCGAACATAGATCTTGTTCACCTCTTCCAGTGAAACACAGAGGAATGTTGTTCTATCTTCATCTTTCCAGTTCTCGGCCCCATTTCCTCTCCTCAGGTTCCCAAGAGTCCCCCTGTATTCAGGTGAATCGTAGATCGCCTTCCGGAAGATGCTTGCCCTTCTCTTGGGACACTCTCCCGAAGCAAGATTTTGGCAAGATAGGATCGTATCTTCCGAAATGAATCTCCCCCTCTCTCTCTCCCGGGGACCAAGTCGTGTTCTCCCAGAGGAACTGAGGGACATCTTCTCATCATAGAAGGGGATGAGTGAGAACTCGGCAACAGGGATCTGATCCTCGGACCATGAGATCCGTTCCTTGTGAACTCTCTCGGGTCCTTCTTCGGTGAATCGGATGTGGTTTCCAGACCAGTCGTAGGAAAGTTGGTTCTGTGCGATCTTCATTGTGAGTGATTGTGATTTAGTTGATTTTACAGAAGGTCTCTAATCAAAGAATCAAATTTTTTTAATTTATCTCTTCTAGGGACGAACTGACCAAAGATTGCGACCAAGATCTCCAATCCATTTGATTGTCATTCGTATCAGAAGAATCAGTAAGTGTCTCTAATTTATGCCCAAAAATTTGATTGTCGTTAGTTTACTCTTAGCAAACAAAACTACTGAAAAGATGCTCTCCTCTACGATCACACATCGGTCGGAAGAATGCCTCTCTTCCCAGAAAGCCCAAGAGATTCTCCAACTTGAAGAAGCCCAAGAGCGTCAGCGACAACTTAAAGAAGCCCAAGAGACCCTCCACCAACTTGGAGTTCCCCGAAAAGCGCAGGGAAAGATCAAGAAGGAAGTCTCCGAGACTAACATCGTCGGTGACTGGAGAATCGGCTGGTCGACACCAATGAACTTCCGCATATGTTGTCCTGGAGGGGGGGATATGCGAAGGAAGGAGTTTGAGAAGAGCGCGGAAGGACCTCTTGAACTCCTTGAACTCACTATCGGAATGGTTACCCGAGGAGGATCTCCGGGTCCTAACGGGACCTGGATCATGCACCCAGAAGCGAGAGATTATGGGAAGAACTGGACTGAAAATCTTATCGAACGGACAAAGAGGGGGGAGAAGATTCCGATCCTCCTTCATATGACTTCTCAAAATGATCGACCCTCAGGCGTGGTGGGGGTGGTTCAGCTCGATACCGATAGACTGGTTAAGTTCGGGGGAGCAAACAATCCGTGCCCTGAATGGTCGAGTCAGTGCAATGGTCGCTTCGAGGAGCAGATCAACATCCCTGTCAAGCCCATCAATGGTTGCCCGATTAAACCATTCACGCCAGTAAAGGCTGGAGGATGGTACGCTACTCGCGGCAAGCCGGGTCAAGTGAGAATCCCTTTTGAGGGTGTAGAGGAGATTATTCAGGCTCTCAAGAAATTGTAAAGTGATCTTGTAAGATATTCGTCCATTTGTAAAATTATTTATCTTTTTTTATGTAAATGGAAGAAGCATTTACTACAATTCATACAAAGAATATCTGGGGAGGTGGAAGTGGAACGGGTTCTAAAATGTCTCGAAATAATAAAAAATATATTGAAAGATTACAAGAAATACTTCAAACAAAGAATATTCAAACGATCTGTGATGTAGGATGTGGTGATTGGGAATTCAGTCAATTTATTGATTTTACAGATAAAAACTATTTAGGAATTGATTGTGTTCCGAAGGTAATTCAAGTGAATCAACAAAAATTTACAAAAGATAATATAAAATTTCAGCATAAGGTAATTGGTGATGATTACTGTCCTGAAGGATATGATTTAATTATTATTAAAGATGTAATTCAACATTGGACAGATGAAGATATTTTAAAATATTTTAATAGAATTTTAAAAAAGAATAAATTTGTTTTTTGTACAAATGGTTTTAAATTTATGAGAGATCCGAAAAAAAATAATCTTACGAAACGAGATGTTTCAAATCAATATCGCTATCATCCAGTAGATATTAATAAATATCCATTGAATGAATAAGAAGATTATTGTATTTCAACCTATGAATATCATGCGAAACAAATGAATTTATTTAAATATAATTAATGTTGAATAAATAAGATGAAGATTGAATTCTTTACCAATGATATTCAAACTAATATTTCAAAATTACCCATTGAATTACAAAAACGAATTTATATTTTTTGTTGGAAAAAATTTTGGAAGAATTATACTCCAGTAATTGCGAAACCTCCTTCTTGGTATACTCATAAATTAAAAATTGAAAATGAAATTTATCAATCAAGACTTAAGAATATTCATTTTTTACATTTATCATTCAATACGCTTCCTGAAAATAAACAATGGATCATGGGATGTCAATGTGAGTATTGTCTTAAAGAAGTCAAAAAAAATAAAAAATTAACTCGAAGAGAATTTAAAAAACAATATGAAAATATAACTTATTTTAATTCAATTGTTCCTCATTCAGATATTTTTAATAATTTAGAGTTTATTGATTATTCACATTTGAATGATTATGATCCATTATGTGGATCTATTTATGAAGATTTAATTACTTATGCTCTACGAACAAAGAAAGCTCAATTAATTTTTGATATAGACGAATTATTAATAAATTAAGTTTAAATAATAAAACTTATATAACATTTATGTATAAATAATGTGGTTTCAAAAATTAAATGAATTAAATGAAAAACAAATGAATAATGGATCATTATCTTATTTAAATTTAAAAATTGAACTTCATCGAGCGATTTATACTATCGAAGCTTTAAAAAATAGAATTAAATTTACAAATTCAGATGGGAAACTAACGATTGAAATCATAGATAAAAATAAAAAAAAAAATAAAAAAATAAAAGAAAAAAAATTTATTTATTGGTGGCAAATCATAAGATATAAAGAAATTTTTAAAGAAGAAAAAGAATATTTTGAATCATATGAAAAAATAAAACAAAAAATGAAAGATCTTCAATCCGAAATTCCAAAAATAGATACAAATACTCCGATGTCAGAAGAGAATCAATTCAAAACGAAAGAATTAAATCAAAAATTATCTTCTTTGGCTGAATATTTAAATCGGGAGGGTCCAAAAGTAAAACATAAATTAATGATTTTATCTAATTTCAGGAATAGTTATCATACATCAGAATCAATTCAAAATCTTTTACGATCGATTGAATTTTATTTAGAATTTGATAATTCTGAATAAATTATATTTTGAAATGAATGATTGTTGTATCTTCTAATTGGATTGAAATATCTAAAGAATATTTATTTATACGGATCATTTTAATAATTTCTTTCATTGTTCCATCTGCATTTTTACTTTGAAATGACATATTAATTCGGGGTTCCCAATTAAATCCTTTTTCTCCGGTTTCTTTTGTCAATTTAAAATTAAAAGTTGTATTTTGAAGTATTTTCTGAGGCAACATTGTTGACCAAAGATCAATTAAAATAGATTGATATTTATCTTTTGTAGATACAATTAAATCTTTATTTTTAACAAAACAATTCCGAATTTTAGAATTTTTTAATTCCAATTGAAACAATTCAAATTCTTCAATATATACTTTTTTAGGTGTTAAAATTAATGTTCCATCGATTATTTTTTGATCATATTTTTCAATATCTGAAATACGAATAATTTCCATACAATTCGTTTTTGAAAAGTTTTTAATTTTCAAATTTTCAAATATCAAATTTAAATAAATAAATAAATAAATAAATAAATACATTATTTAAAAATTAATCTTTCTTAATATAAATAGAAATGGAACAAAATATAAATGATATTGTGAAAGTTTATTTAGCACAAACCGATTCAGCTATTAAAATATCTTCAATTGTATCTGAACATTCGAATAGAAATGAAGTTAATGGTGATGATATTATTTGCGGACTTGTATATCGATTAATGGTTCCGATGGCTCAAGAAGAAATTCAACAATCTTTAAATGCGGCAGATAAAATTTTAAATGATGAACTTTCTAATTCAGAAGGAGAAGAAGATGAAGAAGAATATGATACTATAGAAGAAACATATGAAATTCCTACTGTATCTAGAAAAATTAAAAGTAATCAATGTAATTGTGATATATGTTCACAGGTAAGAATTTGTTTATGTAATTATAAAGAGTATGAACCACAAGATCAATTAGCTACAATATTTAAAAATTCAATACAAGAAACTTGTAATAAATATAATATTTATATTTGATTGAGTATCAAAGTATTTTGTAATTTCATAGATAATAAATAATAGTTTAGATTTTTGTCATAATGAAGGGATTCATTTTCGATTAATAAACATTGTGGAGTTATTATAGAAATAATTACAGTTTTAATTAATTTATTATTTTGATAAATGCCAATGGAATCATTTCTTTGAAGAGTATGGTTTTTATGAATTAAAATACCAAGATAGTTTTTATTTTGATAATGAATATTCTTAAATTTTTTAATATTTATTTTATCATTTGTATTTATAATTTTTGTAAGATTATTATTTAATATTTGAATATTAATTATTTCAGTTTCAATAGGTATTATATTCTGTTTTATCGGAGTATAATAATTATAATTTTGTTCTTTTATTTTTATTTTATTTTTTAATTTACAATAATTTTTATATTTCTTATCACCAAGTATAAAAAGAATACAAATCATTGGTTGAATAAATAAAATATTATTTTCTTCCGGTATTATTATTTCTTTAATCATAAGTTTATGATTTAAATCTTTGAATTCAATAAAATAATTATAACGATTATTACTTCTTTCTAATCTTTCCGAAGAATAAATATATATTTCATTCAATATTTGTATTGGTTCTGTATTTTTATCTTGAATTCTATTTTGTTTTGTAATTTGTTGTGTTTCTTGTTGTATAATTTTATCTTGTTGTATAATTTTATCTTGTTGTTTTTCTTGTGTTGTATCTTGTTGTATAATTTTATCTTGAATATCATTGATTAATAAAGGTGCAACTTCATCAATAAGAGCTTTATTTAAAATAATTAAATCATCTGTATTTATTCTTTCAAATATTAAAGAATATTTAATACGATATAAATCGATATAATCAGTATTTAAATTAATATCATGACCTGTATCATTTAAAATAATAGTACGAATTAAAGAATAAACATGATTTTTATTTTTTTTTGAAAAATACATATCGTGCAATGACATTAATTATATTTTAAAAATCATTTAATATTTATGAAAGGAACGGAAAATATTCTTTATTTTCTATTCATTAATTTTTCGATTCATTAATTTTTCATCTTCATCTGTTGTATCTAAAACATTTGTAGTCCAAATTTCTTCTCGGAAGATTAAAGCAATAGTAAAAATAAATAAATAAATTGAATATATAATTATAAATGGAATATTCCAATCACCTTCACTATAAAACAGAGCCAAAGAAATTACAAATGGAAAATATTTTAAAATTGAAATCAATAAATTATATTTCAAAATAATATCATCTGTTAATTGCTCTTCTGGATTGTTTTTTGTTTTATTAACTATTACTGAGTAAAAATACAAACCAATTATATTTGATATTATTACTGCAATTAATAATGAAATTTTCATCGTTGATGATAGATTATCATTATTAGGTTGATTAAGAGATGAATCAGTAGATGAATCAGTAGATAATGTATTATCCATTTATACTTAATAAAATTAAATTAATTTTTTTTAAATTTAATTTTCTATTTATCATTCTTATTTTCTTTATTTTCTTTATTTTCTTTATTTTGTTTTTTATCATTTTGGATTCCATTTTCTAATTTTCTAGATAATGGGTTATTAGTTAATGGTCCTTTTAATTTGTTCAATGATTTAGATATGGATGTATTAATTGAATTATTATTATAACTATTATTTACAGTTTGGGGATCAATATCATTATTAAATTGTCGAATTGGAGAACTAGGATTTAAAATACGATCCATTGGGAAATTATATGTTTCTTCGTAAAAATTACTAGTTGACAATCCATTGTATGAATTTGATGCTTCTATATCATAAAATCTTGATTCATTTAAAATAGCATTACTTCTTCCAGGAAATACACCATCAACTATTTCTTTCACGGAAGGACACTCAACTTTTAAATCGGGACATTTCGGACATTCTTTATTTTTAGGACATTTTGGATTTTCAGGACATTTAGGTGGTGGTGGACAACTTATATCACAATTAGGACAATCACAATTTGGACATTGAGGACATTGAGGACATTCTGGAATTTTATTTTCCATATCTATAATTTCTTGTTTTGTACGATCATTTAATAGAATAATATAATTAATTAATATAAACATAATAAAAACACCAATAAATACAACAAATAAAAGTCCAAAAGTCAATGTATCTAACTCATAACCAAAATCTAAATCCATTTATAATTAGATTACATTTTAATTTTTTTAATTTTAGAGGGTTCAATAAAATATAAATTTCTTTTTTGAATCATTTTTTTATCTGATAATCCCGAATCTAAAAAATTATCAAATGATAATCCTTTTAACATTTCTTTAATAAAATGAATTGAATACATTCCACATTGAGCATCTCGTTTTTGATAATTTTTATCATTATAAAAATATTTAAATTGTTTATTCACCAATTTCCCCTGTTTTTTTATTTTTTTTATTAAGTAATTTACTTCTTTACACGGTTTCAAACCATAAGAATCAAAATAATATATTCCGGGAATTCCTTTTAAATTTTGACCATTGATATCAACATACATCGAGATCCAATGTTCTCCATCTTCAGTATGTGGATCAGTATTAAATACAATACCAATTTTTTTATGACCCTGTTGAATATGTTTTTTTAAATTAAATCTACATAAATTACTTACATGACATTTTGAAAAATCTATTGGGACCGCACCATAAAAATAAAATTCTTTTTTAGCATTTTCATATTGAATTAAACAATTTTCAATATCATCGGTTGTTAGCCATGCGTTATAATCTGTCAACCATTCTTCAGGCATAATAGGTTTGAAACTATTTATAAATTTTTCTTTATTTTTTCCTAATTTCTTTAATAATTTTTTAAAATTCAACCAACAAGATTCGCTTGAACAACCCGTCATTTTATGCATACATTTACAAATATTTTCATGTAATTGTGGTGTATCGGTTGTACAATCTATTTTGTTGTCTTTACAAATTTTATTCAATGCTTTTGAAACTTGAATTAATAATTTACGATCCAAACAAGAACCATCTGTAATATCTGAAGAAGGTGAACAATGGTCTGGATTAAAATTTTTTTGTCTTAAACCCCCATCCTGTTCCATAATAATCTAGTATAGATTATTTTAATATATTTAAAGTCAAAAGTATAATAATTGAATAAAGTTTACCAATGCCAACTATGTGTGAATTTAAAACGAATATGAATAATCTTATTCAAGAATATTATGATGAATACAATCGAATGAATGAATCTAGAATTCAACAAAAAATAGAGAATGATTCCGAATTAAAATTATTAACAAATATAATTAAAGATAATGAAATTGGTGATCGTTTAAATTTAAATCGAATTCACGAATTAGAAAAAGAATTATCAACGAAAAAGAAAGTCATTCACGAATATGAAGAAATGATAAGAAATTTAGAAGATAAAATAAATGAAATTCAAATAGAAAAGGAAGAAACAAATCGATTTGATATGGTCCGAATACAAGCAGATGATATTCTTCGAAAAGAAAAAGAGATTGAAAGACTTGAAAAATTACTTCAGAAAACAAAAGAAAAAAAAGATACTAAGGATAATACTAAGGATAATACAAAAAAAATAAATACTAAAAATATACAATTAGTTCATTCTCCCGAAGCAACTAAACCCGATTTTGAAGAAATTGAATATGGCGTGATTGCTTCAGAAATTGCCGCCGATAGAATGGCTGCAGGTATCGCCGAAAATATTCTAAATGAAGAAAATATGAAACTAATTACCGTGCATAAAAAAGAAACAGACAATGGAACAGAAACAGACAATGGAACAGAAACAGACAATGGAACAGAAACAGACAATGGAACAGAAACAGA
>MDTC01183594.1_pt1 | contig 22055 bp, 19 predicted proteins | sample 811181 | NCBI WGS metagenome assembly MDTC01 (sample SAMN05326644, study PRJNA326480) | marine metagenome | isolation source: seawater | place: Pacific Ocean: North | collected 2011 | reverse complement strand
CATCCTAGCATTTCCCCACAACCTGTCACCACTATCGATCAAAACCCTAACTATAACAGAGAACCATGAAATTCATCCACTCACTAGCCGCCACCGGACTGGCCCTATTGGTTTCGACGAGCCCTCTAAGTGCTCAGGAACAATCTCCCCCGATTCCTGTCGGGTCTTTAAGCGCCTTCCCAACCATCGTTCAAACAGGAACTCATCCAACGCTGACTTGGAGCGTCACTATCCCTGAAGCAGTCGAAGACATCGTCGATATCGAAGGCCCCGGTACAATAGTTCCCAAGCGCGATGTTATCATGGATGTTAGAATCCTCGGAGCCGGTGTCACCGCCAACTCCTACTCAGGCTTCACGTTTGTCCCCACGGAATGCCAAATCAACGTCGACGGCGGAGGTTATAGTCCTATCTTCTATGGAACCAACAATGACGTAAATCCCAACGAGATCGTCTACACGAAAACGGTGGAGGAGGGTGAAGAAGTCAATTTTGGCTCCCGCTACTACTACAACTATTCTTGGGGGCCGTGGTACAGCACAACAAACAGTAACGGCAATGTCGTTGCTCTACGAAATGGTGATACCCCACCAACAACGACTCCAATGCAATATGCACCCACGATCGAATCTTTTATCCGTCCGTATCTTTCCGAGGACGGCAAGATTAAGATCGGTCCACGTGATGTCCTCTACCTAATGGAACTCACTCACACCAATCCCAACCACTCCGGGTTCGATCTCCAGGACATGGCGCTATTAGTCACCTTCTATGATCAAGTGGCTGACGAAAGCTCGAGCGAAGCAGACTCTTCGGAATCAGAAGCCTCATCTGAAGATAACAACAGCAATGCCCAAAATCGCAAGAAGAGAAGAAAGCGCGGACGTCGTAGAAGGTAGAACGTTCTAAGTCCCGAATCCTCTCGATCTTGTAATTCATGAATGCTCCCTGCTTTTTCGTCTCATCGATGGTGTTGTTTGTCGTTCTCTCGTCAAATGCCGCCCCTCGATATGACGGGGAAATGAGGGATGCTGCCAGTCACGACCAACTGAGCAGCAAGCTTCGTATGGCCCAGCAGTCCGACCCTATCAAGGATTCCGGACCGGCCATAGGTGAAATCGAGAAGGATCCCGCCTCCGCACAGCACAAAAGAAGCCTTCTCGACTCCTCAGCCATTCTTTGCTTTCGCGGAGAACTCACGCTTGTTCCCAAGCGAGCCGTCCTGCATGTCCCCGAGCACCTTGAGAAACGTTTCGGGGTCAACGGCAAGGTCGAGGTAAAAAGTTGGCAGGACTTTTATGCCGCAAACCGCGGTTGGATCCGCCCACTCGAGGTGACTCGGGATGAGGCTTTCGGGTTCAAACCGCTGAGTGAAGCAAAACTTGAGGCGATCAAAGAGAGCACAACGGTTATTGTCGCCACCTTTAAAAACGGCCCCATCGCAGTTCGACCCTACGTCGATCCTTCTGAAGAAGCTGCGTCCTCCGACAAAAGTGAAACACCAACTCCACTACTCAAATGAATATTGTTACCCGGCTTTACCTTCCCATCATCGCGGTCCTTGGCCTCGTCACACCGGCAGTCACGGACGATTATACCTTCTTTGTTCACCAGATCCAAATGGATGGGGATGGAGATGCTTCCAACGACCTTGATTGGGATGTTTCAGTTCCTCAAGAGGGCTCTCAGCAATCACCTCTTGCCATCAATCCCCACGGAGCTCGCTTTGAGCTTTGGGCGATTAAATCAGATCCCCTCGCTGATTACCTAATCGACACCACTTACGTGAATTCTTACATTCCTGTAGCTGAAGTCACCATAACCTCTGAAGATCCCTACACAGTCATTCCAAGAACCAGAGCAGACCGTCCCTTTTCTGTCAGTATCATGGCTTCAGGAATGAGCGATGACCCTACCGCCGAAGCTGCAGCAACATCGGTAAAGCTAATTCGTCACGTTCAGTCTTATGGACCTGGCGGGACTGGTAGCAATGTCGACCGCAGTTCAGCAACCCTGTTGACCCAAGGCTCCCTTGAAAACAATGGTACCCATGAATTCAACTACGACCTATCGGCTGTTCCTGGAGGTGACCGGACCAAAATTCGCGGAGAAGAACGTTTCTCCGTCTTTTCGTTAGCCGACTACCAGGCACCCGAGTCACAACTCGACTCAGCGTTTATTCAGGTATGGCCTATAGCCGAAACTTCCATCACCGGATTAGCCAATGGCTCGGTAATTAAGGGCATTGCTCCTGAAGTCAAAATTGATCTTGTCGATCTCTACCCGGACTCTTGGACCTACGCGCAGGTTTATCCTGGAGAGCCCGTACTAGGAACTGAGGGAACGATCGTTCCCGGTTCGTCTATTCTGATTGACGGAACCATTCCACGAGATGAAACCGTGGTAGTGGCCGACTGGGACAACGTTGTTAAGGAAGATGGTAACTACACGCTTGAGGTTATCACGATCACTCCATTCGGAGCTGACCGACTCTCCTACCGCTCCTTTGAAGTTGAGCGTACCATCCGCCTAAATGGTGCTGTGACCAGCGTTGAATAATAAGGTCAGTCTCCGAGCTCAAAAGGCATGAAGATCCGGGCACAGCACAAATCCGTGCTCCAGCGCGGTTCAGTCCTCATCGAGATTGCCGTCGCCTACGGGACATTGGTGACCGTGGCTGTGTTAACACTGAAAGCCGCAGTTAACACTACTTCCGGGCAGGCTTGGACTGTCAAACAGTCGATGACTGACGCCTACTTGACGCGAGAGACCGCTCTCGCCTCTCGCATCCCATTCAACGAAGTTACAACCGACGGATCACTCTGGGCTCTCCATCCTAACGTGACCACTTCAACGGTAGAGATCGGAAAACTTCCCGGAGGATCACCTGTTTCAGCGACGATTCATCGCACAAGGATTCCAGATGCAAATAATCTCACCACAGCTGGCGGAGTCGGCACGATAACTACTAATCCAGGCAGAACCGAGGCTTGGAAACTGCAGTCCCTCCTAGTCTACACCATAGGCCCGAGAGAATACGTCAAAACTCGAACCGCCCTGAGAATCCGATGACGATTAGCAGGAGGCAACGAGGTCGAAGCGCCTTCACTCTCATCGAAATGACAATGGCTCTCGCCATGGCCATGGGGATCGTATTCGCCATTCTTGCCATGCTGCAGCAACAGATCTCCTTCAATCAGGCGCTTGCCGATTTTCGGTTCCTTCGGGACGAAGCCCCCCAGCTGAACACTTTGCTCACCAACATCGTCAACAAAGCGGATAGCTACCGTATCTATACAAATCTTTCCGACGCCAAAAATCAAACTGGCGCCGTACGCAGTGATGGAAGGGCCATGAAACTTCGATTTCGAAACCCAGACGGAACCTCCGATCAAGCAATCGTTTCTTTCGAGGTTCTAAACGGCAAGAAACAGCTCAATTTTTATTACAAGAATAGAAGTTCGATCTCATGGCCCACCAACCCCAGTTGGACCATTTCTTCCAAACCTGATGGCGTTGATTTCGACAACACAACAGGCATTCTCCTTGTGACGTTGGCAGGCAGCAAAGGAGATGAAATAACTTATGCGGGGAATCCAGACTGATGAAAACGCAAACTCCCCTCTTCTGTCGCAGCCGAAACCAAGGTTACGCAACCGTAGCAATCGTGGCCGCGGTTGCTATGATCCTGATTTCGATGATGACCTATTCGCTCGTAGGCAACCTAACAAGTCTCGAATCACAGGTGGGGGCTCAGATAAAGCAGGACTATTCCCAAAAGGAGGACGCCGTTCTCAGCGCTCTTCTGCATGTCGTTCCCAATAAAGCGATCGGAGCTATGCAACAGGGCTCAGCCGCCAATGCCGACAACTACACTTGGGAAAAAATCTTCGAAGAAGCAATTAATCTAGCTAATGCGGAGCAGGCCGCGGATGCTACCATCATCTCCAGTCTAACACTCGGGGATGCCATAACAGCCAACACGGGTGATACCAACTTCGATTCCATGAGTGACTTTGTCGGCGCCGCAGAGAGTCTGACTTGGGATAATTCAACCGGCAACCTCGTTAACGGGGGCAACTGGTACGAGTACCGGATGCTAATTAACGACGACCTGAAAGATGGGATTCCAGCCCCGCTTCGATGCGATTACGACTACTACCTGCTCGACAAGGAATACCCGCTAATAACTTTTGAGAAGCTCCACGTTTACAATTACAACAGCTTTGACCCCCTATACTACAAAGGTTTAAACGCCAATACAGACAGCTTCCCTCTCTACAACCTCTACGAGTATCCCGACGTCAAGTTAGGCTATAAGCGCCCCGGCGATAACTTTGTGGCAAAACGAAACTGGTGGACATTCGCACTCACCTTTGGGGAACATAACAGCGACGCTACCGGTGTACCCCCCACAACGAAGAACTATGTCCTCTCGATCTATGAGGTTCCCTCACAGCTTCCCATTTCAGCTTCGACGTCCATGTCGGTCGGGCAATTTTCAGATGGCGGCGCTTGGGAAAACGTAAGTCTTCAGGGTGGTCTTTACGCTGATTCCATTCTAACCCAAGGCACCGTAGCCCTCTCTGAGGGCTCTATCTCGGCGCGCAAATCAGTCTCTCTAGGTGATTCGACCTCCGTCGGTGGCAACACTTTGAGCGCAACATTTGACGCTCTAGGCGATCGTGAGGAGCGCGCACTCCTATCTGAAAGCGATTTTTACGATGCTTCGGTAGCTGGAAACGTCGGGAAAGTGGCCTTTATACCAATAAATCCAGGATATGATTTTCTGAAACTTGCCAGCGATGGCCTCGACAACGAGCGCATCTCTCCTACTGGTTGGAACGAATATTGTCGGGGAGCGGAGCAAGCCCGCATGCGGGTTGAGATTCGTGAAATGTTTGATGTCGATGATCAGGTTCCGGTATCGTTTCGTTTTCACTACTTCACCAACAGCAATTCGCGGGAATACATCGACTACACTCGCGGGATCAATTGGCCTTCCGAAATCGAATCGGGAGGAGGTCTTTTCCCTTTCCAGACAGATACGCTCGAAAACGGTCGGAATGTCCTCGTCGTGAATGTAAACCGAATGGCTGACTTTCTCGATACCATTCCCAACGCTGCCGGATCGAGTGTGAACAACTCACTTTACCTCTACCCAAATTCTGATGAGGCCACGGTTATTGCGCCAAGCATTCCGTCACTCGAGACGGACCTCGCTGTCACTCTTCGTGGAGGGAAAGACCTTACCGCTTTCACCACTGGATTTTCCATTCTGACCGACATGCGCCTCTACATTGCTGAATCCCTGAACGACGTTGCTGCAACACCCCCCGTAAATTCCAATCTCCCTGCCGGTTCGGACTACTACCCTCCTCTATCCATCTTCACTCCTGAAAAGCGTTTTGGAGAAGTAGGAGTGGTTAACACCCCGGTGAATCTGAGAGGACAAATCAGCAGTCTCAAGACCAGCGCCTCAGACACATTTAATCCATTGGAACTCATGGGAGCGGACGACACCAGAGTCGACACCGACCTAATGAACGCCGAACTCGTGCATCTGAACTCACCAGCAGAACTCCCTCCGATTCACTTGATGAACTGGCTGATCACCATTGAAGAAATTCACTGATCACCTTCTCAGTAGCGAGATATTCCACTCCCTTGCAGAATTAAAAAACCCGCAAGCGCGAGCTTTTCGCTCCACCCAAGAGGTTTTTTAAAGTCGGGACTTCGGCTGAGCCTGACTCCCTACAAATATTTGATATAATTTCGACAAATCCACTCGTCGCCAGCTCGACCATCAACCATGAAATCGACAGAGACTAAACCTGCTGTATCCCTTCTCAAGGGGCTAACGATTGGCTATCGTGGTCGTAAGCTCTCTGGATTTAAAGAAACGCGACTGGCTACCGCAGAGGTAGACATCCACCTGGGGACTGGCCGACATCTTCTCCTCGCGAGGAACGGGCGGGGTAAAACGACTTTATTGAAGACCATCGCTCAGATCATTCCCGCTCTCGACGGTGAAATTCAATGCGAGGGCTGTGTTCAATTCATCGACGAAGACCTTCGCTTTGATTCAGAGTTAAAACCGAGACAGATTTTCACTGCCCTCCTCAAAAAGGAGCAACGCCAGTTCGCCATCACGATGGCTAAGAGGATCGAGCTCGACGTTGAAAAACCCTATGGGAAGCTCTCCAAGGGAAATCGTCAAAAGGTCAGCCTCATTGTGGCTGAGGCACGGGCTCACAAAAATGGCACTCAGGTGCTGCTTCTTGATGAACCCTTTTCTGGTCTCGACTTCGCAGCCAGAGAGAGTGTTGATGCCATTTGGCGGGAGAATCAGGACCATATCGTTCGGCTCGTCTGCATTCACCCAGATGAGCCCACCCTCGAGACTGATAGTGCCATTATCATCTGCAACGACGAACTTAAGCAGCTCGCAGTTGATAGCACTCTTGACTGGATGGAAACCCGTTACTCTCTCAACTGATCTGCCCTTTCCAATTAATCGCCACGATGGAACTCTACAAGCTCACTCTCGCCTCACTCCTGACCCGCAAGACTTTTGCAATATTTGCCTTCATTCTGATTGTATTCCCGTTTCTACTTCCGATCATGACGCCATGGGAAACAAAGCCTTCCCTGCTCGAACCTGCACGAGCTCAGACCGCATGGATTCTGCTGTGGATCACCGCATTTGGCTGGCTAATCTTTCAGGGAGCAACTGTCGGAGATCGCTGGTCCTCTCATGGGATTCTTGAATACTTCAAAACTGTCGGCGTTGCAAAGCACAAACAGATTGTACAAATATGGCTTAGCTGCTTTACCATTTTTTCCGGCTTTGCTCTCATCACCTTCGTGATCAGCACGTTCACCGCTATGCCTGGCAATCCCATAGAGGCAAAGCACTGGGTGATAACGAATCTTCAGTATCTCTTTCTGTTCCTCTTGGTAATAGGTCCCCTGCTTGTTCTCGCGATCGCCCTAGGAACCAGAATTAGTGGAGCTGCCGCCTACGCAGTTACGATCAGCCTCGCCCTCTACGGAATGTTTGGGATCGGCCAGCTTGAAGTGTTTATAGCGGACAACAATAACCCTGTTTTGAACCTTCTTTATGTAGTGTCTCCGCATTATCATCTCTCTGATCTGACTTCTAGACTGGTTTTTAAGCTCGGGGCGATGCCGGCCAACGAACTAACCCAGATCGCTTTCTACTTAGGGGGGGTAGCGCTACTTACTCTTGGCATTTCATACCCGCTCTACCGAGAAGGAAAATAATCCATAGGACTCTCGCATTTACGTAAAACTGTCCCGCGGAAGGTCAGTGCATAAAGGGCACTGCCTTTCCAAATGGGTTCCGCAACGGACCAAAAACCAACGTTTTACTCGCGGCAAACACGCTTCTCGTGTTTCAGAAACACCGGTTGAACAGCTTATGAAATTTCGGAATCGAATAGCTTCCTCTCTAGCAACCCCGTAAGAAGGGCCGAGGCTACAAAGCCGGCCAGTATCCACCTTTCAAAGTAAGTTATTCTAATAAAGGCGCGACAAATTTTGAGACTCCAACTCTACCCAACCCTATCATTCACTAAGCACGCTCAAAGGGTATTTGAAAGCCTCTGTCTTGGTGGGTCACAGGAGCAAAAGCCGGCACTTGGAGCGGCAGGCATCACGTTGAGATTCACTCTCAGGGAGCGTTTCGACCTCATGAAAGCCCTTTAAGAACTATTAACTATCGGACCTGACGGAACTTTCACTATCTAGAAAAGTAAAATGGTTCTCAAGACTACTGAAAAAAAGTCTTTTTTTATGGTTTTTATCATATTAATATAATTTATAAGCCCCCGCTTCGATAATAGATGGTTGGTAGTTTAATGAATGGTGAGTAGATTGATGGATGGTGGGTAGGTTGATAAATGGATTTGCAGGAAACACATAGTCAGGCCGAACAGGTCATGTCAGCGATTTTTTCAGCGGCTGGCGATAATGATATTTCGGATATTCAGATCCGAAGTGGTGCGTATGTTTACTGCCACACACGAAATGGCCTTGAGGTCATCACAAAACTGGGAGAGTTGCCCCCTCTCGCGGTGATGAATTTAGTAAAGTTTCTTTACGCCCGCCAGGAGAACGACTCTTCTAGTGCTATTTCCCATCTCCAAGATCAGGACGATATCGAAGCACGCCTCGTTAATAACAAGGTTGCAGATTTCAGCTGCGATGGCTTTTCTTTGCCCAATGGGCGCGTTTCCGGACGAATGCGGATCCAGACTCACCTGAGCGCCAATGGCCCTGGCATTACTTGCCGCATTCTCAGCGACGAAATTGCCGACTTGGGAACTCTTGGAATCGCACCAGATACCATTCGTGCTCTTCAGGAATTCATGAAGCGCCGCCAGGGATTCGGCCTCGTCACCGGACAGACAAACTCGGGTAAATCAACCACCCTTGCCGCTATTCTTGACTGGCTCCGCCAGAATCATCCTCGCCACATCGTTACAGTTGAGGACCCAATCGAATATCATTATTCGCGGTTCGTTACTGTTGAAGCGGAGGATGCGCCACAGCTTCCCGCTCCGGGTTTTGTCACGCAACAGGAGGTTGGAAAACACGTTGAAAGCTACAAGCAGGGACTCAAGGACGCACTCCGCAAAGCTCCCCACGTTATCTTGATTGGAGAGATCCGTGACATGGAGACAATGGAAATCGCCATTAAGGCGGCGCAAACCGGTCACGTTGTCATTTCTACCCTACACACTAACGGGGCTGTTAAGACTCTCAGCCGTATTCTCGAATTCTTTCCTCAGGAACAACATCGTTCTCTACTTGGCCGACTATCCGAAATCCTGATGTTCATCCTCTCTCAAGGACTTATTCCGACGGAGAATGGGCGAGTCCTCAACTATGAATTTCTGCAAAACAATAGTTCTGCAGTGCGTTCCGGTATCAGTGCATATGACGGAGCTGCCAAATCACTTGAAGACGCGATACGACACAGCGGGAATATCGAGTGGGATTCCAACCTAAAGAACTTGCTCAACAGCGGCAAGATCTCACACCAAGCCTTCCAAATGAACCGCATGAACGAGGAAGACGGAGATGAACTCCTGTTTATCTCTGAGAAAGCGGGCTTCTAGCGAGCTTCACTCCGCATCGATTGGCGGCAAGCCTGAAAACAATAAGAAAACCCTAAATCACAAGAGATGATGAAGCTGAAGAATTCAAAAATGGTTGAATTCTCCTCAACGCCCCACCCCTCGAACGAGATTGGCGCCTAGCTGATCCGCAAGGCGACCGGCGGTGATTCCCTCTCAAATCAAAGGACGAATGGAACTCCTCGATACAACCGCATCACCTCTCAAGGTATACAAGCAGGCTAAACGCATTCTCAAGAGCACTAGCCGAGCAAAAAACCCTGATTGGTATCGCCGCTCTACAGAGATTGCTCTTCAATGGCACATTTCGATCGGCACCCAGTCAATTGCCAGCGCGATTCACAACAGTGTTTCAGATGAATGGTGGGAGGGTCCTAAGCTCCCTGACTTTTCGTTGGGTAGCGAGGATTCAAGCGGACCTGTTACGCTAGACGAGCAGACCCTCAGCGATCTTCACGAAATCCTCCGTCAACTCCTTGCCTCCCGCGAATTCGGTATCAAGCCCAAGTCTCTGGGTATAACAATTCACTTGGCAGATGGCCTGCGCACGCGTGATCTGAACCCGGAGTTTGCCTCCGATGGCGATTTCGACAGCCTGAACGAGCTCGTGCTCTCGGCTCCTGACATTGCTCTAGGTGATGATTCCCTGGAATCGCAGGAAGGTAAATGGCGGCTTGTCCCATTTATGGGAATAAAGGATGGTGATAGACTCGCGCTGGCCGTCCAAGTGTCAGGGCAATATGACACGATCGCCCAGGCGCTCCAGGAATACGGCGAATCACACAACATCCCGGTGATTGTCGAGACGCGCTCTGCGGCTTTAGAAGCATTTGCCGGAGTCCCTTCAATTCTACCCGAAGGGACGACGCTGAGCGATACGCTCATACTAATCCAGTTTGAAGGATTCACTCTTCTCGGAGGAACTGGTTCACGCGGTGAGGTAAGAGTGATCAGATCTTTGATGCACCGCTCAGGGAAACTTCTATCGCCTCCCGAAATCGCCGATTTTATTACGAACACAGCAGCTCTTCTCAATCTCAAGTCCCCCAAACTACTTTTACTCTCTGCAGCCGGAGCTTCTGAAAACGAACTGAGAGAGCTCCTCTCGTACTACCTCGGATTACACCCTGAGGCGGCATACCAATGCATCGACGCGAGAACTCTTGAGTTTGCGAGTGTCATACCAAAACAACGCTTCGAGTTTGCCGTGGCAACGGGAAAAAATGGAGAAGTTGAGGGTTCTTTCGTTTCGTCGCTGGTTTCCAAGTGGGCCATCCAGGACTTCTATAGCCTCTCCCAGATAGAGGCGAGCCGAATGCCGACACAAGGTGATCTGAGGTCGCTGAAATGGGCTGGCCTTGTCCAAAAGGCGGCCTTGGTAGCCCTTATTGCTTTTGTAGGATGGGCCGGCACTGATTTCTTCACCAAAATGCGCTCCGAAGCTTGGAAAATTGCTCCCACCTCTGCGAGCGAAATGGAATTTCGGCTCGTTGAACTTTCCAAAGAGCGCAAAGAATGGGAGCACTGGGACAAACTCCTCACCAAGCGTTCCGAGGGATGGTTAGCCATGGAAGCGCTCCTCAACCTCTTCCCCGAAGACGGCGGAGTTATTCTAACTTCTGCTTCTTACCGGGCAGACATCAACGGCAACAGCAAGGACAGGAAAACTGTCGGGATCAAGCGAATCTGGAAAGCTCGAGGTTGGGCTAATCCCGAGATTGCACGACAACTTCCTACCCTAGGCTCCAAAACACGGGTGGCCGGTATTCTCAATCAAATTGCTGAGGATAACGAGGCGCCTTACCTCTCGGTTGGAACGGCCACTCGAGACCTTGAAGTGTTGTTGACCCAGCGCCAAAGCTCTATGCCGCCTTCAAATCAGTATCCTGCCAGAGTAGCCCGCCATTTCCGAACCACCTTCGATCTTAGCTTGACCCAGTCACTCGACGAGGATGACGAATTGGCTATGAGCACAAAAGCACTCTCTATCGGCCCCTGACCTATGAAGTCCTCTCACCACAAAACCGCAATAACTATCTTTGGAGGCGTTATCCCGTTCGTCCTCATCAGCACACTCATTGGCGCTACTCTCTACGGGCGCGGAAAGCTGAATCAAACTCACTCCGAGAAAGTATCTAACTTTGAACGCTACAAAATGGCGCGCATCCACGCCGACGGGATTGAAGCCACTCTTGCCACGGGTCAGAAGCGCGAAGAAATCGCCTACTGGCGCAACAAGATCGAAACCGATTTCATCCAGTCGATTACTGAGAACCTTGAGAAAATTCTCGATCAATATGAGCCCTCAGTTCTTCGGCGCACGGCTATGGGGCAGGCACCGGGAGCAGCAGCATTCGGTTCCGCTTCTGACCATCCTCACTCAAGAATCCAACTGAGTTTTGAAGGCGGTTTTAAACCCATGCAAATGCTATTGGCCGAGCTCGAAACAGAGATGCCGCACTTAATGCTTGAGTCACTGGAGATTACTCCAATGCCAGCGGCAACCGAAGGAGCCAAAGGTAAGCTTAATTTCCAGGTCATCTACCTCTGCTGGGAGAACTCCGCGAACTAGCCACTCCTGATGAAACATTTATCCCTCTCTATTTTCGCTGCAGTCCTTGGAATAACGTTTCCTGCGACTTCACAAGAGCCTCCTGCGAATCTGGGCGAAAATCTCGCTCCGCCGACAGTTCCAAATGATGTATCCGCAGAGGAAAGCGTTGAATTAGAGGAAAGTCAGGAAATCGAAGCAATCCGTCGCTCGAATTTTGTTCTCTCCAAGATCCGCAATAATTTCCGTGCAGTTGATCCCTTCGGCATGTTCATGGACCCCACTAATGCTGAGTCCTCGGCAATGCTCGCCGATCAATACAGCGAGTTGGAGGAACAACCCCAAGCCTTAAAAGGCTCATCTCTCAAAACAGCCCTCGAATCCCTTCCTATCACTGGGTTTTACCCTCAAAAACAAATGCTCGTCATCGGCGCACGGACCCTGCAACCCGGAGGTCAGTTTGGAATGAAGCTTGATGAACTCACGATTCGCCTGCGGTTTGAGGGAATCAAAGGAGAATCCCTCTACTTCAGAGATATGGACACCCAAGAAGAAACATCGATCGAGTTCAATCCGCTTCCGAAAGAATTCGAACGCATTACCGGCAAACCAAGACCTAGTAGGGGTATCGTTCCTATGAACGAACTGTTTATCGTAAATTAAAAATCACTGGATTTCTGATAGGTGAAATGTTAAAATTTCCATAATTTTTAGTTTGGCGGTTAATTTAGTCACTCTTCACTTCAGCCCAACGACACATGAGAATCAAAGAAATTGGAACCGTAACCGCCGCTGGTTTGATCTCCTTTGCTGCATTGGCAATTCTGCAGAGTCAGAACTCCGCTCCCTCCCCTACGTCCGTAACCGGCGCTGGAAGGACCCAACACGTCTCGCACGAATACCGCCGCATCACTGAGTTTTCTGTTCCCTCCCCCACAGTTGAGCCGCCGACTACTGGGGAGTCTGGTGCAAACACGGAACGGTCTGCTGTTCCCGTAGACCGCACAGGGAACCGCTCCTCCGCTCGCGTCCCAGACCTCAAGGCGGTTCCAGATGGCGGCCCTCTACCCGCACGTGGTGAACTAGGAAAAATTCCGGAATCAACTCCAGTTGATGATTCCCCTATTTCCCCCACCGAGTCCACTTCTGGTGATAAAAATATGACCTCTGGAACCATTTCCGGAGGCGGGCTGACACCCGAAAACGATGCTAGCCTCGCGGACAGGATCGGCGATGCCATTAGCGTAGCGACTGGTGATTCGGATGTTGAGTCAACGGCTGAGCCAAATGGGGCGGCTATTGAGAGTGAAATGCTGGGTTCAATCATCGAAGAGACCTCTACTGGCTTTTGGCTTCGCGAAGCTAAACTCAATGATGTTTTTCAGCACCTGAGTCAGCTCGGAAACTACCAGTATTTCCACAATTCCGAACTTGAGGGACCCTCCTTCATCGTAACCGGGCAGCTCATGGATGACGATCCCATCAAACAGATGGAAGAGCTCGCTCTCATGTATGGTGTTACAATCCACACCAAGGGAAATACGGTCTACGCGTTTAATTCAGCTCAGCTCACACAGCTACCAACTGAGCCTTTCCGCTACCAACTGAAGTATCTGCGCCCTTCGGACATCGAGCAGATAAAGATGATTCTGCAGCCTTTCCTCACCCCAGGAGCTGGTATTATTGAGTATGAGAGCAAGACCAATACACTCATCGTGATGGACAACTCGCGCCGCCTCGAAGCTCTAGCCCTTTTTATTGATGAGATTGATCAACCAAGGCAGCAAGTCGCTATCGAGACCCGTATTCTCCGCGTCACCAGTGGCTCTCGAAACCAGATCGGGGTTGACTGGTCCACAGTCCTCGGAGGAACAGGCCTCGGTTTTGGAGCTTCAGCAAGCCTCAACTCGCTGTTTAATCTGCCGGAACTCTACGACGCTTCAAGCGTTCTGACGACCGGAGGAGCTGGACAGTCACTCGACCTTGTTGCGAATACTTCAAACGCTTCCTCTTCCGGTGGCAGTTCCGCCGGAGATGGCGGTCTTGTCCTCACACCTCTTCAACTGCAGGCCGTCGTTCGTGTTCTTAATGAGGGGGATCTTGCTCAGCAAGAATCAAGCCCCACTCTCATCACCGAGGATAACGAGCAAGGGCTGATCTCTATCATTGACCGGATCCCGATTATCACGGCAACCGTTAGTGAGACAACGGCAGGTCAAAACATCACTGAAGAAGTGCGATACACCATCGACACGAGTGACCCTGTCGGAGATCCCGCCACAACTAGAGAGGTTGGAGTGTCGGTTGCGGTCACCCCGACAATCCTTCCCGACGGGACAATTCGCATGTCCCTGCGACCCCGCTCCGCTCAGATCGTTGATTTTATTCAAGGTGCTAATGGAAATTCATACCCTCGTGTCAATGAGTCTACGGTGACAACCACAGCTCGTGTCCCAAATGGCCACTCTCTCTTAATCGGCGGTTTTTATGAAGAAATAGAACGTGACGATTCGAACAAGGTTCCCCTGCTTGGCGATATCCCAAAAGTGGGTGTTCTCTTCAAATCTTCTGACCGATCTAAAGAGCACACCAGCCTCGTATTTATTGTGACTCCTAAGCTCTACGAGCCAGATATCGCGACTCAGAACGACTTAATATCACATGAGGCTCATGACGCCCATGTCCTGCCGCGCAACCACGACTATCCGGACCGCTTCAACCCCGGGAGCAATCATCGTAGTGACTATCAGAACACTAAGAATAATCTGTTTAAGCGCTCTAATCCCGACCCTCCATCCAATATCCTTCATCCCCAACACCCCTACAACAGTCCAGCAGCGCGTCCGATTCATGGAAAGACCCACGAGCAGTTAGCTGAACCTCAATTCGGCGGTAAGCCCAGTGTTTCTGTACGCTCTGTCGACAAGGATAAGAAGAAGGCCGGGATCTTCGGAATTTTCCGCAAAAACAAAGACCGCTGAAGGATCTACTAAGCTTTTGCCGCCTCCAGCGCTGTATGAGCTGATTCTCCAGATACCACCCTACCATCAGCGGAACTTTTAGAGACTCATATGTCATCAAGTGAAGGCCCCAGCCGCATGCCAGCCCACGATTTCCTTCAAACGCAGATGGCCCAATGTGGCGAATACACCTTTGAGGCGCTCAGTAAAATCGGGAAGTTAACTCCAGAGGAGACCTCAAGGGTTTCGCAGAAGTATTCGGAAAAGATCCAGCAAACAGAAAATGGAGAACCCTTCCAAGATGCTCTCGCGTTTCTCGTCGTTGACGAGTGGAAGAAAAGCACTATCGAGTCCCGCGATACCACCCTCGAACTAACTCGGGCGTTACTCCTCTACTCAAAAACCAAGATCTCTCATCTTGCCTTCGCCCATCAAAACGAGACACCTATAGAGTTCTACAACGAGTTCCCTGCCATCTCCGAGATATGCCGTCTTCTCAGCTGCCCAATCATTCAGGTCAGCGGCAGAGACTTCATCACCGTAACATCGATCAATCCCTTTACTGCTGAAGCTGCCGCCCAGCTCATCACCAAGGAGATCGAAACCGAGAACGGCCGCAAACCTTTTAATTTCATCACCACAACCGACCTGAACGCATGGAAATATACGTGTGAAAGGCATTTCGGCGCATGAATCTAAACATCGGCATCAACCTCAACGAGACGATTACTGACGCAGTTGTCGACCAACTGATTGAATGTGACCCTTCCCTGGCCGAAAGATCGCGAGAGGACATTCCGCGTACTTGCACCGCCAATCGTATCCTCGCGGCTATTGGCGCACTTACTTCCCTACCCGTCTTTCTGAAAATTAAGGACTTCGTTGATCGAAATCTGCTTGAAGAAAGCGATCCATCCATGCTCAACCGCGGCATGTTTGTCCCTCTTTACAGGGACACCGAACAGATTTACATCGCCGTTGCCAATCCCTGGGATCCAACCGGCGAAGATACTTTTTCTCAACAGTTTCCGGATCTTGAGGTCACCAAAATCCTAGCGCCCGTTGCGGAAATAAGTCAGGTAATCGAAACCGTTTCCAGAACTACGGGCCCTTCTCAGTCTGAACTCGACGCAATTGAGGTTGAGAACAGCGATGATGAGATTACCGATTTTAACGTTACCGAGAAACACGCTGAGCCACTTGCCCAGCTCGTGGCAAAAATTGTCTCCGACGGAGTTAAAGACCGCGCTTCTGATATTCATATTAAGTGCGACAAAGACCGCGTTCACTACAGCTACCGGATTGATGGTGACATGGGCGAAAAGTATGAAATCCCAATTAAATTAAAGGATCGTATCGACGCATTCCTGCTTAATTTGATGGGGCTTCCCCCGGAAGAGCGGGCCAAACGCCCAGGCATCTCAGGGCGCTTTACCGTGAACTATCTCCGCCGCTCAATCGACATGCGATTCGAACGTCACCGCACCTACCGCGGCTACCATGTCACCATGCGTATTCTCGATAAGAGTCATTTCGAAGCAAAGCTTGGAGTTGGCTCACTCGCTTTCGATTCAGCAACGCTGTTCGAACTCGAGAAAGTGATGGCGATTCCTGCGGGAATCATTGTGATGTCAGGTCCAACCGGATCAGGGAAATCGACCACCCTTAATGCCATGCTCCGCGAATTGAACCGGCCCGAGGATATTATACTGACGTTGGAAAATCCTGTTGAAGACGAAATCCAGGGAGTCCTTCACTGCGACATCAAGCCGAATGAATTCAATCCAATGATCGCCAGCTTCATGCGTAGTGACCCGGACATCATTCTAATGGGTGAGGTTCGCGACCTTGATTCAGCCGAACTCGCGATCGAGGCTGCCATCACCGGCCACAAGGTGCTCACAACAATTCACTGCCCGCGCGCCTCCCAAATCATCGAGCGGTTCGAACAGTTGGGAATCGAGCGTTGGAAAGTTGCCCAAACCCTTAAAGCGGCGTGCGCACAACGTCTGATCAAACTGCTTTGTCCATACTGCAAAATCAAAAAAACCGGTCTTACCGAACGAGAAATCCGAAAGTTCAACCTAGATGACGAGTGGCGCGATACGCCCATTTATCAGCGAAATAATGATGGTTGCGGCGAATGCGGTGGCCGGGGTTATTTAGGTCGTTCCGCTCTCCTCGAAATTATCCCAATTACTCCGGAGTGGTCCGATCAACTATCGAAAGGTGTGATCAGCCCCTACGAACTTGAACTCGCTGTTCGCAAAGAGGGAATCCTTCCATCGCTGAGAAAAAGCGGACTCCAGATCGTTAAGGAGGGCCGCTCAGACCTTGAGGCACTTCGCAAGATTATCGATATGTCCGCTACCGAATGATCCCCTCTTCTCTATGAAAGACTCTGAAAAGGCCGCACCTGCTTCGGTTGCCCAGGCAGCACTTGCGGCGCGCATCGCAGAACAGAATGCCCCCAGCCAGAATGGGAAGGACGGGGCCGTTAAATCGTCTCTCTTTAGCAAAGATGGGAGGAATAAAAGATTTCCACTGAAGGAACTTATCAAGCTATGCCGGGGAATGGCTTCGATGTTGAAGGCAAACATTAATACCGCTGATGCTCTTCGGTATTACTCCAGCGGCCATCCATCGCCCCTCGTCTGTTCAACCCTAGGCGAGGTTCGGGATAATATCGAAACCGGAATGACCGCCTATGCCGCTTTCGATAAAACTAATCGCTTCGACGACAAGTTCGTTTCATTGATCCGCGCAGGAACCGACGCTGGTCACCTAGACAAGGCATTCGATTCAATCGCTAAGCGCTTAAAAAAAGAAGCAGAATTTAAGGCCAAAATGCGAAAGGCCACCCTCCTACCGTCGATTATTATCTTCGCCCTTATCATGCTGTTTATCGCAGCACAGTTGAACATTATTCCCCAGATCGAAAAGATGATTAAAGAGGTAGGGCAGGAACCCGACACTCTTTCCGGCATTCTTTTCAAGCTCAGCCACGTCACCAAAAAAATCTGGGTGCTTATCGTTGGTTCACTTTTGGGAGGTGTCTTCTCGTTCCTCTTCGTCGAAAAGGTCCGGACTAATGTTATCTTTTTCATGATGGCGCGTTGGAGACTCCTTAGAAAGCTCATCATGGGAATGCGACAGCTTCTTTTTTTGGGTTCAATGGACATGCTGCACTCCAACGGAATAAACCTCGCAAAAGCCGTTGAAATTTCAGCTAAGTCACTCAAAGGAACTCCGATGCACGATGAACTTATTATCGCAGGTAAACGCTACCTTGAGACTGGCCTTCCCTTTTCCGAGGCGATCCGCAAATTCACTTCTTGTGACCCTCAAGTGGCCCACTTGATTTCAATTGGTGAACGCTCCTCTTCGCTAAGTGATCAACTCAATCTACTCACAACGATGTATGAGGAGGAGGTCGAACAGGTCGTGTTCGAATTTTCTCAGGTGGTGAACATCATCGTCCTCTTCTCTGCCGCTATACTAATCACGATGGTTTTTATCGGTGCCTTCCTGCCAATTTTCCTAATGGGACCTAAGATGATGAACGGACAAGGGCTCTGACTTGCCGACACAAAAGGAGTTATCAACCTTCCCAACCCATGCAACAAACGTCCTTCGATCGCTACCTGGCCCGCAAGTATTTACACGTTGCTCAAGTTTATTGTAACACACTTCCCCAGAGCCTTCCCGAAGGCATCACCGTAGAAGAAAGCACAGAAGAGAGCGGTACACGCTATCTCTATCGCATAACGGCTGACAGCGATAAAGCGCTCAAAGTGTTAACGAAAAACCTCGAAGTGGAAAACATTACTTTCACTTCGCGAATAGCCGACAAACAGGGCCTTCCAAACAAGTTGTTCAACAACCCGAATAAGAGCTTTACCATGCAGGTTGCTTGGCTCATTGTGATTATGGCAATAATATCACTAGTTGCGTCCGGTCTTCCGGTCCGACTCTGGAAAACACTTTCGGTCGATCCTGATCCTATTGAAAAGCGGGAGCAGCCAAAAATCATCGATAGAAGCAAACTTTAGGCAGTTGCCTTTCATACAGCGCACTCACCTTGAAACCGTATCAAACACTTGCTGATCAGTCCTCAAGCCGCGGCCTTACGCTTATCGAAATCACCTTGGTAATCGCGATCATGCTTGCGCTAGCTTCGATTGTTACCTATTCCGCGTCCTCAATAACAGAGTGGAGAAAAGCTAGAACCGCTGGCGAGCAACTTAAGGCAGTCTACATCGCGCAGAAAAGTTACATGGCAGATCATCCAACGAAGTCCCCGTCCTCACTCACTTCCAGTAACATCATTCCATATCTCCCCGGTAACCCGGGTTCCTTGCCAAGCACCAAGTCACTCGATGACGAGGATCTTACGATCAATATTTCACTTATGCCTCCGGTCTTTGATCTAGGAGGTTCGACCTACGATCCCTCAGATACGGCTGAAGACGGGCTTTGGGACGCGGGTGGTCTGTAATCGGCCGCTACAGCGTCGAATGCCTCGAGTTGGGACTCTATCCAATATTCTCCTTGATCGGGAGGATCAGCCATTCTCCTCGCAACCAATGGGGCAATCTCTTGAGTAACTTTCTCGTCTAGAAAGTCAATCGGATACGCCGATTTAGCACGTCATCGAGAGTTTATCCAAAATCATAATAGAGCCGTTCGTAATAACGGCAGGCAAGCACGAGGAAAGGCATTGGCTTTACCAACTCCCGGAGCAGTCTTCAGCAAATAGCCCCTCTCCCGAAGCGACTCCCACGCCAGACCCGTCTCTCCACTACAAAGGTATCTGACACCTCCATAATTGATTTTAGTGCTGCGTGAAGATGTTGCCTCTCCAAAGTCGGCCCCTCAACTAAGGCATTCGTCTATCCCCTTGATGCGGCATCCGGGGCGTTCCGCAAGCCGATCAAGGATTTGAGAAGCTATACTTCCCCTCGCTAACGCCGACATCAGGCGGGATCCTGCGCTCTTCGAACCAGTCCCAGCCCTCTTTCAAGTTCTTCCAGAATGACTCATGCTCATCACCCTCAACGATCTCCAGATTCTCCTCGGTCATTTCGAAAGGAAAGCAATGCACCCTGACGATACGTTGTCCATTCGTGAGGGCGGCATCGACGAGTGTATAAATCTGCTCGATCGAGGCATCGGTCATCGCATAACAACCAACGGATACGCGGTTCCCATGAATCATGAGGTAATCGCCGGTGCGACCATGATAGCGATCAAACTTATTGGGATACCCCAAATTCATCGACAGATGAAAATTACTCCTCGGATTCATACGATTACGAGAAACATAATAAAACCCTTCAGGGGCCTGAAGATCTCCCTGGGCTGTTTTAGGGCCTAGCCTCCCACTGAACCGAGCAATGCGATAGGTCTTGTAGATTACATACTCCGGCCCGGACTCCTTTTTCAGCCACACCTCCAGAAGCCCTTCTCGATTGCCGCCCTTAATAACTCTAAGGAACACGTGGCGACCCACTACTTCGAAGTTCCAATAGTATGGGTCCTCTGTGGGATCTTTTTCCTCCCACACTTCGGGATCCGTCCACTTTTGGAAAGCCTGCTCCGCCCGATCGGCAGCACTGACATCAATCTCCGTCTCCCCTCCCGGAAAAAAGGCAGGCTTCGCCTCTTCCGCAACCAGAGCCAGTGTCATCAAGGTAATCCATATTCCGATTAGTGATTTCATTCGAGCCACCCGCAAATCTGCGCACTTGTGTATCTTCTACTCATTTACAAGGAATGCCAAATCCATATCTTTATATGGAACTATGCAGGCGTTGCCAAATGTCATCAAATAACTCCCAACGAGCCAAGCTCCCCAAAAACATGAACCGCTCGCTCTTTTTTTTCGCCCTCGCCGCATTGGCCTCGGTTGTTTTCCAAACTAATGCAGAAGACTGGAAACTTCAGCCACTTAAATACAACAATCCTGGTCTAGTCGTAGACCTCGGCGTTGGCCTCTGGGCCTGGCCGCTCCCGATGGACTACGATGGTGACGGCGACATGGACCTCGTCGTATCTGGTCCTGACAAGCCGACGAACGGTCTCTATTATTTTGAAAATCCCACCCAGGACCCCAGTGTAAAGAAACCCATTTTCAAACCGGCTGTCTATCTCGGGCCAACCAGCCACAACGTCCAAGTCAGTTTCGTTGATGGACGACCGCGCTTGCTGAGAGAGAACTATGAATATCCCAACTTCCGTGAGACCGGCGCCGGTAAGGACGGCATAAAAATCTACGGGAATCCCCGGTTTCATCCCGGCAACACTCGCGCTCGCATGTGGCGTTACGTCGATTGGGAGGGCGACGGCGATCAGGATCTTATTGTTGGCATCGGCGACTGGTCTGACTACGTCTGGGATCAGGCCTATGATTCCGAAGGGCGTTGGCGAAACGGCCCGCTGCACGGCTGGGTTTACCTGATCGAGAATGTCGACGGAACATACTCCGACGAACCCACGAGAGTTTTAGCAGGAGGATCACCAGTCGACGTTTACGGTTGGCCCAGCCCTAATTTTGCTGACTTTGATGGCGATGGGGATCTTGACCTTCTCTGTGGGGAGTTTCTTGACGGATTCACCTACTTCCAAAATATCGGATCGCGTAAAAATCCATTATATACCACTGGTTTTAAGCTAGATGGAGAAGATAATTTACCTCTCCATATGCATCTGCAGATGATCGTTCCGACCGCGATCGACTGGGATGGTGACGGCGATCAAGACCTCATCGTCGGAGACGAAGACGGGCGAGTGGCATTGGTGGAACATACCGGTAAAATCAAAAACGGGAGGCCGGTTTTCAAACAACCAGCCTACTTCCAACAAGAGGCTGACACCCTTAAATTCGGGGCTCTGGCCACGCCTTACGCTCACGATTGGGACAAGGACGGAGACGAAGACCTCGTCGTTGGCAATACCGCGGGCAATATTGCTGTTTTCAGTAATCTCGATGGAAACGGCACTCAATGGAGCGCTCCTGAGTTGATCGAGGCTGATGGAAAAGTATTCCGTGTCCTTGCCGGCCCAAGCGGCTCAATCCAGGGACCGGCCGAAGCAAAGTGGGGCTACACCACCCTTTCCGTTGCAGACTGGGACGGTGATGGGAGTGATGACATCCTCTACAATTCCATCTGGCCACGCATCCAGTTACTGCGAAATACCACAGATGGTTTGATCGAGGAACCCCTGCCCTTTTGGACAGAGGAATCGCCACCGAAGTGGTATTGGTGGCAGGCTAAGGCCGAAAACCTTCAGACTCAATGGCGAACGACCCCACTTGCAACTGACTTCGACGGCGACGGGCAGCTCGATCTGGTCATTCTTGATCAGGAAGGCTACCTG
>MDTC01276933.1_pt1 | contig 22065 bp, 23 predicted proteins | sample 811181 | NCBI WGS metagenome assembly MDTC01 (sample SAMN05326644, study PRJNA326480) | marine metagenome | isolation source: seawater | place: Pacific Ocean: North | collected 2011 | reverse complement strand
TTTTGTCACAAATATTTTTGGAAGAAGAATTCATCTACGAGGAATTAATGACAAAAATTTTAGTGTACGAGCTTTTCAGGAAAGAGCAGCAATTAATGCTCCCATACAAGGATCGGCTGCAGATATTATTAGATTAGCAATGATTAAAATTGATAAGGATCTTGAAGAAAAGAAAAAAGCAAAAATGCTTTTACAAATTCATGATGAACTTATTTTTGAGTGTTTAAAAAAAGATGAGAACCAAGTAAAAAAAATTGTTAAAGATGCAATGATGTCAGTTTCAACTTCAGATCACCATATGTTTTCAATACCTTTAGAAGTTAGTATTAACTCTGGAAACAATTGGGGAGAGGCTCATTAAACGCCTAAATTTTGACAACATAATTATGAAAATAAAAATATGACTCAAACAATCGCATTAGTTGATGATGATAGAAATATACTTACTAGCATAAGCATGGCTTTAGAGAGAGAAGGATTTAAAGTTCACTCTTATATTGATGGAGAGTCCGCTTTAATTGGGTTGACTAGAAATCCACCTGACCTTGCAATTTTGGATATCAAAATGCCAAGGATGGATGGAGAGGAATTGCTCAAAAAACTTAAAAAAAAATTGTCAATACCAATCATTTTTTTAACCTCGAAAGATGATGAAGTTGATGAACTACTTGGTTTAAAGTTGGGTGCAGATGATTTTGTTAAAAAGTCTGGGGGTTTTTCTACCAAAGTATTAATAGAAAGAATACGAGTTCAATTAAGAAAAAAAAATAATACTGTAGATGACACAAAAAATATTATTAGTCATGGTAAATTGAAATTAGATCCTGCTCAATTAGAGTGTGAATGGAATGGAAAAGCTTTGCCAGATAAGCTTACCACCACTGAATTTTTAATAGTCAAAGAGTTAGCTAAAAGACCAGGGGTAATAAAAGAAAGAGCTCATTTGATGGATATAGCTTATAAGGAAAACACTGAAATAGAAGACAGAACGATTGATAGTCACGTAAAAAGAATAAGAAAAAAGTTTAAAAAAGTAGATGAAAAATTTTCTGCAATTGAAACAAGGTATGGAAGTGGGTATAGATGGAATGTTAGCTAATGAAACAAAAAAAATCAGCTTCTATATTAAGAAAATTTTTATTATTTAATCTATTAGTATTTTCTGTATTAGGATTATTTACTATTCTTTACTTAAAAGCAATTCAGCCGAGTCTGGTTAAACAAACTACATCCAACCACTATACAATAATAAAAAACACAAATGATCATCTTCAAAGACTAAAAGTTGTTTTCGATAAAGAAGAAATAAATAAATTCTTGCTTTCAACAAGATTTTTATTTCAGAGTATTGATAGAGTTCAATTTTTTTCAATCAATGGAGAGATAATTGGCGATACAAATATTTTGGATTTAGATCAGAACGTTTTTACTAAAACTGACTCAATTTTAGAAGAAAGTATTAATGGAAAAAAATTCGAAACAAATAATAAGCAAGAAAAAATTGAGACAACTAAGGGAAATATAATAAATAAAGATATTTTTTTATCTTTAGGAGATGATCCTGTTGTTCTTCAAAATAAATTAAACAATAATTTTTTTGTAAGCACACTTAGCCAAATAAAAATTCAAGGAAAAAAAGTTGGTTATTTAATGGTAACGGAAGAAGCTAATGATATTTTACTCGCTGTGTCTGAAAGAAAAAATTTTATTATTAGAACAGTTTTGGCTGTTGCTTTAGTAATTTTAATTTTCTCTCTTTTTCTCAATAAATACATATTAAAACCTATAGAATTCCTGGTTTTATTTACAGAGTCAATTAAAAATAAATCTGAAAAAAATATTAATATTGATAAATTTTTTGTAAGGGAGGATGAGGTTGGTAAGCTTACAAAATCTATAGATGAAATGACAAAAGAATTACAAAAAAGAACTAATAGAGCTCAAAATTTTTCTACAGATCTTGCTCATGAAATCAGGAATCCTTTAGCTTCACTTAAAGGAGCTTCAGAACTTTTAGATAAAACAAAGAAACCAAGTGATAGCGAAAAACTTCTTAAAATAATTAATCATGACGTGGAAAGGATAGAAAGATTAATTACTGATTATTCCCAAATGTTAAAAGATGAGGCATCTCTCTCAAGAGAAAAAATGATCAAAGTGAATTTAGCCCAAGTTATAAATAATGTTGTAGACGATTTTAAACAGGATATAAAAAATCAAAATAAAAAAATTAAAATTTTTTCTAATTTAAAAAGTAAAAGTTATTTTGTTCTTGGTATTGAAAATAGACTTGAACAAGTAATAGCAAATCTTTTAGACAACTCTATTTCATTTAGCAACGATAATTCGTCTATAGAAATTGATATTTCAGAAAATGAAAAAAATTTTGTATTGTTGGTAAAAGATGAGGGGCCAGGATTTTCAGAGTCTACAGAAAAAATTTTTGAGCGATTTTACAGCAACAGGCCTAAAAGTTTTGGAAAACACTCTGGTTTGGGATTAAATATTGTTAAAAATATAGTTGAATTACACAAAGGTACTATATCTGCTGCAAATAGAATTAATAATAAGGGGGCTCAAATCGAAGTTTTACTTCCTAAACTAACCTAGTCCAGCATTCTTTCTTGATAAGATTAGTTTATATTGTTAAAAGATCCTCTCATTATGACACAAGATTATAAAGTTAAAGATATTAATCTAGCAGATTTTGGCAGAAAAGAAATCTCTCTTGCAGAGACTGAAATGCCAGGTTTGATGGCTCTAAGAAAAGAGTACAAAAAAAAAGCTCCGTTGAAGGGATCAAAAATTCTTGGCTGTCTTCATATGACTATTCAGACAGCTGTACTCATAGAAACCCTTATAGAGTTAGGAGCCGAAGTAAGGTGGTCGTCGTGTAATATTTTTTCAACACAAGATCATGCAGCAGCAGCAATAGCAAAAAGTGGGATCCCTGTTTTTGCATGGAAAGGAGAGTCCGAAGAAGAGTATTGGTGGTGTGTTAAGCAAACTATTGAAGGTAAAAAAGACTGGAAACCCAACATGATACTAGATGATGGCGGAGACCTAACAGCTTTAATGCATAAAGATCACAAAGATTTATTAAAAAATGTAAAAGGTGTTTCAGAAGAAACTACAACGGGTGTTCTTGCACTAAAAAAAATGGAAGAACAAAAAAAATTATTAATCCCAGCTATAAATGTAAACGACTCAGTTACAAAATCTAAATTCGATAACTTATACGGATGTAGAGAAAGTCTTGTAGACGGTATAAAAAGAGCAACAGATGTTATGATGTCAGGAAAAGTTGCAATAGTTGCAGGCTTTGGTGATGTTGGTAAAGGAAGTGCAGCTTCTCTTAGACAGAGTGGAGCGAGAGTGATGATTACAGAAACCGATCCGATATGTGCTTTGCAAGCTGCTATGGAAGGATATGAAGTCGTACTTATGGATGAAGCTATTAAGGATGCTGATATTGTGGTTACAGCTACAGGGAATAAAGATATTGTTACAGCAGATCATATGAGAAATATGAAAGATAGGGCAATTCTTTGTAACATTGGACATTTTGACAATGAAATTCAAGTAGAGGCTCTTAAAAATTATAAATGGGACGAGATAAAACCTCAAGTTCACGAAATAGAATTACCAAGCAAAAAAAGGATCATTTTATTAGCAGAAGGTAGACTAGTAAACTTAGGTTGTGCTACAGGACATCCAAGTTTTGTTATGAGCGCTTCTTTTACAAACCAGGTAATCGCTCAAATAGAATTATGGAATAATTCTGATAAGTATGAGAATAAGGTTTATGTGCTACCGAAGCATTTAGATGAAAAAGTAGCAACTCTACACTTAGAAAAAGTTGGAGCTAAATTAACCAAAATGTCAAAAGAACAAGCTGACTATATTAGCGTTAAACCTTCAGGACCATTCAAACCAGATACTTATCGCTACTAAGTAAAAAAGTAGCTAATGATTATAAAATCTTTAGAACATTTAAAATTAATCTCAAATAAAGTAGCTGATAACATATCTAAAAATGATTGTATTTTCTTAGCAGGTGAAATTGGTGTTGGTAAAACAACATTTACACGAAATTTTATAAATTATTTACAAAAAAAAGAAGGAGTAGCTGAGAGCGAAGTCCTAAGCCCTACATTCAACTTATTGTATGAGTATAATATTAACAGATTTAAAGTGATGCATTATGATCTCTATAGAATAAAAAATAAAAAGGAAATAGAACAACTTGGGATTTTTAATGACGATATGAATTTTATCAAAATAATTGAATGGCCGCAATTAATTAAAACTAACATCATAGATAAAATAGAAATAAATATAAATTATTCTGATAAAGAAAATGAAAGAGAGATTAAGATAAAAGGATATGGAAAATGGAAAGAATTTATAGTGAATGAATTATAAAATAAAAAAAATTTATGGTGATGCCTCATTTAGAGAGTATTATAGAGTTAAAAAAGGAAAAAAAACTTCAATAATAGTTTTTGCCAGTAAAGAAAAATATAAAAATTTGATAATTTATACTACTGTAAATAAAATTTTGGGCAAGCATAAAATTTATTCACCTAAACTCATTAAGAATTATTATAAAAATAATATGATAGAAATAACTGACTTAGGGGATATTTCTTTTTTAGACTTTGTTAAAAATAAAAAAAATAAATTAAAAGAATATAAAAGATTAGTTGAAGTTATTTTAAGGTTACAAAAAATTAAGCTCAAAAAAAACTATAATTTTGGGAAAAATAAAATTAAATTTAGTAAATATACTCTTAATCATCTTCATAAAGAGTCAGACTTATTCTTTGATTGGTATTTAAAATTTCTACTTAGAAAAAAAAATCTCACTAAAATTAAAACAACATTAAAACAAGAGCTTAATAATATTTATAAAAAACTTTATTTTAAGAATAACTGTTTCACCCACAGAGATTTTCATGCTTCAAATATAATGGTTTCTAATAAAAAATTAGGAGTTATAGATAGCCAAGATGCAATTATTGGAAATCCATTATATGATATTGCTTCTTTGATTGACGATATAAGAATTAAATTACCTAGAAATTTACAAGATAATTTATTTAAATATTACATACTCAAATCAAAATTTAAAACAAAAGACGAACCTCATCTTAAAAATGATTTTGATATTTTATCTGTTCAAAGAAATTTAAAAATACTTGGAATTTTTGTACGTCTTTATAAAAGAGATCAAAAACCTAATTACTTAAAATATTTACCCTACACCTGGTCACTTATTGAAAAAAGAATGAAAAATCCAATTTTTGATAAATTAAATATGTTATTTAAAAAATACCTGCCTTTAAAAAAATTAAAAAAGATGAAAAAATATGAAAATTAAACATGGCATGATTTTAGCTGCTGGATTGGGAACAAGAATGCAACCGATTACGTTAAAAACTCCAAAGCCATTGATTAAAGTAGGTAGTAAGAGCTTATTGGATAGAGCTATAAATTTACTTATAAATCATGGTATAGAAGAAATAGCAATAAATGTGCATCACTTAGCTGATCAAATAAAAAATTTTATTAATAAAAAAAAAATATAAAGCAAAAATTACAATTTCTTATGAGCGAGAAGAGTTGCTTGATACTGGAGGTGGTATATTTAAAGCTATTAAATCTTTTAAAGAGCCGTTTGTTGTTCTTAATCCTGATACTTTATGGAGCAATGCTTATTCCAGTGAGTTAAGAAATTTAGAAAATCTTTATTTTCAAAAAAAAAAACCTTGTTTATTGTTAGTTAGTAAAAATTTAAGCTATGACAGTTCTTTTAATGGAGATTTTAATCTTAATAGTAGCATAGTTAGTAGAGACAATAACAACGAATTAATTTTTACCGGCCTTCAAATCTTAAATCAAAATGTTTTTAGTACCATTAAAGAAAAAATATTTTCTATAAATAAAATTTGGGATTATTTAATTAAAGAAAATTGTTTATATGGGATTGAAAGTAAACAAAATTTTTATCATTTAAATACAATAGAAATGTACAATAAAATATCAAGATTAAATATTATTGATTAAAAATAATAGTCTTTGCTCTATTTTCATCTAGGTAATAATATTTTTTTACCACAAAACTATTATCAAATTCTACAACCAAAGGATTTCCTGTTGGAATTTCTAATTCATTAATTTTTTGATCTGAAATTTTAAATAGATATTTGCAAAGTGCCCTTAATGAATTTCCATGAGCTGATATTAAAACATTTTTATTTTCTTGAATTTTTTTTTTTATTTCTTTTTCATAATAAGGAATTACTCTGTCATAAGTATTTTTTAAAGACTCAGTAAAAGGTATCATTCCAATGGGAATACTAGCATTTAGAGGACTAAATAAAGATTGGTTTTTATCATTTTCACTCATTGGTGGCGGCGCTATATTCCAAGATCTTCTATATTTTTTAAATTGTTCTTCGCCAATTTTTTTTTTTGTTTCTTCCTTATTTAAACCTGTTAAAGAGCCGTAATGTCTTTCATTTATTTCCCAGGATGTATTAAATTTAAGCTCCAAGTTATTTTCTTGAAGAATTGTTGTAAGTGTTTTAATTGCTCTTTTTAAAAAAGATGTGTAAGAGGCATCTATATTCGTATTCAATTTTTTTATTAATTGACCTGATTTTTGTGCTTCTAAAATTCCTTTTTCAGATAAATCTACATCGACCCAGCCAGTAAATCTATTTTCCGCATTCCATATGCTTTGGCCATGTCTTGTCAGAATTAATTTGCTCATAATAGATAAATATCAGATATTATGTACTACATTAAATTTATAATGAGAAATAATTTATTCAAATTAGCGAAATATCTTTACTATTTATCTTTGGTAGCATTATTAATTCTTTATCTATTTCCAGGTAGTCTTCTAGGACTTTTTTTATATGGAAATTCAGGTCAGCAACCTAATATAATCAAAAATCCCATTGGTACCTCAGTTAATCACCTATTTTTTTTTATATACTTAAGTGTGTTAGGTTTTATTACTAGATTAAAAAAAAAAGAGAGAATAAATAGTTTTAAATTTTTATTTTGTATTTCAATTTTGCTCGAATTTACACACTGGCTTATTCCTAAAAGAGCTTTTGAATATTATGATTTATTTGGTAATATTATGGGGGTTATAATTGCCTATTTACTTATTAATTTTTTTTTAAAAATAAAAATAAAATGAAAATATTTAATATTTTTATAATAATTTTTTTAATACTAAACTCTAAAATTTCTGCAGATGAAATATTAGGTGTTCCTTTCATCACTGATGGCGATAGCATAAAAATCGATAATAAACGTATTAGATTTCATGGTATAGATGCTCCTGAAAAAAAACAAATTTGTAATAAAAACTCTAAAAAATATAGTTGCGGAAAAAAAGCAACAAGTGCATTAACAAAAAAAATTGATGGAAAACAAGTTATATGTAAAGTATCTAATAAACTAGACAGATACAAAAGATATTTAGGAACCTGTTTTGTTGGAGAAGTTAATCTAAATAAATGGATGGTAAGAAATGGTTATGCCGTAGCATATAAAAGGTATTCTCATGACTATATAAGGGATGAAGAATATGCAAAAAAAAATAAATTTGGTTTATGGTCAGGTCAATTTATTCATCCAGAAAAATGGAGAAAGCAAAATTGATTTCTAGTATAAATTAATAAGTGATTCATTTTAAAAAATATTTAATTTTATTTATCTTCCTTACAACATCAGCATGTTCTTCAATTCCTAAAAATACTCAAAATAGTTGTGCAATATTTGAAGAGAGGTATTTATGGTATAAACACTCTAGAGCAACTTACGAAAAATGGGGTGTTCCCATACATATACAGCTTGCATTCATTAAAAAAGAAAGTGACTTTAATTGGTTAGCTAAGCCACCAAGAAGAAAATTATTTAAAGTTATACCTTTCAAAAGACCATCAAGTTCTTTTGGATACTCACAAGCAGTAGTGGGTACCTGGGAGCAGTACAAAAAAGAAACCGATAGTCCGCTAGCGACAAGAGCAAGATTTAAAGACTCAGTAGATTTTATAGGATGGTATGTAAACAAAACTTCTAAAATTCTAAAAATTTCCAAAAGAGATGCTTATCGACAATATCTAGCTTACTATAAGGGCTGGGGAGATTACAAAAATTATTCAAAAGATAAAAAAGCTATCATTTATGCAAAGTCAGTAAGGGAGATGGCTAACAAATATAGAAAACAACTTACAGTTTGTAAAAAAAATCTAGATAAAAATAAATATATTATTTTTTAAGTTGTTTGTTAAGTTCAATTTCAACTGCATCAATTCTTTGAGTGTTTTTTCCTATTATTGAATATATTGTTGGGATGACATAAAGAGTAAAAAAAGTTGAAAACAGCATTCCTCCAAATATAGTTATCCCAACTGTTAATCTACTTGCAGCACCTGGACCTGTTCCGATAATAAGTGGAAGAACACCAAATACTGTTGATAGACTAGTCATTAAAATTGGTCTTAATCTTATTGTGGCTGCGTCTATTATTGCTACTTCAAATTTTTTTCCTTCTTTTCTTAGTTGATTTGCAAATTCAACAATAAGTATTCCATTTTTGGCCGATAGACCTATTAAAATTACTAGAGCTATTTGACTATAAACGTTTAAAGAGGAACCAACTACTAATAAACCTAAAAGACCACCTAAAATAGCCATAGGTACAGTAAGCATTATTGTAAAAGGATGTCTCCAACTTTCAAATTGTGCACACATTGCAAGGTAAGCAGTTACGAGCGCTAAAACAAAAATTATATACAATTCATTGTTAGTTTTTTTATATTCTTCACTTTCACCTTTGTAGGCAATTTTTGCTTGGGGAGTATTTTCATTAACTACGTTAACTAAAAATTTTAATGCTTCATCTAAAGAATAATCGCCAACTAATCTTGATGATATCGTCACAGCTTTTTGTCGATTGTATCTTGCTAAAAATGGAGACTGTCCCTCTTCATTGTACGAAACTAAATTTGAAATAGAAACAAGTTTTTCATTATTCTTTGATCTAACAAAAACTTTGCTTATACTATCGGGTTCTTGTCTATCTTTAATATCTCCCTGTAAAATGATCGAATATTCTTTGCCATCTTGAGTAAATCTAGTAACACTTTTTGATCCAAATATTGTTTCAATAGTTCTACCAATATCTTCTGTAGACACACCTAAATCAGCTGCTTTTTTTTGATCAATTTGAACATTTAACTGTGGTTTATTAAGATCAAAATCATCTTGAATTGATGTAAGGCCAGGGTTTTTTCTTGCTTCTTTTTTTATTATATTCTTCCATTCAATTAATTGTTCATATGTATTTCCGAGAATAACAAATTGTACAGGACTTTGAATACCTCCTGTCCTTATCCCTTGCGGCATTACTGGAAAAGCTAAAACACCTGGAACTCTGCCGATTTTACCGAAAGACTCCCTCATTATTTTAACACCATGTCTATCTCTTTTAGACCAAGGTTCTAAAAGCACGATTATGAAGCCACTATTAACTTGTTTAGAAGACCTTCCAAATCCTGGCACTCTCATAATTAACTTCCTATATTCTCCCTTGCCAACTTCTGGCAGTAAAAGTTTTTCAATATCTTCAGCCTTAGATTTTGTAAAGTTAAATCCTGAGCCTTGGGGAGCCTTAATAATTACAAAAAATGCACCTCTATCTTCTGGAGCAATTAATTCTTTTGGAGCAAAATTAAATAGAAATGTTGTTAAAATTAATGTTCCAGCTAGAAAAGATATAATTATTTTTTTTTTATTAATCCAAACAATAAGAGAAGACCTGTATGAATACGTAACTCCTTTTAAAAATTTTTCAAATTTAATAACTACATTAGACTTCTTCATATTTTTTTTTAAAAATTTACTTCCAAGCATCGGACTCAGAGACAAGGCCACAAAACTTGAGATAATTACTGCTGATGCAAGTGTTATTGCAGTTTGAGTAAACAATACACCTGTGATGCCTTTAATAAAAACCAAAGGAACAAATACCGCAACAAGCACTACTGTTGTCGCAATAATGGCAAATGAAACTTGTTTTGCTCCTTTGTATGCTGCAACCAAAGGGGTTTCACCTAACTCTATTCTTCTTACAATATTCTCCAACATAACAATTGCATCATCGACTACAATTCCGATAGCTAAAACTAGTGCCATTAAAGTAAAAAGATTTATAGAAAAATCAAAAATATAAATTGATAAAAAAGTTGAAATTAATGAAACGGGTAAAGCAATTACAGGAACTATCAAAGCTCTTATATTTCCTAAAAAAAGATAAATGATTATTGTAACTAAGACCAGAGCTATTATGAGTGTTTTATAAACCTCTTTAATTGCAGCCTTAATATAATTACTTCTATCAAATGATACTTCTAAAGTTGTCCCTGTAGGTAAGGTTGATTCAATTTCTTTGATCTTTTTTTTAACCCCGTTAGCGACCGAAATTGTATTTGCATCTGATTGTTGGTAAATACCAATACCAACTACTTGTCTGCCATTACCTTTAAAGAGAGTCCTAGTTGACTCAGCACCAACTTCAACTCTTGCTACATCACTCAAAGTAATTATTGAACCGTCATTTGCTCTTTTAAGTGGTAATTTTTTATAATTTTTTAAATTTTTATAGGCTTTGTCTAATTTAATTGTTAAGTCAATGTCTTTAGACTCAATTCTTCCTGCTGGAAACTCAACGTTTTCTTTTCTAAGCACATTCTCTACTTCTTGAGTTGTAAGATCTCTTGCTGCTAAGGCCAAAGGGTCAAGCCACACTCTAAGTGAGAGTTCTCTTTGTCCACCGAGTCTTACTCTGCCAACACCTGATACGGTTGAAAAAGTATCCGTTAAATATCTGTCAGCATAGTCTGTTAATTCAAGATCAGACATAGCATCCGAACTAAAAGACAGCCACATTGTTGTTCGCATTCCAGCACTTTGTTTATAAATCTCCGGTTGCTCTGCTCCATCAGGTAAATTATCAACTACTCTTGCTACAGAACTTCTAACATCATTTGTTACATCATCAAGATCAAGACTAGTTTCGAATGTTAGAGTAATTCTTGAACTTTCGTCTTCACTAAAAGAATCGATAGTCTCTAGGCCGGGTGTTCCACCTACAAAGTCTTCTATTTTTTGTGTGATTTGTGTGTCTATAATTTCAGCAGATGCGCCCTTATAATCTGTTTGGATTGTAACAATTGGAGGCTGAACGTCAGGTAGCTCATCGGTAGGTATTTCTTGAAAAGTTACAAGGCCGAAAATTACTAGAACTAAACTCATTACTGATGCAACGACAGGTCTTTTGATTGATAAATCTGTTAAAAACATAAAGATTATTTTTTATTTATAGAGTTTAAAATTTTAACTTTTGCTTTATTTCTTACTTTAGATATTCCCTCGCTAATTACTTTTTCACCTTCTGAAATACCTGACTCAATTGATACTTTGCCAAAATTTCTTTTTCCCAATTTAATATTTCTTTTTTCCACAATATTGTTGCTAACAATGTAAACAAAAGCAGTATCTCCCTGTATTGTGACCGCACTTTCTGGAACGCCTATTTGTTCTATTTCATTATATATGATTTTAACAGTCATAAGTTGGCCAGGAATAATTTCAAACTTTGGATTGTTTACCAATACTCGTGCTAAAATTGAACGAGTGGAGGGATCTATTCTTGAACTTACAGAGTCAACTTTACCTTCAAATATTTTGTTAAAAGCAGAGTTCGTAACTTCAACCTTGAGACCATTTTTTAGAATACCCACATAATTTTCTGGTACCTTAATGTCTATTAATATTTTTTTTAAATCGTCTAAAGTAATAATTAAACTATCTGTTCCAAGCACACCTTGAGCAATTTCTCTCTTGCCTAACTTACCATTAAAATCAGCTATAATATTTTCTTCATTTTTTAGTGCAGCAATAATATCACCTTTTTTTACAAATCTATTATCAATATTAAAATTACCTAAAATATTATTTTTCTTTACTCTGTAGGTCTTTGAATTTTGAGCAATAGCTGTACCAAAAGTTTCTATGCTTTTATAGAATAAAGATTTCTCAACAGTTTCAACCATTACTCCTGGAGCAGGTCTTACACTAAATTTTTTTTTAAAATGTAGACCAATAAAATATCTTGCTCCAATTACAGCAAAAATTGCTATAAAAAAAATTATTAAAAATGCTTTTAGTTTCTTAGATGTTTTCATTTTTTTATAAGTCCGTACTCAGACCATGATCCGTCATAGATTAAAGGATTTTTACCACTTATGATAGAATTAGCTAGACCTAAAACACATGCAGTAACTCCAGAACCACAAGTAAATGCAATATTCTTAGTTGGGTCAAGATTTATTCCATTAAATATAGATTTGATTTGTTCTTTATTTTTAAAAGTGCGGTCATCCTTATTAATTAAGTCTATAAATGGAATATTTTTAGATCCTTTTATATTACCACTTCTTAATTCTTTTCTTGGCTCTGGTTGTAAGCCTAAAAATCTTTCTTTACTACGTGCATCAATTAATTCAAATTTTTTATTTTGAATATTCAAATTAATTTGATCTTTTTCTAAAACCATAGATAAATTTTCTTTTGCAAAGTAGGAGCTTACTGGAAATTTTTCTATTTTGTTTGAAACTTTTCTATTTTCTTTAAGCCATTTTATTAAACCACCATCTAATACAGAAACCAGATTTGGGTTATGTCCGAAGTATAAAAAATTATACCAAATACGACAAGAACTAACGACATCAGAATTATCATAAATAATTACATGATCTGAGTTTTTAATTCCTAATTCTGAAATTGTTTTTTCCCAAGCACTTTTATTTGGAAGCATGTGTGGAAGAGATGAAGTTTGATTTGAGTGTTTATCTAGATCAAAAAAAAGAGAATTTTCGATATGTTTACTATTAAATTCTTCAGATGCATTTCTGTTTACATTAGGCATGTGCCAAGAACCATCCAAAACCCTAACTGTTTTTAAATTTTGTTCAAGCCAATTTGTAGAAACTAAATTCTTCATTATTTATTTTTTTTAATATATTTTTGATGATATTCTTCTGCTTTACAATAATTTTTAATCTCTGAAATATTAGTCTCGATCTTATTATTAAATTTTTTATTTAACTCATTTTTAATTTTATTAGCTTGTATTTTTTGTTCCTCATTTTCAAAAAATATCTCACTTCGATATTGAGTTCCAATATCAGGATATTGCATATCTTTTTGTGTCGGATCGTGCATTTTAAAAAATAAATCTAATATTTTTTCATAAGAAATTATTTTCTCATCAAAAGTTATTCTTACAACTTCTGCATGATTCGTTGTCCCAGTACAAACTTCTTCGTATGTTGTAGGAAAATTTTTGCCCCCCGCATATCCCACTTCTGTTTCAATAATACCGGGTTTATTTCTAAAATTTTCCTCAGGTTTCCAAAAACAACCAAGAGCGAGTGTACATTTTTGCATAAGTTATTTAATATGTTTAGATTATATGAGGATATTAAATTGTTAACACAAAATCAATTAGGCGTATTGTACATGATAGGAAGCGTAGTTTGCTTTTCTATAATGGATATTTGTGTCAAATGGTTAGATTATTACCCTGTAGGGCAAGTTTTATTTTTTAGATTCTTTATTGGTTTTATTCCAATTTTTTTTATTATACCAAGAGACAAAATTTTTAATTTCTACAAAACATCACGTCCTGGTCTTCACGCATTTAGAGCAGTTTGCGGAGCATTAGCCATTATTGCTTTGTTCTATGGATTAAGAGAATTACCTTTAGCTGATGTTATATCTCTTACTTTTGCTGGCCCTATATTTGTTACCATTGCATCTATTTTTTTTCTTTCAGAAAAAGTTGGAATCAAAAGATGGTCTGCAGTTTTTTTGGGTTTTTTTGGAATGATATTAATTGTTCAACCAGCATTTAGAGAATTAAATTATTATTATGTCTCTCCAATTATTTTTTGCATTTTTTTTGCTTGCGTTGCGATCAGTGTTAGATCCTTGTCTAAAACTGAAGCAAATTATACTATAGCATTCTATTTCACTTTGTTATGTACTTTAATAGGATTAGGTTCTTTATTTTTTGTTAATTGGATTATGCCAACAAAAATTGATTTTTTAATTTTTTTAATTATTGGACTTTGTGGAAGTATTGCAAATTTATTGCTTACACAAAGTTATAGGCTCGCTGAGGCTTCTTTAGTTACTCCAATAAAATATTTGAGTTTAGTATTTGCAATAATTTTTGGTTTTTTGATTTGGGGTGAAATACCTAAAGCTTTAACTTTATTAGGAGCAGGACTTGTTATATTAAGTTCTTTAATTATTTTTCTAAGAGAAAATCGTTTAAAAAAAGTAATAGATATTCCTCGAACATGAGTAAACCACCAAGATACTGGAATAAAGCCAAACAAATCCTTTCTAAAAGAGACAGAGTAATGAAAAAACTAATTTGTGATTATAAAGATGGTTCACTGATTACAAGAAACGATATTTTTTTTTCACTTTGTAAAAGTATTATTGGACAACAAATTAGTGTTGCCGCTGCTAATTCGGTATTTTTAAAATTCAAAAAAAAATGTAAAAACAAGATTAATGCCAAGACTGTAAAAAAATTATCATTTAATAGTTTGAAAAGTTGTGGCTTAAGCAAACAAAAAGTCATAGGCATAAGAGATTTGGCTAAAAGGACTCTTGATAAAACCTTTAATCCTAATTTGATAAAAAAAATGACTGATGAAGAAGCTATTGAATATCTATCAGATTTAAGACAAATAGGAAGATGGTCAGCGGAGATGATCTTGCTTTTCACATTTAACCGTTCAAACGTTTGGCCTCTTCAAGATATCGGCCTACTCAGAGCTATTTCAAATAATTATAATAAAAAATACTTTCCACCGAAAATTTTTTTAAATAAACTTTATAAAAAATTTACTCCATATTGCTCAGTAGCAACTTGGTATCTTTGGCGCTCAATAGATAATGAACCGATTCAATATTAATATCCCTCTATAACTATAGCATTAAAATCAGCTTTACCATTTCTATAAGATTTTGCTTCTTGGTACTCTTTGGAATTAAAACACTCTTGAGCTTTTTCAATACTATCAAATTCAACAACTACATTTCTTTCAAAATTATGTTTGCCCTCTAATATATTAAACTTTCCTCCTCTAACAACATACTTACCCCCATATTTTTCAATGGCTAATTTTGCTCTGGTAGCGTATTTTTTAAATGCTTCGTTATCGCTTATATTTACTTTAGCTATCCAATATCCTTTGCTCATTTACAATCTCCCTAAAAAGAATTAATAATTTCTATGGCCAATAAATTAATCATTGACTGGAAAGAGTATAATTTAATTGTAGAAAAACTTGCAATAAAAATTTTTGAGAGCGGATATAAACCCACTATGCTTATTGGTATAATGAGAGGTGGCGCTCCTATCATAGATGTTCTTAGTAGAGTGTTTAAATTGAAGTGTGCCTATCTTGCGGTAGAGTCTTATTCTGGAGAAGGTACCGAAGATCAACAAGGTGAACTTGTTTTTTCAAGAGAAATAAGTTCCACTATGCAAGATATGGGTGGAAGACTACTTCTTTGTGATGATCTTTCAGATACAGGTGTTACTTTGCAAAAAAGTATTTCCTGGCTATATAATTATCCAGCCATAAAGAATATTGAAAGTATTAAAACAGCAGTTTTATGGAAGAAAAAAGACTCAACTTTCGAACCAGATTATTGTGCTCAAAGACTAGATAGTAATCCATGGATTGTACAACCATTTGAAAATTATGAAGAAGTTAGAATTGAAGAATTAATCAAGAAACACAGAAAATAAATAAGGGCCGGTTCTCACCGACCCTCAAATTTACTATTTAGGCAACAACAAAACTAGCGACACTTAAGATCGCAATAAGCCATATAGCTGGCGAAGTTTTACTAAAATTACCTGTTAAAAGTTTAATTAAAGCATAAGAAATAAATGCTAAAGCAATACCATTACTAATACTATAAGTAAGCGGCATAGTGATCATTGCTAAAACAGCAGGACCAGACTCTGCAATATCATCCCATTCTATATCAGTAATATTTCTAACAAATAGAATAGCCACATAAAGTAATGCAGCACCATCAATTTCTTTTGGTAAGCTTGTTGCTAAAGGAGAAAAGAACAAACAGGCTAAAAATAAAACTCCAATTACCAAAGAGGTCATTCCAGTTCTGCCACCAGCCTTAACTCCTGCTCCAGATTCAACATAACTTGTTACTGTTGTTGTTCCCATTAAGGCACCAGCTACAGTCCCTACACTATCAGAAAGCATTGCTTTATTTATATCTTTTACTTTTCCATCCTTACCAACTTTACCAGCAACATTAGCTACTGAAGTCAATGTTCCTGCTGTGTCAAAGAAGTCAATAAATAGTAAAGTAAATATTACCGTAGACATTCCTGCAGTGAAAGCAGCCGTTAAGTCAAATTCAAAAAGATATGTCATAGGTGGCGGCATACTTGCTATCCCATTAAATTTTGCTAGACCTGTAAGCCAAGCAATAGTACTGAACACAAGTATTCCTATTATTATATTTCCCCTTATCTTCATTTTTTCTAAAACAATCATCACGACAAATGCAAGACAACCAAGAATAACTAAAGGATTTTTTATATCACCGAGTGTTACAAGCGTAACAGGATGATCTCCAACAACTCCCATAATTTCTAAACCGATGATTGCTAAAAAAAGACCAATACCCCCCCCTATTCCTAATTTCAAACTTTTAGGTATAGAGTTGACAATCCAAGCACGTAATGGAGTTAGAGATATTATCAAAAATAACACTCCAGCAACTAAACATGCTCCAAGAGCTGCTTGAGGCGTATAGCCCATACCTGCTACTACTCCAAAAGCAACGAACGCATTTATGCCCATGCCTGGTGCTAAACCTATCGGCCAAGTTTTTCCGTAAAAAGCCATTATAAAACATGCAATAGCTGTCGCTACTATTGTTGCGGTAAATACCGCTCCAAAATCAAAGAAACCTTTTTCTGCCCCAGCGAATTCGCCAGAAAGAATAAAGGGATTTAAAAACATAATGTATGCCATCGTTAAAAAAGTTGTAACTCCGGCTATTACTTCAGTTTTAAAATTAGTTTTGTGTTTTTTATATTCAAAATATTTTTCCATCATAGATGAACCTCCTGTTAATGATTAAATACTCTGATTCTCTTACAAAATCTTTTTAAAAATATAAACAAAACCGAGATTACAACCTATAGGTAATATTTCTGTTTATAAGTTTTAAGTGTATTCTAATAAGAAATATATGAAATTTTTTTTAGCGATTTTAGTAGCAATTTTTATAGGATCTTTCACTTCTTCTTGTCAAACGGTGACGACAAAAATCGATGAAAAAACAGCCATCGAAGAAAAAGAATTGAGCAAGTGGCTAAATCAACCCGAGTCGGAACTAAAAATTGTTTATGGAAAACCAAATAAAATTATATTTACAGACGAAAGAACAAGATATTATATTTATATTACAGAAAAACTAAAAATTAAGTGTGAAAGAAAATTTGAGATTAACGCAAACAATATGATAATAGGCTTTAGCAGTAAAAACTGTTTTTAAAGCATGAACACAGAAATTAAAACTCAATTTATTGAGTATTTTACAAAAGGAATAAAAAGTATCCATCAATTAAAAATTGGTGTTGAACACGAAAGATTTTTGTTTGTAGGCAAAGATAAAAAAAGAATTTCGTATGAAGAATTAAAACAACTTTTTAAAAACTTAGGTAAAAAAAAATGGAAACCAATTTTAGAGAATGAAAATATTGTTGGACTTAAAAGAGGGGCGCAACAAATTACCACTGAGCCAGGTCTTCAGTGCGAACTATCAGGCGCTCCATTAAATGATATTCATGAAGTTTGTAGCGAAAGTGCTATTTATTTAAGAGAAATAAAAGAAGCTAGTGAGGGTCTTGATATAAATACTGCCTCAGTCGGATTCGATCCATTTAATAGTCTTTCATCTATTCCTAAAAATCCTAAAGAACGTTACAGGATAATGTCCAATGAAATGCCCAAAGGTGGCAAAGAAAGTTTAGATATGATGTATCGTACGTGCGGTATACAAATAAATTATGACTACACGTCAGAAAGTAATTTTGAAAAAATATTTAGATTAGGAAATTATTTAGTTCCTTTAATTATTGCTTTATATGCAAACTCTCCTTTTAAAAATAAAAAGCCAACCGGTTATCAATCTTACAGAAATAAAGTTTGGCAACAAACTTCTAGGGGTGGAATTATGTCAATAGCTTTTGAAAAATTAACTTTTGAAAAATATTTTGATCATGTTATTGATTATCCAATTTTATTTGCAATAAGAAACAAAAAATATATAAAACCAAATGGACAAACATTTAAAGACTTTATCGAGGGCAAATTTAGAAACATTAAAGATAAGGCGAATTTAAAAGATTTTGAAACTCACTTAGCAACTATTTTTACAGAGGTTAGGTTAAAACAGATTATAGAAGTTAGATCTCTTGACACATGTGATTGGGGATGTATTTGTAATGGTCCAGCATTTTTCGCAGGTTTATTTTATGGTCCTCTAGATGAAGCTTTTAATATTATCTCAAAATGGAAAAAAGAAAATGTTATGAATGCCTACCTGGAGGCCCCGAAAAAAGGGCTATTAACAGAACTTGAAAATAAAAAACTCTATGAATGGGGAGAAATATTTTTAAAATTAACAAAAGAAGGTTTAAGAAATAGAAAAAAAATGAATTCTAAAAACAAAGATGAAACTATTTATTTACTTCACACTGAAAATGTAATTAAAAATAGAAAAAACAGAGCACAGTTATTGCTCGATAAGTTTGAACAAAAAAAAAATTTGGAATTTTTTAATGATGAAAAAGAAGATTTTAGCAATTCAGGGCTCTAGCCTAAAAAAAATTAATGTCATGACTGATACAACGTTATTCCTCTCGTTAGAAGCTCAAAAGAGAGGATATAAAGTATATTATTTTGAGCCTAAAAATTTAAGTTTTATAGATGGAAAAGTAGTTGCAAGATGTATCGACTTAGTTTTTTTTGAAAATAAAAAAAAATTTTATAAAGTTAACAAATCTATCAATTTTAATTTATCTGGTGCAAATATAATATTGATAAGAAATGAACCCCCTTTTAATCAACAATATATAAATTCAACTTTTATATTAGAACATATTGATAAGAAAGTTAAAATTATAAATCACCCTAAGTCTATCAGGGAAGTACCGGAAAAACTTTTTTCAATGCGATTAAATAAATATATGCCATCAACATTGATCAGTCAAAATGAAGAGGAAATAAAAAGATTCTTTAGAAAAAACAAAGAAGTAATTTTAAAACCTATTGAAGGTTATGGGGGAAATAAAGTTATTTTATTAAAAAATTTCAATAAAAAAATTATTAATAGATATTTGAAAAAATACGATCATGTAATGTTTCAAAAATTTTTGCCCAAAGTATCAAAAGGAGACAGACGGGTATTTATAATTAATGGAAAAAACAAAGGATCTATAACAAGAGTTCCTAAACAAGGGAGTATTTTATCTAATATAGGTAAAGGAGCGAAAGCTAAGATAAATAAATTAACAAAACAAGAGTTGAAAATAAGTACAAAGGTTGGTTCCTTACTTAAAAATAACAATATTTATTTTGCAGGAATAGATTTTGTTCAGGGTCAGTTAATTGGAGATATTAATGTGACTAGTCCAACAGGATTAAAAACCTACTACAATCTAACAGGAATAAATTTAGCAAAATATTTCTGGGAAAATATTTAGTTTAAAATATTTGAATTTTTTAAAATAAAACTATATTCTTCTGCTAACTCAGTTATAGCATTATCGCGCCCACTCATACCGCCATGACCTGCAGCCTCAACCTTACATTTTAAAATTTGAATATTTTGGTCTTCTTTAACTTCTCTCAACCTAGCAATATATTTTACCGGTTCAGAGTAAAGAACACGGTTATCAAAAAGAGACGTAGTAATTAGCATAGGTGGATAAGACTTTTTATCTAAATTATTATAGGGAGAATAAGATAAGATGTATTCGAAATAATCTTTATTCTTTATTGGATTTCCCCATAGCTCCCATTCAGCTGGAGTTAAAGGAAGTTTTTCGTTTAACATCGTAGTCATTGTATCTACGAACGGCACAAGCAAAAGCATAGCAAAAAATAATTCAGGGGCCATATTAGCAACAGCACCACCAGTTAGACCGCCAGCCGATCCACCATAAAAACATATACCGCCTTTATGAGTATACTGTTGGTCAATCAAATGTTTTGCACAAGCAATATAGTCAAGAAACGTATTTTTTTTTAACTTTTTTTTACCTTCTTCGTGCCAAATATCACCCAGATCTCCACCACCTCTGATATGTGCAATTGCAAAAGTTATTCCTCGATCTATTAAACAAAATCGTGAAGCACTAAAGGATGGCGAGACACTATGATTATAAGCGCCATATGAATAAAGTAAAATTTTTGATTTACTATCTTGTTTTGAACTTTTTAGTCTTACCAAACTTATAGGTATCATCCTTCCATCATGTGATTTTGCTTTTATTCTTTCAACAATATAATTGTTAGGATTATGACCTGAAGGTATTTCTACTTCTTTAACAAGTTTTTTTTCTTTAGTTAAAATATCATATTCATAAATTCTTCCTGGAGTTGCCATACTTTCCCAGCTAACTCTAATTTTAGATGTATTTGTATCTTTTTGAATTAAAGCAGCACCAGGAGAACCAATAGCTTCATCAGAAATTTTTATTTCCTCCTCTTTATTTGTTTTTATATTTCTTACAAATAACTTTGGAATAGCATCTGATTTCTCAGCTCTTATAATAAAATCATCTAAAAATTCTAAGCTTCCAATCACAGTTTCTTTTTTAGAAGGTATAAATTCTTCAAAATTTTTAATATCATTTCTTTTACATCGCAAAATTTTATAATCTTTTGCATCTTTATTAGTATGTATATAAAAATATTCTTTCCAAGAGTCTATAGAGTAACGAACATCTTTTTCTCTTTCCTGAAATAATTCAGGCTTAATATTTATATCACTTGACGGAAAAAAATACTCCTCTGTGGTTATATGATCTGATGTTGAAATAGTAAAATATTTTTCATCAGAAGTAAGTCCAATACTACATGTAAAGGTTTCATCTTTCTCTTGAAAAATCAAAACATCTTCTTTAACTGGCGTTCCTAAAATGTGTTTATAAATTTGCCTTGGCCTATGAAATTTGTCTAGCTTACAGTAAAAAAAACTTTTACTATCAAGAGCCCAAGTGATACTACCGCTAGTATTTTCTATTTCGTCTTTTTCATTTTTATTTTTTTTAATGTCCCTTACGTATATTGTATAATATTCAGAACCTTTGAGATCCAAGGAATAACCTAAAAATTTATCACATTGAGAAACACTTATAGTTCCAAGTCCAAAATATTCAGATCCATATTTTTTTTTTTCTAAATCTCCATCAAAATATATTTCTTCAGGTTTAGACCCATCAATTACTTGTCTAATTTTTTTTCCATAATTTCCTTTGGCCTCAGTCTTGGACCAGTAATAATATTTTTTATCTTTAAATTTTAGAGAAGTATCATCTAATTTAATTTTGGATTTAATTTCGTTAAATAGTTTTTTTTGTAAATTTTTAACATCAGAAAAATAATTTTCTGTAATAATATTGTTTTCATCAACGTATTTTCTCACTTCTGGAAGTAATTTTTTAGGATCTTTTAAAACTTCAAGGATATTGGGTTGGTCTACCCACGAATATTCGTCTTTTAATTCTATATCATGGTATCTTTTAACACTCTTTAATTGTTTTAATTTTGGTATATTCATAATAGGAAATTATATGAATTTGTTTTTATTAGGAATTATCATTTTTGTCATTGTTTATTT